>Ga0210394_10004107_pt1 | contig 17302 bp, 16 predicted proteins | sample IncBWC12MmetaG_FD_160121 | JGI IMG/M metagenome (GOLD analysis project Ga0210394, IMG submission 160121) | Forest soil microbial communities from Barre Woods Harvard Forest LTER site, Petersham, Massachusetts, United States - Inc-BW-C-12-M | ecosystem: Environmental > Terrestrial > Soil >... | reverse complement strand
TCCAGCTTTCCGCCACGCCAATTTTCGCCGCTGTGTTGCACAGCACGAGGCGGTTGATCCGGTCGGGTGCGTACACACCGAGCCACATGCCAATAACGCCGCCCATCGACAGGCCACAAAAATGCGCGCGCTCGATTCCGACCGCGTCGAGCAACCCGACAACGTCGCGCCCCAATTGAGTGACGCTGTAAGGTCCGGGGGTGACGGATGACTGGCCGTGACCGCGCGTGTCGTAGCGCAAGAGGCGAAACTGAGCTGCCAGCGCCGGAATTTGCTGATCCCACATGGACAAATTCGTGCCTAGCGAATTCGAAAGGACGAGCACCGGCGCATCGGCCGGGCCGTCGAAGCGATAGTTCAGCCGCGCGCCGTTTGACTCGACAAAGGGCATGCTTAGAGTTCTCCGAATTGTGGCATTAGAGTTTTCGATCCAGGCTGGATAGGACTTTCTTGGCCATTTCTCTGGCCGAGCCGATGTAATTCCTGGGGTCCATCAGACGGGCGATATCTTCGGCGGAAAGGTGCTCGCGAACCTTGGCGTCGTTGAGGAGCACATCTTGCAATGATTGATTTTTCTCGACAGCGCGGCGGCTGGCGTCCTCCAGCAACTCATGCGATTGCGAGCGGCCCAGCTTCTTGCGCAGAACCATCGCTACAGCTTCAGAAAAAATCAAGCCGCGCGTTTCTTCTATATTCTCCGCCATGCGATCTTCGTGAATCTGCAATCCGCTGAGCACTCCAGCAGCTTGCGCGACCGCTCCGCCCGCCAGCATGCAGATTTCCGGCAGCGTTTCCCATTCGGCGTGCCAGCCGCCCAAACCTCGCTCGTGCTCCTGCACCATGCCAGTCAGCATCGTAGAAACGAGTGCGGGAACTCGAATCGCGGCCGACAAAATCATCGCGCAGCCGACCGGATTCTGTTTGTGCGGCATCGTGGAAGAACCGCCCTTGCCAGGCGCCGAAGGCTCGGCAACTTCCGCGATTTCGGTTTGAGCCATCAGCGAAATATCGCGTGCGATTTTTCCAAGCGTACCGACCAGCAAGCCGAGAGTGGTGGCAACTTCCGCAAAGCGGTCACGATGCGTGTGCCAGGGCAAATCCGGCAGGCTAAGCTTCAGGTCATCCGCCAGCGCGGAAGCAACTGCCGGTCCTCGATCGCCGAGCGCCGAAAGCGTGCCCACGGCGCCTCCAAACTGAATTACGAGCACATCTTTTTGGGTTTGATTGAGGCGAGCATGATGCCGCTCGATCGCAGAAAGCCAGCCAGCTGCTTTCAATCCTACCGTGACGGGCGGAGCATGTTGCAGCCAAGTCCGGCCGACGATGAGGGTTGATTCGTGGGTTTCCACGAGTTTTACCAGGGCGCTCGAAATTTTAGAGAGCCCGTTGCCGATTTCCTCGAGGGCTTCGCGAAGCTGAAGAACAAGGCCCGTGTCAATCGCATCCTGGCTGGTCGCACCATAGTGAACGAATGCAGAAGCCTTCTCGTCATTCTTGGCGACGAGTGAAGTGAGCTGCTTGGCCATCGGAATTGCTATGTTGCCGGCCAGCGCACCCTCTCGTGCCAGTTTTTCAATCGAGAACAGATTCGCATCGCATTGCGATTCGATCGCTGCGGCGGCTTCTTTAGACGCGACGCCCGCGCTCGCGAGCGCTCGTGCCAGCGCGGCTTCGAAATTCAGCATGGCTTGCAGGCGGCGATGGTCGGAAAAGATCTCGCGCATATCGTCGGTCGTGAATAGTGGTCCGAGCAGGTGGATGGGATGTGGTGTGGTCATTGGAGTTGGGCCAGCGCGGGTATCATATCGCGGGATGTGCCTTTGCGAGGAGAAAAGCGGGGTGGGAGGCAAATCGCGAAAAGGGTGATTTTGTTGCGGTTAGAAAATGCGTAAGTGGTGATAGTGCGGGAGTTAGTGAGAATTCTAATTGTGTGAATGTTGCTATTAGGATTGCTCGGCTGAGTCACGGTGGAAGTGGAAGATGATGACGGATTGAGAGAGAAAATCGCGAAATATTTGCGATTAGAAATTTTTAGTGAGCTTTCTTTTCTGCGACTTAACTCGAATTCTAATTCCAGATTTGCGATTAGAAATTCGACGTCGCGCGATTGGACGGTGTCTGACATTCTTTGAATCCTCGGCGCGGCAAAAGAGCACAGGCAAGATTGCCTGTGCCACCGAACCATCTCTTCGTCCGATAGTGTAGTTTTTTTCGTCATATAAAAACGGACGATGGTAGCGCGAATTGGATCGTTTGAACATCCGTAAAACTACGGAGAAGAGACTGATAGGTGGGAATTGGAAGCGAGAAGATTGAAGTTAGGGGAGTTATGGCAAACCAACGCTGACGAAATTTTCTTCGCGTCAAATTGCAGCGCATCTGGCTGACCGGGGTGCAGGCTGAAGCCTATGCTAGTGAGCAAGCGGTACGAAAAAACGAGATCTGGCGCTACAAGGGAAACGGCGCACGGCAAACGAACGCCGCCAGCAGCGCTCCCTTCATGTCAAAACGCTGCGCCTCTGGCGAACTGGGGCACAGGCAGGAATGCCTGTGCTACTGAAAGGCCCAGGACGAGGAAAGCGTCGTCGCTACCCAGCGCTTCACGACCTCGGTCATGTTATAAATTGGCGCGGAGTTTTTTATGGCACAGAAAACCGAGGCAGGGCAATCACAGGCGGTGCTTGCTGAGATTCGGGATACCTTGCTCGAAACTTACGCCTGCAATGATGGGATGAACCAGGTGATCCTTTCGAGCCTTGAGCCGCGGGCTTGGCGGGCTAAGCCGCCTGGTAAGAAAGGCAACGGACGGACTATTGCGGCGATTTTCGCGCACTTGCACAACTGCCGGCTTAATTGGCTTCGGAATTCGGCGCCGCATTTGAAGTGTCCGGCACCGCTTGATCCTGACCGGTGCACGATGAAGCAAGCTGCGGCTGCGCATCGGAAAAGCGCTGGGCAGTGTTTGCGGATGTTGGCGGATGCTCTTTCGGCGGATCCGAATCGGCGGGTTACAAAATTTTCTCGCGGAAGTTGGGCGCAAATTTGGCCGGCTGGCGGGACGATGTTTGCTTATATGTTTTCGCATGAGGCGCATCATCGCGGGCAGATTTTGATGCTGGCGCATCAGCTCGGGTATCGCGTGCTGCATGATACGCCTGGTGTATGGCATTGGGAGAAGCTTTGGAAGCGGGCTGGGTTGAGTACGCGGCCGCGGTGAGTGTTTTTACGGTCATTGAGCGCGATATCGTGCGGATGCCAAGATCGGACGGATGCCGCGTGACAGAGGCGCACAGGCAGGAGTGCCTGTGCCACTGGAGTCAAAAAGAGTCGGCAGGATGCCGGCGCTGCAGGGGAACTTCAAAACAACGCCGCTTACGCTTTCTTTAGGCTGAAAACCGCGCATCTCGTTACTTGTGGCACAGGCAGGAATGCCTGTGCTACTGAAAAGCAAAAGTCAAAAACGCCGGCCGGAGGCCAGCGGTACGAAAAGCGAGTCAAAAGAGCCGGCAGGATGCCGGCGCTACAAGGGACGCAAGGCTAAACAGCAAAGATCGGTTAGACGTGGTGGGCTACTTTTTTCAGGTCGGCTATGAAGCGCTTCATTTCTTCGTGGCGGGTGGCGTCGTCTGGGGCACGCAGGATGGAAGAGGGGTGGACCGTGGCCATCACGTGCGGGGCTAGATCGGATTTTAGGAATTCGCCGCGGTGCAGGGTGACGCGGAAGTCGCGGCCTAGCAGAGATTGGGCGGCTGTGGCGCCGAGGCAGACAATTACGTTGGGGCGGATGGCTGCGATTTCGGCGTCGAGCCAGGGGCGGCAGGCGGCGATTTCGATGGCGTTTGGTTTTTTGTGAATGCGGCGTTTGCCGCGGGGCTCCCATTTGAAATGTTTTACGGCGTTAGTTACGTAAACTTTTTTTCTGTCGATACCTGCTTCGACTAGCGCGCTATCGAGAAGTTTTCCTGCGGGGCCTACGAAGGGCTTGCCTTCGATATCTTCCTGATCGCCCGGTTGTTCACCGACGAACATTACTTTTGGCTTCGCGCCACCGCCTTCACCGAAAACCGTTTGCGTGGCGTTCTTCCAGAGATCGCAAGCCTTGCAATGGGCGGCTTCTTTTTGAAGCTCTTCGATCGAGGCGTTTGGCGGAAACAGCGGAAGGGCTAGAGAGGTGGTGCGTTTGGCCATGGGGAAGCGTAATGCGCTGTCGGGAGGTAAGGAATCGGGGAGTTGGTGTAGGCGGTGTGAGGAAAACACGTCGCTTGACAGGAACGAATGACGGAGAGAGAATTTGAGTAGGCGAAGAAAAAGCGAAACTATACATTTGGCATAATGGTGCTAAGCATCGCGTTCGGGCGCGGCTCCGCGAAACCCATACGGGATCTCCGACATGCCGTGCCTCTGCTGACCAACATCCTTTTTCTACGCTGTCATAGTTTGCAACGCTGAGATCCTTCGACTTCGAGTCGGCCGTCCCGCAAGAGCGGGACGAAGCAGAAGCGACCGACTCTCCGCTCAGGATGACATTGGCTGATGCGGGGCCGAATGGCATGGCGTTGCGTGACGCGACGGGCGATCTTGGACCCGTCCCTACTGCCAACAATGCCTGGGAATCTTGCTGCTTTGCGATTGCAGGTGGAAACGGCGCTGGCCGGGCGCGTTGCTGCGCCTTTTTCGTATCGCGACCGGAAGCTTGTGGAGATGGTGTCCGCTGGGGTTCCGGAAATTGATGCGCTTACGGGAGGATTGCCGCGCGGGGGGCTGACGGAAATTTGCGGGCCTCCCTGCTCCGGGCGGACGAGTTTGCTGGTTTCGGCGCTGGCTTCGCGAACTGAGCAGGTTGAGGTGTGCGCGCTTGTGGATGTGCGCGACGCTTTCGATCCGTATGCGGCGGCAGCAGCGGGAGTGGAGTTGAAGCAGTTGCTGTGGGTGCGGTGCCGGAATATCGAGCAGGCGCTGCGAGCGACGGATTTGCTGTTGCAGGGCGGCGGATTCGGGATGATCGCGGTGGACCTGAGCGATATTCCAGCGGCTACGGTGCGGCACGTTCCGTTGAACGCATGGTTTCGGTTTCGGCGGGTTGTGGAGGATACGCCGACGATTTTGATGCTGCTCGAGCAGGAGGCGAATGCGAAGACGTGTGCGTCGCTGGTTTTGAGGGTTGGATTTGAGCAGGCGCGGTGGGCGGGGACGATGAGTGAGAATGGGGTGGAGGATTTTTGCGCTGCGAATTCGTCGGCTTGTTTGCTGGGCGGAGCAAGGGTGCGGGCTGAAGTGGTGCGATCGAGCGTGCAGCCGATTGGGGGTGGGGCGGTGGGGGTGGATGGGAGTGTTGTGATTTTTGAGACGGAGTATTTGAAATCGGGAATTTGGAAATGAAGGCACAAAACAGAAGTAGCAGCAAAGCAAAGTCAAAAGAGCCGGCGGGACGCCGGCGTTACAGAATGGCAGCGGAGAGTTGATGAGCCGTTGAGGTCTGGGCCGATTTTTACATTCGCGGGGATTTTTATTTTTTGAGAATGAGATTTGCTGCGATTTACGTTGCGGATTTTATGGTGCAGGCGGTGGTGCGGGCGGAACCTGAGTTGCGCGATTGCGCGATTGCGCTTCTGGAGGGGACGGCGCCGCTGCGCAAGGTGGTAGCTGCGAACGACGCGGCCTTGCGGGCTGGGATCGAACTGGGGATGACGGAATCGCAGGCTGAAGATTTTTGTGTAGTGAAAGTTCGGCTGCGATCGCCGGTGCTGGAAAAAACGGCGCATGCGGCGGTGATGGATCTAGGGTGGTCGGTTTCGCCGCGCGTGGAGGATACGGCGCCGGACACGATTGCGCTCGATCTTGCGGGGCTCGGTTCCCTGCTGGGATCTGAGGAAATTATTGCGGAGCGATTGATTGAGCGCGCTTCGCTGCTGGGATTGACGGCGCGCGTGGCGATCTCTTCGAATCTTGAAACTGCGATTCATGCGGCGCGCGGCTTTGCGGGGGTGACTTTGATTCCTGCGGGCGAGGAAGCGAAGTCGCTGAGCGGATTGCCGGTTGGAGTGGTTTCACCTGCTGTGGAAACTCTCGAAACGCTTGATAGCTGGGGTGTGCGCACGTGCGGGGCGTTCGCGGCGCTCCCTGTGCTAGAGCTTTCGGAGCGTTTGGGGCAGGAGGGAGTTCGGCTGCACGAATTCGCGCGCGGAACGAGTTCGCGTGCGATGGTGCTGGCAGAGCCTGATGTTCATTTCGAAGAGGAGATGGAGCTTGAGGATGCTGTGCCGGAGCTGGAACCTTTATCGTTTTTGCTGGGGCGACTGCTAGACCAATTGTGTGCGCGGCTTGCGGCGAGAGCGCTGGCCGCTTCGACGATTCGGGTGCGATTTGAGCTAGAGCCGGTGTCTGAAAATAATGTGCGCTCGCTGAATGACGGTGCTGCGCGGAAGGTTGCGTTACCCACGTACGAGAGAATTCTGACGCTGCCGGTGCCGTCGCGAAATTCGAAGATGCTGCTGAAATTGCTTCGATTGCGATTGCAGGCGGAGCCGCCGCAGACGGCTGTGCTGAAAATATTTATTGCGGCCGAAGCTGCCAAGCCGCGATTCGCGCAGGGGGGATTGTTTCTGCCGAGTTCGCCTGATCCGGAAAGACTCGAGCTTACGATCGCGCGGCTCGCAAATCTAGTGGGTGACGAGAATGTTGGCGCGGCGGAGCTGGCGGATACGCATCGGCCGGATGCATTTCAGATGCGGCGGTTTGTGGCGCAGCGGGCCGCGGCAGAAACTGTTTCCAAAATGCGTGGCGCGAAACGCAAGACAGGCGCTGAACTGCGGAATGCGATGCCCGGAGACGATTGCGAATCGCTTAAGGATGCTCATCGGACACGAATGGCGTTTCGCGTTTTCAGGCCTTCTTTGCAGGCGCGCGTGGAGATGCGAGAGGGACGGCTGGCGCGGGTTTCGTTCAACGGCGTACGCGGCGAAGTTGTGGCGGCGTCGGGGCCGTGGCGAACTTCGGGAGATTGGTGGCGGGAAGATGGGTGGGAGCACGACGAGTGGGATGTTGATGTGCGTTTCTGTTTAGCCTTTGCGCCGCAATCTGCCTCTTTTTCTTCTTCGCAGCCGGTCACGATGAAACGTCTTCGCGGAGAACTCACGCGTTCGGATTTGTTTTCGTTAAACGAGCGCGAACCGCCTGCGCAGCGCGGGCTTTATTGCATTTATTACGACTCGGTGCGCGGAAGCTGGTTCGTACGAGGGATGTACGACTGATGAGGAGAGCTGCTTACACGGAGCTTCACGCGCGGTCAGCGTTCAGTTTTCTTGAAGGCGCGGCGCTGCCGGAAGAGCTGGCTTCGGCTTGCAAGGAAAAAGAGATGAGCGCGATGGCTGTGCTTGATCGCGACGGAGTGTATGGCGCGCCGCGTTTTTATCTGGCAGCGAAGAAGATTCCGATTCAGGCGCACATTGGCGCGGAAGTGACGGCGGCGGAAGGCTGGCGGTATCCGTTGCTGGTGGCGTCGCGCGAGGGCTATCAAAATTTGTGCCGGTTGATCACGCGGATGAAATTGCGCACTCGAAAAGGCGAAGGTAGCGTTGCGCCGGAAGAAGTCGCAGAAAAAGCGCGCGGACTCATTTGTTTGACGGGCGGCGATGAGGGACCTCTTGCGTATGCGCTGGCACAGGGAGGGGTTGTGCGCGGGGCGGAGTGCGTCGAGAAGCTTGGCGAGTTGTTTGGGCGCGAGAACGTCTATGTGGAATTGCAGCGGCATTTTTGCCGTGATGAAGAAGCGCGCAATCACGCCGCCATTGAAATCGCGCGGCAATTCAAGTTGCCTCTACTGGCAACGAATGGCGTTTGTTATGCGGAGACGCGACAACGCGAAATTCTAGATGTGTTCACATGTATTCGCAATCACCTCAATCTTGCGACGGCCGGCCGGCTTCTGGCGCGCAATTCCGAACGCAACCTGAAATCGCCGCGTGAGATGGCAGAGTTATTCACCGATCTTCCTGAGGCGATTGCCAATACGCAGGAGCTTTCGTCGCGATTGCAATTCGCCATGAGCGACCTGGGCTATGAATTTCCGCGCTATCCGGTGGCGGCCGGCGAGACGGAGATGAGTTTTTTGCGCGATCGAGCGCAGGAAGGCCTGGTGGCGCGCTATGGAGCGGACGATGAGCGCGCGCGAAAGCAGATTGAACGCGAACTCCAACTAATCGAGAAACTCAAGCTTGCAGGATATTTCCTGATCGTTTGGGACATCGTGCGTTTTTGCCGGGAGAAAAATATTCTCGTGCAGGGGCGCGGTTCGGCGGCAAATAGCGCGGTTTGCTACGCGCTGGGGATTACGGCTGTGGATCCGGTCGGGATGGATTTGCTTTTCGAACGCTTTTTATCCGAAGAGCGCGGCGAATGGCCGGATATTGATCTCGATTTGCCAAGTGGAGACCAGCGGGAGCGCACGATTCAATATGTGTACGAGCGGTATGGGAAATTGGGAGCGGCGATGACGGCGAACGTCATCACTTATCGCGGGCGCTCGGCGGCGCGCGAAATCGGGAAGGCGCTTTCGTTCGATCCAGAAACGCTCGACCGCCTGGCTGGCTTGGTGGGCGCGTGGGAATACAGGGACGCAAACGATACGCTCGAGCGGCAGTTTCATGACGCCGGACTCGATTCGACGCATCCACGCATTCGCAAGTTTTTTGAACTTTGCCAAATGGTGCAGGATTTGCCGCGTCATCTCGGGCAGCACTCGGGCGGCATGGTCGTTTGCCAGGGGCAGCTTGATTCCGTGGTGCCACTTGAACCAGCAACGATGCCGGGGCGCGTGGTGGTGCAATGGGATAAGGAAGATTGCGCGGACATGGGGATCGTGAAAATCGATCTGCTTGGGCTGCGCATGATGGCTGTGCTCGAGGATTCACTGAAAATTATTCGCGAGGATTATGGCGAGGAAGTGGACCTGGCTCGTTTGCCGGCGTATGACCGGACTGTTTATGAAACGCTGTGCAATGCCGATACCGTGGGGATGTTTCAAATTGAGAGTCGCGCGCAGATGTCATGTTTGCCGCGGCTGAGGCCGAATTGTTTTTACGATATCGTGGTGCAGGTGGCGATCATACGGCCGGGGCCGATCGTGGGCCAGATGGTGAATCCTTATTTGAAGCGTCGACAGGGGCGCGAGCCGGCTGAATGTTTACATCCGTCGCTCGAACCGGTGCTCTCGCGCACGTTGGGAGTGCCGCTGTTTCAGGAACAGCTGCTGCGTATGGCGATGATTGCGGCAGGATTTACCGGAGGAGAAGCAGAAGAATTGCGGCGGGCGTTTGGGTTCAAGCGTTCAGAAAAACGCATGAAAGAGGTGGAAGTAAAACTTCGCCGAGGCATGGAGCAGAACGGAATTCTTGGCGCGACGCAGGACAAAATCGTTCAGTCCATCACGTCATTCGCGCTCTATGGATTTCCCGAATCGCACGCGGCCAGTTTTGCGCTGCTTGCGTATGCCAGCGCGTATTTGAAATGCCATTATCTGGCGGCATTCACGGCAGCGATGCTAAATAACCAGCCGATGGGATTTTATAATGCCGCCACATTGGTGAAGGACGCGCAGCGGCACGGGCTGAAAGTGCGGCCGATTGATGTGGCTTGCTCGGACTGGCTGTGCACGCTCGAAAAAGATGGCGAACGGGTGGTTATGAGGCTCGGGTTGCGTTATGTGAAAGGATTGCGACAAGAGATCGCGCTGAAACTTCTCGAGGAGCGCTTGATGCGGCCATTCACTTCGATCGAGGATTTGAAATTGCGCATACCTGGATTACAGAAGAGCGAAATGGCAACGCTTGCGTCAATTGGTGCGCTGAATTTTATTTCTGCTGAAAGCGGTGGCCGGCGCGGAATTCACCGGCGCGACGCATTGTGGCAAATCGAGCGAGCTTCGCGGCGTGCAGGCCCCTTGCTCGATCGAGTTGCGTTAGACGATGCGGCGCTGGAAACTTCTGGGGCAGATGGCGCGGCAAGCGATTCACACGAAGAGCATGAGCTTCACGTTCGCGCTGGCGCTACCGGGCCGAGAGCAATTTCTTCTTCGCGCGAGAGCGATTCTCCTTTGCAGGCGATGACAGCGGAAGAAAGGCTGGTTGCAGATTTTCACGGCACGGGAATGACGGTGGGACCACATCCAATGGCCTACCATCGTGCAGAATTAAGGAAGCAAGGAATACGGTCAGCGAAGGAGCTTGGCACGATTCCCGATGGCACCTGGGTGCGCATTGCGGGGTCGGTGATCGCGCGGCAACGCCCCGGGACCGCGAAAGGGTTCGTGTTTCTCAGCATCGAGGATGAGACGGGAATATCGAACGCCATCATCACGCCGAAACTTTTTGAGCAGGATCATTTGGTGGTGGTGCATCAGCAATTCTTGCTGATCGAAGGGCCGCTGCAAAATCAGAACAACGTGATTTCCGTGAAAGCTGCGCGCATTCGACCGCTATCCATCACGCGGGCCGAAACCGTATCGCACGATTTTCACTAGCGGCGCCGAAAATAGTTCGCCGCGCTTCGCCTTCTTTGCCGTCCGCGAATGCAATCCGTCCGGTTGAACTTCGCAGCGACGTGTCGTAATCTATCTCCACCGCATTTGCACTTCTGCGCGCCCGTAGCTCAGCTGGATAGAGCGTCTGGCTACGAACCAGAAGGTCGGGAGTTCGACTCTCTCCGGGCGCGCCACTTTATCTCTTAGAGTCTTATTGGATTAGCGATTTCTCGTCGGCGCCGGTGGGGTCTGCTTCGCGCTCGATTTTACCCTGTTTTTCCCCTATCAATCGCTCCACGTAGTCATTCGTGCGCTTCGCGGCTTCGTGAATGTCCGTCGTCGTCGTGATGTTGTATCGGTCGAAGATGCTGCGCGTCGAGTGTCCGCTGATCTTCATCGCGACGTTCTCCGGTGTGCCGCCGCGCACCATGTTGCGAACCGCCGAGCGCCTGAGGTCGTGAAACGTGAGCCCCTTGTATCGGCGCTCCGTCGATTTGCAATCGTGCTCTGCGATGGGCTTCAAGCACTGAGCGCAGATGAATTTTCCGAATCCAGCTACGACGCATGCCGTGTTCCAGCGCTTGCGGAAACTCCCGAGCGGCTTCGCGCCGCCGAAGACGTATACGTCTCTCGGGTGACTGGAACGCAGGTGACGGAACGCTTCGAGCGAGCGGCCGAGCGGGATAATACGCGGCCTGGAAGTCTTCGTCTCCTCCGCCGTGAGATTTATCTCGCCGGCGATCAGATCGACGCCCGCCCATCGGAGCCGCTGCACCTCGCCCAACCGCATCCCGCAGTCGAAGTCGAGCGTCAGGACGAGCCGCAGGTCTTCCGGCAGCGCGGCCAGCAGTTTCGGAAAGTCCCTCGGCTCCAGAAATCCCTTGCGCGCCGGGTCTGCCTTGAACTTCTCGATCTTCGGCACATCGGCGAGAGACATCAGCTTTTTCCCGCCGATTCTTCCCTTCTTCTTTTTCCCGGCCGCGACGTGGAACATGGATTGCAGCAGCTGAAGCGATGCGTTGAGTTTCGAGTTCGACGTCGGTTTCGATTTCAACGCGTCCTTGCGCTTGAGGTCGCGAATGAACGCTTCGACCGCATCCGTCGTGATGTCGGTCGCGCGTCGGCCCTTGAAGAATCTATCGAGATGGCTCTGGCCGCTGACGTATCGCGTCTTCCCATCCCTCGCGATCTTCAGGCCCTTGATGCCGTTCAGTTCGTAGAAATCGAGCAGGTTGTCGCGCAGATTCTCGTACGACAGCTCTTTCGCTCCGAGCGAGAACTCACCGCTGTACTGCTCGGCGTAGCGCTTCTTCAGAAAGCTCTGCGCTCCCTCTTTCGTCTTCGGCCACTCTTCGGGCACTCTCTCGTCGTAGCGCCTGCCGCGCCATGCGTATCGCACGCGCCATCCACCGAGAACCGGCTTGCCTGCTCGCAGGAATCGCGACTGATAGACGCGACCGCTTCCTTTCCTTGCCCGTTTCGTTTTCATTTCATTCTCCCTTTCTCGCCTGCTTCTTCCGCCCCCGACCCTTGCAAAAATGCTTCACCTTCCACGCCCTAATGCGCTCGATGTCGCGCTCGCCCCAGAGCCGCATGCCGACAGCGCCGATCAAGACAGGCTTCGGCCCCCGGACCTTTCCGTCGCGCAACCAGCGCAGGAGCGTGATCAGCGAGATGCCGGCAGCTTTCGCCGCCATCTTGGTGCTGATCTTCGACCTTCGGTTCGCCGGCATAGAGACACCATTATATCTTATTTGATTACGGATGTACACCGTAGTAACTTGATTACGGCCATGGTGAGCAGGGGCCTGCGATTCCTGCCCACCCTGAACAGAACCTCGAAGCGGAACGACTCAGTTCCCGTAGGCGATCAGTTCAAGATAGAACTCAAATTCTTGGCAGGACAGAGTCCACGAGCCCTCCCGCTCCGCGTGCGGACACCAGAGAGCGTCTAGGAACTCGTCGAAGGTAATGTCTTGATCCGGGAGCCAGACACAAGCACATCTGAGGTCCCGCAGAATCTCGCCGCGAATAGGGGTGGAGCGTCTCATCAAGATGCAATCTCGGCACGCGAGATACCAGGAGCGGTGATCTAACTCCAAGAGAAACCCATCGCGGAAATCTTGGAGGTGGTCGCAGGAGATGACCAGGAACTCGATTGGTTTTGACTCTGACTTTTTTGAAACGGGAGCTACAGCGGGAACTACCTTTACTTTTGACTTCACGTAACACCTCGTTAAAGAGAGTTCCCCCAGGTGGCCTGGCGGGTAGTTGCACTTTCTTTAGCGGAGTGTTACTCCGTACCCCTTCGGGTGGACGCGAGGTTGCTCCCTTTCGGCGCGCGTGTCAAGAAACAACTTCATTCTCACGGCTATTAATTGCAGCGTGCCTTGGCGAGTGCTAGACTCACTTCTCTCCTTGATTTTGTTCCAAACCTCAGAGGTGTGAATGCAACCTCGTAAGAAGGTCTGTCGACAGCTTGTTCTCCTCAACATCCTCCTTCGCGCCGTTTTTTAATTCCCCTTCGTTCGGCCAAGGCACGACTGACAGCGTATCCGCTAAGGTGACGACTCCTCCCTCAGTGATGGCCGGCGAAAAGTTCACTGTTCACGTTGAGCTCAACAGTGCCCTAATGTTCCGCGCGGATACGTCAGTGTCAATTTCTCGAACCCACTGCATGGGGGAGGCCTTACTGGGACGTGGTGGATCTGATCGAATTCAAGGAAAAAACAAATCCAGAATGGAGCAGAATCGGATACTACCGCTTGCCCAAGGCCCGGCTACAGTGGGGCAACCAAACAACAATCACGGAGCCGATGCAGACGTGGAAGCGGTTGCTTATCGAAGCCGCGGAACAGAAGCAATGTTTTCGAAAACTTCTCCTGGAGGTCGTAGCTGAACTAAAGAAATAAAATAGGCAATCTCTCGGGCACCCGCGCAGTGCAGTATTGGCGAGTGAGCCTGTAAGCCGGATTGGAATTTTTCTGAGGCAAACAAGCAACTTATTTAGAATCAGCGCGAAAATCTACATCAGTGACGTTGGTGGACGGGTTTTTGTCACTTAAGTGCTTTTTCTGGCATGTTTTTGACAATTCCTCGAACCTCAAGGCCGCCTTCCTGTCGAAGCCAACACCCCATGATAGAATTGTCCTTAGCAACAGACCCTTCAGAACGTCGTTACCGATTCAATTCCTGGAACCAACAAGGCGGTATATGGCCGATGTCAGCGTTGTATGCGGAGGATGTAAGCAGCCAATCGTAGAGGAGTCAGACCGGCAACCCTGCTCCGGTTGTGGCTCGAACGTCCGAGAATTTAGCGTCGCAATCGCTTTGACGCTCTCTATGCACGACAGCCTCAGGTTCAAGCACAAGAGGAACGGTGAATTGCTGGCGGAGGGCTTCTCAGGTGAGGACCTTCATCGCAAGACCGGAAAGTGGATGACGAAAAATCGCGTGCTTGACCACGAGAACGACGCCTATCTTGAGGTTGTTACAGACCCGGTGACCTCGGTGGAGATCCACCACTGCGAGGAACCGCTCTCAAAGCATACGGGCCACGGCTCGAACCGCAAGAAGCGTGCGGGGTAACGAGCAAGACGCGCAGATCGAAAGGGACTTTTGGCCCTCAGAATCCACGATTGAAACGGCCCTTCGAGCTTCGATATGGGGCGATTTTTCCATTGCTTCGGTCAATTCGCGGAGCGGCGGGCTTTCGTTCCCGTGTGGATACACGCATCGTGCTTGCCGAGCATAAGAGCCGCCGTTATGTCAGCGGCACTGTTCACCACGCTGTGCTTTTCCTGTTGCCCACAGTTGTCGCAGGACACAACAACCTCGTAGCCCCACTCCCCCACACGGGTTTCCGTGTGATGAAGATGCGGGTTCTTGCCAAGAATGTTCTGAATGACGTAACGCCCTTCGCGGGCTACTTGGTCCGATTTATAGTACCGACACAGCTTGTTGAGTGCGTCTTGCATGAGATCGGTGCCGACTGAATCTGCTGCGAGATGTTGGCGTAGCTTGGCGACCGAAAGCATAAAATCCTGCAATTCCTTATGGGGAGCGCTTTCCATTGTGTTGAACTCCTGCTCCCATGATGATAGCACGGTGAATCGTGCTGAGGAGTCCGGCGACTGACTAGGACGCAACCCGCGCCGGCCACGGTCCGACACTACCGCACAATCCCCGCGAAACCTGTTTTCCCGACTGGTGGAAGCGAACTTCGATGTCCTAACTGTGGCACAATCGCGACGTATCAGCGCACCGACCTCATATATCGGGCTTAAATTACGTCTTCCGCTGGTTAGACGGACACTCCTCGTTCGCGCAGCGCCAGACTGTATCCCCCAGCATTCCACCGCGCTTCGCCAAATAAAGGCGGAGTGAGCAGTCGGGACACGGGGGCTTGTTCGCTCCGTCCTCTCGTTTGCCCCTAATTATTGCGTAGTAGCCGTGCTCCATATCGTAGTGCTGATTGCAACCGGGCACAGAGCAGAAAAAACAGTAATACGTCTCCTCAAGAAAGCTCCGTGGATGTCGCGTTTCATGAGTGGGGATCATTGGAAGATCGTGGTAAAGACACAATGGACGAATGTCGAGAAGCATTTTCAACTTCGTTGCGGATATTTTCATGGCTTTCACCAAAACGAAAAGTTGGTTCAAATTTCCGAGTGTCTTATTTTGCAAGGAGCCGGGGGAAACAACGCGGGGCACGGCAGGATGCTAGTGAGACAACTCGATGATACGCGTGTTACGCCGGGATGGATACACGCTCAAGAGATGAATTCAACCAAGGGTGAAACGCGCCTTCGCCTAGCAGAACTTTTATTCTGGGAATGGCCCCCCGATAATCGGGTCGGAAACCAGCACGTCAAATTCTTTCTTGCACGTCATGCAGTTGACGGTCTGGTTGTTCATCGGACTTCGTCCCAGTCGTACAAAGACGTGAACAATCTGTTTCTGTTTGCAATGCGGGCAGTAAACGGGAATTTTTGACTTTTCCACGCTTGATTCTATTACGCGTCCGGCGCGAATTCATCAACTACCTGTCTCAAAACACGATTCTGGAAGGTGTGCAAAACCGCACAGACACAGAAAATCGCTCGCGCTATAAACATGCGCAAGCCGGGACACCGACGGATGCCGTGGTCGCGTTCCAGTTCCACCGGAGCGGAAGCTCTCTTCGATAGACGACGACAGTCGGTGCCCGGCCACCCCATATTTCGGCGTGCTGAATGATCCGCCACTCGCGAGTACGAACTGAGTTGATTCCTGATTTGCGATTCTTTGCGCGTGTTTTCGTCCTCGGATTTATGGTCATAATCGTATCTGCCTTCTTCATCGACTACGCGATTCGCCCCTAACCCTCTCTCAAGGGTGCAATGCGTTCGGTACATATGTGATAAGGCGGGACGAATAGCGATATTCTGAAATCAAACGGGAGCAATCTGAACATGGGATACGGTAACCGCGACAAACCAGAACGCCAATCAGGACGAGTCGGATTTGTGGAAGGGCGACTCAACGAGTTGCGACGTCGATGGGAAAAAGCGACAGGCGAACGCGAGAAGAATGAGGTATCCGAACAAATCCGCGAGTGGCAATCGTTTAGGCCGGAACGATCCGCACCCCGGCAATAGATGATAAAGGATCTCAGTGGCGTTTTACGAGGTGGCCTGCGCAAGCTTCGCGACGAGGAGGCGGACAAGGCCTTTGTCTCGCTCTTTCAGCTTCGCGAACTTCCGGCCGAGACTCTCGATCTCGCGCCGCTCACCCAGCGACAGTTTTTCCCCGTCAAGGTCTAGTCCTTTGATCTTCTTCGGCGCCTCTTCACCATCGTAAAAGAGTTGATATAGCGGAATTTCGAGCGCCTGTGCGTACTTCGCAAGTGTCTCTATGCTGGGAATTGTGTGGCCGTTCTCGACGCGAGAGGTGTAGCAGCGCAGCATGCCCGTACGTTTTTCAACATCACCTTGAGAAAGATTCTTTGATTCACGGATGGTCCGTAGACGTTCGCCGATCATCAGCATTTCGATTCATCTCCTTCACTTAGGCGCAAGATGTTACCACGGCGAGTGAATCTCCACGCCATTGGGAAGATCGTTGGAACTTCCCTTCGGTTTAAAGCCTCTAGTGTGCTCGACTTGCGAAGCGCGGGCCTGAAATATAATCTATTTCCAATACGATGTCTTAATTCCCTTGACAATGTGACGGCATACGCCCACTGTGATTATGGACCTGGGATTCTTCAGTTCACCTGAACAAACGGAAGTTGCCTGATCTACCCCTCGCCAAGACACCAGTAAGACATTTAAGGAGATTCATGAATACCATCACCCGCAGGGACCAGTCCCGTGGTTTAACGCTACAGGACGAAGTCAATCGTCTATTTGAGGACAACTTTACTCGCGAGCGCTCGGGTCATGCCGACCTCGCTACGTGGGCGCCACCCGTAGACATCTACGAAACCGAGAACGAATTGGTCGTAAAGGCCGAGCTGCCGGACTTTCAAGACAAGGACATCGACGTCCGCATCACAAACAATACGTTGACGATCCGGGGAGAGCGGAAGTTCGAAAAGGACGTCAAAGAAGAAAATTACCTTCGGATCGAACGCGCCTATGGTTCGTTCATGCGGAGCTTCTCCCTCCCGAATACGGTCAGCCCCGAGAACATTCGAGCCGACTATAGCAATGGAGTGTTGACACTGCATATGGCTAAGCGTGAGGAGTCCAAGCCGAAGCAGATCAAGGTCAGCGTCGCTGCAAACGGCAAGTAGATCGTAGA
>Ga0210394_10004106_pt1 | contig 17309 bp, 14 predicted proteins | sample IncBWC12MmetaG_FD_160121 | JGI IMG/M metagenome (GOLD analysis project Ga0210394, IMG submission 160121) | Forest soil microbial communities from Barre Woods Harvard Forest LTER site, Petersham, Massachusetts, United States - Inc-BW-C-12-M | ecosystem: Environmental > Terrestrial > Soil >... | reverse complement strand
TGATGCGTTCGCAAACCCGTTCGATGCAATGTGCGGGTGGAAAGCGAAGTACTGGCCGCAAAGGCGGCTGGATTTGAATTCTTAAGTGTATTCGAGGCGCGCGTGCAGGGTCAAGAAAGCATGGGGGTAGGCTATAAGGCGGGGAAAAGTGATACACCCTGCGGGAACAAACGGAATTGCCGCTGCAACGCGTAGCGAGTTCGCAATCCATGTTCCTCTCGGAGTGAAATTGCATTTTCGTCCATAAAAATGTGTTCCACTCTACTCCTCGAATCCCTGTGCGCAAGTATGTTGAAGCTTCTTCGGCGGTCGAAGTGGAGCTGAAATTAAATCGGCTTTTTCGCGGTGAAAATCACTGAAAATGAATGGCTTACCGAATCGCGCAAAACGCTAGTTACATTGCGCCCTTTTTTCACAAAAGAAGCTCACTTTTAAATTTTCACAGATTGGCAAGAAATAATCCTCTTTCTAATTGCTTCCCATCATAATTCCGCCGCGTAATTACCGCCGCGTAATTATCACAATTGAGGGGAATAACATGGAAGAAATCTGGAATCGTGAAGAGCTATATGCCGAAGTGTGGGAAAAGCCGCTCGTTAGAGTTGCGGCGAAATACGATATTTCTGCGGTCGCCCTGGGGAAGGTCTGCAGAAAGCTGCAAATTCCACTCCCCGGAAGAGGCTATTGGACGAAGAAGGAGTTCGGAAAACCAGTCGAAAAGTCGACGTTGCCAGAAGCATCCAATCTTCCTGTCGTCAGACGAATGAAGAATGTTCTTGCGAACACTATGGGCCGAGAAGAAAACAAAACTGTCGAAATCGAAAATGACCCTGAGTTGATTCGCATTGCGGCAATAAAAACCGCTGTGATTCCCGTAAATGCAAACGCGAAGTTTCATAAACTTGTCGAGCAAACTCGTAGAACATTGAAAGAGGCCCACGAGGACTCGCGCGGCATCCTGATACGTCCGCCCGTAGAACCCACTTTAAACATAAGAGTTTCAAAGAAGATGCTGGATCGGGCCCTTCGCTTGATGAATGCCTTCGTCCTGAAAATTGAATCCGAAGGTTTTGCACTCCAGGTTGAACCCAGGGAGAACGGAAAACAGAGAATATGCGCTCAGATGTTCAATCAGACAGTGCATTTCTCAATCGTCGAAAAGGCATTTCAAAAGAACAGGCGTGAAGTTAAGGAACATTCGTGGACGAGAGTAGTCTATGACTACGAGCCTTGCGGTGTTCTGGAATTCCACGTTGGAGACGATTCCTACTACCATGGATTTCGGTCCTTCCGCGATGGCAAAACGCAAACACTTGAATCTCTCCTCGGAGAGTGCTTTGCAGAACTAATGCTCGACGCAAGGCGACAACGAGCCGAAGCTGTGGTGAGGCAGCGTAAAGAACTGGAAGAACGCAAGAAACGGGAAGAACTTGAGCAGCTTGCAAGGGTGATAAAGGAAGAAGAGATAAAAGTTCAAGAGCTGACTCTATGGGTCAAAGGTTGGTCCGAAGCAAGAAGAATGCGAGAGTTTATTGTCGCTCTCGAAAAAGAATGGGTTCATCAGGGACTCGACCTTTCGCCGGAAACTCCGAAAGGCAAGAGGATTGTTTGGATGAAGGAGCAGGCGGACCGTCTCGACCCTATGATTCCCAGCCCACCCTCGATTCTTGACCGAAAGAGGGAACTAAATCGATGGTAAGAATGTGTAGGTTCCGATTCGGCCCGATGAGCTACTGTGAGACCGTCGAGAATTGATGCGTTAAGGCAACGCAGGATGCTATAAGCTGCCCTATTATTACTGTCAATTGCGATGCCTGAGAAACACTTAAGACACGTCTTCCTTGTCGTTGCCGGTGGAAATTCAGCCGCTGAGCGACATTTTGAGGACACGATTAAGCGCAAAAGAACACTGGACGAAGTGCGACGATTCCTGCCGACTCGGGAAGCCGAAAATCTAGAAAAGATCTACCACAGTTCGAATTTTATCGTGTGGGGTGCGGTCCCGGGGCCGATGAACGAATCGCGGTGGGAAAAGATGACGCCCGGTGATGTCGTGCTCATCTACAACAATGGCCGTATCCGCTTCGCGGGTGAGATCGCAGCTAAGGCCAGGAACGCGGAGCTCGCAAGGTACTTTTGGAAAGAGAACGACGCCGGTGGTACGTGGGAGCTGATGTATTTCATAGTGAACGAAGAAAGGACGGACGTTCCCATCGAGAAGTTGAATCCCCTCTTTGGCTATCAGACTAACTATCGTCCCCAAGGGTTTTCGATGATTAACGACGCGGCAGTTTCCAATTTTGCGCAGAATTACGGTGACATCCTTGGGGTGCTGAAAACTCTCGAAAAAGGAGAGGAGCTGATCCACCTCCCCGCGCGTAAGGAGGTTTTGAACGCGCTAATCGATGATCGCATCGAGCGGATGCCTACAGAACACGATGAGATGCAATGGCGGTTGATTCGTTTGGGTCAGCTGGCGAAGTGCGATGTCTGGGTCCCTCGAAACGATCAACCGAAGCAGTACCAGGGTCACCAGTTTCGTGATTTTGTGTTGACCGAATTTCATCAGACCTTGGACGTTCCCCGGAGTATCGAAAACATTGATGTGGTATGGAAATTCGGACCTTATTCGATAAAGTCCGCCTTCGAAATTGAGCATTCCACTTCTGTCTACTCTGGAATTCTCAGGTTATCTGACCTGAGAGCAGAAGCGCCGAATTCAAACTATCCACTGTTCATCGTTGCTTCAGAGGATCGGCGAAGAAAGGTGTTTGACGAGCTAAGTCGCCCCACGTTCTCGGGCCCATGCCTGCGGCTTAATGAGGTGATTCGATTCCTTGGCTACAAGAAACTGCGTGAGATTGATGAGTCGGTCAAAAATGCCAAAGACTTTGATACCAATATCTTGATTAGCTCGGGCGAAAGCGTTCCGTTGGCGTAGAGGTAGAGGAGTTCAATGCTATCGGCAATGTCAAATACTGAACCCTTGTTCGTACCTGAACAGCTGTATCACCGCCGGCGCGATATTCACGCACGCTTCGGCGGTCAAGAGCAAGGAGGGATGATCACTCCCGCGAACCACAAGCTCATCTTTTTGGTAACTGGGAACTCCGGTCGACAACACGGCTATGAAGATCATTGGGCTGAGGACGGATCAACGTTCTTCTATTTCGGAGAAGGTCAAACTGGTGACATGAAATTCACAAAAGGTAATTTGGCTCTTCGTGATCACGTCAAGAATGGCGAAGACGTACATCTTTTTGAAGAGGTTCCGGCCGATCCGGGATACCTGCGATATAGAGGTCAGATGGTTTGCTGCGGCTCTCCCTGGGTCGATGCTCCTGACACACGGAAAACCATGCGGAAGGCAATTCTCTTCGAACTCGCACCGCTCGAGGCGTTCTCCAGCACAGTCGATGAAGACCTATCCGAGACCGCGGTCCAGGAATTGATGAAAGACTCTCTCGATGAACTCCGCCTTAAGGCTCTCGCGGACTCAGCAGATCACAGAACCCCAATTGAGCGCCGCGCGCTTGTCCGGATGCGGAGTCGTGCCGTTCGCATGTACGTTTTGCAACGAGCAAATGGGAAATGCGAGGGATGCGACGCCGCGGCTCCGTTCACAACCGTGAATGGGAAGCCTTACCTAGAGCCACATCATATCCGGCGCCTCACAGACGGCGGCCCGGACGATCCGAGATGGGTGGTGGGCATCTGCCCAAATTGTCACCGCCGGGCGCACTATTCCCGTGACGCAGCTGAGTACAACACAAAGCTCGCAGATATTCTTCAAAAATTAGAGCAGAGCCGTAAATAACGGGCACGAATCATGGCGTCGTTTCAGTCTGCTCCCCTCACTGAAAACGTGTTGTATCAGCCCCTCTTGATGCTCACGGACGTGGGTTCGTGCGGAAGAATTGAATGTGACGGCAGGTGCCGCATTCCCAAACTTCGACTCCCAACGTCGAAATATCCGTTGCCCCTCCCGAATTCCACAATCTCAAATTGTAAGCAGGATTGCCTTGGTCGAAGGCTTGTCGAACATATCGCCCGACTCCGCACACATGGCAAATTCGAGGGATACCATCCTGCAATAGTTGACCGCCTTGCTTGATGATCTCAAGATTCGTGTCAACTATAAGGAGCAGATCGGCTGAGGTGACGCACTTCTCCTGCCTTTCAACGACAGAATTTCCCAAGATGACGTTAATCATGTGCATGTGGGGATTACTGGGAAACAACTTCGTTAAATCGTTCTCCGGCTCATTCCAATATTCTCTGTCGAGTTTGGGCCTACCAGCGACCATGCACCAGAGCACTTTCCCAAGCATGTACACATCGAAATTGGTTCCAACGTTCTCAAGTCTCACGCCCATACCTCTCCAAGTTGGTGGAGGGATGAAATCGCTCGCTCCTACAGTTTCACCTTGGTAGCGAGTTATACGTGGTGGGCGGTTTGGGACGTAGACCAACCCAAAGTCTCCAAGAATAAATTCGCGGTTCTTCCCGATGAAAATGTTTGCGGGCTTGATATCTCGATGAACTATTTTTTCCTGATGAATCTGAGCAACCGTGTTCACCACTGATCGGAAGGCTTTCAACGATAAAACCGCGTTGCCTTTGTACTCCAACAGATGATCTTCCAGTGTGCCATTGGAGAAGAATTCGGTGACCATCCATCGCTCCTCGAGGTTCGAACCCAACAGTTTCGGCAGACCCGGTCGATTCTCCTGTAGAACGTCTATTTCCTGCTGCAGTCGCCTGAGACTCTGCTCCACGTCGTCCCGGAGCTTGAATTCCTTCATCGCTCCAAGTTCTGTCGGTAAGTCCGGACGTGTGTAGTCCCGGATCGCGTCGAGATATTCTTTGTTCATCTTGGAACGCATTTCCTCTGTCTGTGTATTCGGAAATGCGTAGGAGTTGGTGATTCCGAAGCTGCGTGCGCGTTGTCTCGTTCTTTCGGGAGTGCGCACTAAGTAGACTTCACTCTGGCCACCCTCGCCTAATTTCTCCGGATTTGCGCGCTCCCAATCAGGCTTATGACTTTCCATGCCTTGGAATTATATAATCGCGTGCAATTCCATGCTCACATTGCTGGTGTCGATTGTTGCGAACGCTGGTTGGAAGCCCACACCTGGTTGTGGATAATCAAGATTGGACCACCATAGGCCGTCCGCACGCGTGAGAATCTTGGGATCCAGCCTTGCAGGTAAAGCCGGGATAGGTACGCACGTTACCGAATCCTACTGTGCACGCATTGTTATCACTTATGAGAAGTACTATTCATGGATGTGGGTTTTATACTTAAGCTCTAAACGACTCTATACCGATTCGAAATATAGCCATTGTTTGCTGGCGGACGCCTTTACCGGAAAGAATCGAATACACGGTCCGCTGCGTAAGCCCGGTCGCTCGCATCAGCTGCCGAACTCCGATCTTTACCCACTCACTCCTTTCAGAATTGTCGGCCACCGCCAATTTCCCCGACGGACCGTACGTCTGAATCTTGGGATCGAGCATGCTGGGGTCTTCGCCTTGTTCCCAGTGTCGATCTGTTTCTTTTCCAACTGGAATTAAACTCCGCGCCACAATCCGGGCCCTACCAAGTAATCCTTCTGTCTCCGATGTGCACAGCTTCCCGTCTGGCCCAAGCGACTTCACTTCAGCTTTTCCGAGGTACTGGTTCAAGATGACCTGATACGAGTCTGGAAATACTTTTTTCTGCTTCGGATCTGGAACCATAGATATTTGGTAGGTTCGGCCGTCCAGCAGATTAATGCCCTTCAATGTATTCCACTTCTTTCTGTCACTTTCTGCTGGCGTGATAAATTGAAAGTTAGTCTTGTCGAAACCAAGCGGATAACCGTCTACGCTAGACACCAGCGGAAAAAGAAAAAAATTGTAGGGTGCTAACCAATCGGGTCGCCGATTGCGAAGCACGTTGGGAGAAGTCATCGCCATTCGCATCATCGCAGGCAACTTTAACCATTTGGGCTTCTTAGGCTGGTACTTAAATTCTTTTCGGAACAGGTATTCCCACGCTTCAAATACCCATTCCGGTGTTTCCTCAGACTCGTCCTCTGCATCGCCTTCCGCAACATTTCGTTCTTTCGGTGCAAAAAGATACCCGAGCCCATGTCCGCTGGCTTTCTCGATTGAGACGTTCCGATTGAATTCTGTGAAGAGAGTGTACCGCTTGGCAGAGACGGCGTAGCCAAACAGCTTGCGATAGGGCTTTCGTGGGTCCGAATTGACGTGGTTGATGTCTTCGATTTTCAGAATTTCTCGCACGACGTTGGTGTCATAAGGATTGAGCTTGTTAAACTTCTTCGCGATCCCTTCCACTTGATCCAGCGTGAGCGTCCTGACGGCATCTTTACCCGCTAGCCTGAATCGCCCACCAACGCAGGGAACGAGCCGCCGAGTTTTGGATCCAACGATGCACATCGAATCCGTATCGCAAAATAAATAGCTACCCCGTAGGTTCTGGACACATTTTTCGAGCATCGCGAGCAGTAGACGCCCGCCGGACGTGATGAGCGACGCAAGCGGAGGGAAGTACCAGGCTCCTGGTTTTTCTACATAGTTGGTAAGCTTCTTGCCCGCTCTCTCGCCAGAGAAGTATTTGACTTTTTTCTCTTTGCTGATGGTGTCCGTATTTACCTCTACGAACAATCCATAGCTTCCAGAATTTGCCAATACCTTCAGGAAATCGGCTATGGGCTTGTTTTTAGTCTTATGAGATATCCTCTGTTCGATTACTTTTCTGTAGAAATCCTCTTTCGCCGGGTCGATCCTTACCATTCCACCCAAATTCGTGGCCAGCAATCCTAACTGTCGGCCTTTTGCAACCATGCGTATCGCTTTAAGAATACGCGGAGGCTTGCCAGTCAAGAGCGTGGACGCAACAGCGTCGGGGCCGGCATACCAGATTGGTCTACTCGATTGAAGGAAATTTAGGCCGATGTTTTGGGTCTTTCCGCCATATACCGTTCGTATAGGAAGAATGTCATTCTGAGGTTGTACGAGGACAAAAAAGGACAGCTTTTTCCAGAACGTCGGATCGAAAGTGGGATTTAGCCTTATGCCCGAGAGAATTCGCCGAGCAGAGGCTGTGTAGTCTTCAAAATGTATTGAACTCGCCCTGAGAACGTCCCAATTTCCCAAAAGCGCATTTACGGTCGGATACTGGCTGGTGAAATCCGTATGAATGACAGGGACTTTGGTTTTCCTGATTCGGCATTCTGCCCGACCACCGTAGTAGCTTTGCATGGCAATGCCAAGTGTTTTGTGGGAGACCTTGAAGTGAGTTTTAGGCTGAATGATTCGCATTGCATCAAGGTACGCCTTGGCGATTGACGCGGGCGAGTACATCCTCTCAGGATCCGACTTGATGGGATTGCGGTCGAACTCGTTCTTCATTGCGTTCAATAGTCTTGCGGTTGCGCCAACATCGCCCCGACAGTACGCAATTTCTTTTGGTGTGACACTTCCGGTCGGTGTGTGCTCGATCTTCCCTTCCACTCCAAATGCTTTACACGCTCGTTTGAGACTGTAGGCTTCATTCCGAAGCGCCCAACCAAGAGTTCTCAAATCTAGAAAGCGGCCTTCCTCGGGCCATTCGTCGCGATGCAAAATGCTTCCCAATTTTATGAAAGCCATTTTGCTATTCATTGATGTGACGACAATCCTGGGCCTTTCCGGATTGGCCTCAAGATTTCCGGTCTTGCGGCTCTTGCGGGTTGAAAGCACGAGAGACCAACTGCTTTTTCGACCGTTCGCAGCTCTGACTGCGAGCCTCGAAAGATCGAATGGCAAATTGAATCCAACGAGCAGGTCACCCCGCCGGATTGCTGGCCAAAAAATACGACTAATAAAGGAGGATCGGGTCATCAACCGCAGTGTCGTCCGGGATGGGAACCACTCGATATTCGCAGTAGTTTTTCTGTTGCCACGGTAGTTTTCTAGAACCTTCAGGTCTGTTTGTGGGATGTCGTCGGAATAAAAGAGACCTTCCTCGATACAGAGATATTTGTTGCGTACCAGTTGGCAACGCCGATAGCATCCGAAGTTTAGCTTTTGCGAGGTATCGACGGAAGTTTCGGTATCAAAAACCAAGCAATATTCAGGCCATTTTTGGGACCAGCGCCGATTCCATTCCTTTTTCTTCCGAACAGGCGTGTGCGCCCTAACGAAAATATCGTTAGGATCTCGCGGGTCCGTTTTCATCGGGTCAGCTAGATGTCCGGTTTCGTGGAAATTGCGTCTTTGATGGCTTCGGCGATCAACCATTGACAAACAATAATCGCCTGAGACGCTCTGTTTAGTCGCTCCAGTTGATTCGGTGTATCCCGAAGGTCAACGCCGATATTTCGCAGCAGTTCGTGAAACTGGTCGTGATGGATTTTGCAAAAGGGCATGGTAAACCAAGCAACGTGGTTTTGACCGCCGACATGGTTGTGTTCAATTTCTGTTTGCACGCCGCAGATAACGCATGCAGGTCGAATGCGTTTCCCGCGATATTTCACGACTCCTCTCCCAGTGAAGAGTACAAGTCGTCAAAATCAAGCCTTCCAGCCTCCTCAAGCTGAATGAGAAGTTGGGCGTCCGTTATGAGGATGTGCGCCGCGATCTTCTTGCCGCGAAGCTCCAGAAGTGCAGCTTCCGCACCATCTTCGCCTGCCCTAAACATTCTGACCGCACGGTTGTAAGCGCCGAGTAGTTTCCGCTCGCGGTGGCTATGTACAATCTCGGGCGTCGGACCGAATCTAGTAAGAACATTCATTACTGAAGCGAGCTTATCTTCTGGAATTGCTTTCCACGGTTTGCCAGGACCGCTACGGCGAAGTGCGGGCCGCGCATAGCGGATAAATGTTCTTGATTTGATTCCTTCGAGTTGCGTTGCCTTCGAAAGAGATTCGTGTTGTTCCCGCATGCGACGCAAGACACGAAAAACCCGTCGTTGTATATCAGCCTCGCGCGGATTGCGAGCGATGGTGCTTGTGCGGCGAACGCGATTGCGTTTTACGATGCGTCGCTTCAGTTGATATCGGCGACGCGTAGTTTTCTTGGCAGGGCGTTTCTGCGAAGTCGTACGCTTCTTCGCGAGCTTCCGCTTTCTAGATTTCATCGGCCCACCTTCTTTAGTGGTGCCGATTGCGTTCGATGACTACGTTCTACGAATCGAAGCAGCGCGCGCTTCGGTATGAGTCTACGCCGACCGACGCGAATAGACTCAACCTCGCGCAAGGCGACGAGCTTCGCGATTGTTCTGAGGGATAATCCGGTAAGTTTGGAAAAATCTCGGCGGCTAAATAGAATCTTGCTGTCCAGCAAAAGTACTTTCTGCATTGACACACTCCAAGAGTGATGTCATCTGCAGGAGTTCGTTTGCTCCAGCCTGAGTCGGATTCCCGTTTTCTCCCTCGCCTCACCAACTTTTTGCGTCCTCTACACGATGCGAATGTAGAGTCAGACTCGTTAGGTTTCGATGATCGGTGCTACTTCCTACCGACATCGGGAGGCGTGGGTCTAGTGAGGGCCGTACCCGTCGGGCGGCTCGTGACCGCCGTAGGCTTTTCTACTAGTTCCCCTTGCTATGAGCAGTATCCTCGTGCACCTCCGTGCTGTCAATTGCCCCCGACGACATTTCTAGGGCAATTTTTGCACCTGTGAATTACCAGCAAAACGCGATAAAATAGCGCTAAAGTCCCCATTTGCAACGAGTTGTGTGCGCTCTTGAGAGCGACGATTGGACGAGTGTCAATGAATTCTCAGCAGTTGTCTGAACCTCTCATTGCTCGCCATGGTGTCATTACTCTCTTCGGCTATGGCGCTTCGATTTCAGTGGATCGTGGTCACCTTGTGTTAGAAGACAGAATTGGACCGAACCATCGGAGCGGCAGATTCGCAAAAATTGGGCACCGAATCAAACGGGTTGTTGCAATCGGGGCTGAAGGATCCGTGTCACTCGCCGCTTTGCGTTGGCTTGCGGATCAGGATGCCGCGTTTGTAATGTTGAATAGAGACGGAACTGTTCTAACCGTTACCGGGCCTGTTGGTCCTTCTGACGCTCGTCTGAGGCGTTCTCAATCTCTTGCGCATCAATCGGGCGCTTCCGTGCGCATCAGTAGGGAATTGATCTTCCGAAAGCTCGACGAGCAAGAGCGCCTAATTCGCGACACTTTTTGCGATCCGGCTATTGCCCGAACGATTGCCTGTATGCGGGTCGCCCTTTCGACGGCTACGACGATACAAGCAATTCGACAACTCGAATCGCAAGCTGCGCAAGCTTATTGGTCCGCGTGGCGAACTTTCCCGATCAATTTTCCGACTGCTGATGTACGGCGCGTCCCCGAACATTGGCAAACTTTTGGCACGCGCAAGTCTCCCTTAACTGGGTCCCCTCGGCTTGCCGTGAACCCCGCAAATGCGATGTTGAATTACATGTATGCTTTGCTCGAATCGGAAGCCCGACTGGCCGCAGTTTCGTTAGGACTCGATCCAGGCATTGGTTTTTTGCACGTTGATACTGATGCTCGGGACAGCCTGGCGTGCGATTTGATGGAGCCTTCCCGACCTTGCGTAGACGCGTTTCTGCTGAAATGGATCACCAGTGAACCGTTGCGACGCGAATGGTTCTTTGAGCAACGCGACGGGAATTGCCGATTGATGGCTTCTTTCGCCGAGAGGCTTTCTGAAACCTTGCCGTCCTGGCGTCAAAATGTTGGACCCATGGCCGAATGGGTTTCTCACTTGTTATGGTCCACTATCAGAAATCATGGACGACTACCAGCTACCCATTTGACGCAGACACATCGCCGCCAAGCTAAGGGAATTAGTAAGCTGCGCGTCATCGTACCGCCGAGGCCAGCGCATCTGTGCCGTACCTGCGGGGCAATAGCTACAGCTGGTCATCGTTACTGCGCAATCTGCGCAGTTGCTGTTACCTCAAGGGAACTGATCAAGGGTGCAGAAATAGGCCGAATAATTTCACACAGTGCCGAAGCAGAGTCGAAGAGGGCCGAGACCCGTCGAAGACACGTTGCCGCTCAGAAAGCGTGGCTCTCGTCAAATCAACCAGCATGGTTAGATGAAGAAACATACCGACGAAAGATTCAACCCCACCTCACAGAAGTAACTGTCCCCACGATAAGAACGGCGTTAGGCGTATCGAACGGCTATGCAACAAATATCCGCTCCGGCAAACGAGAGCCCCATCCACGACATTGGCAAACGCTCGCGAGGCTCGTTGGGATCCTTCGCAACAGCTAATGTGCTCGTTCGACGCGTCGACACCTACTGAAGGCAGGTCAGTATCGCATCACCAAAAACACCGCTATGAAATAAAGTGAGAGAACACTACCGGTGTATGCACTGGAGGTTGCTGTTAGGGCTTCGGCACAATACGCTCTAGAGCCTGTTGCAGAGTTTTTACCTGCGTCTGCAATTCCTTCATCTGGTCTTGCGTATGTTTCGAAAAATTGATGATCGTAAATATCGTGATGCCAATCATGACAATTTCGAACGCCATCCGCTGCCACGGGCGTTTGAACAACTGCACCGATGACTTAGAGTTAACCCAAGCGAACATTGAAATCAAAATTGCAAGGGTACAAATCCAAAAGACATTCGGGTCCCACCAATTAGGCTCATTAGGCTTACCGAAGAAGAGCGTTACGGCGGCGAAGAGCAAAGCTACCACTGCAAATGTGAGTGAAACGAAACTATCCATCCTCCCTTGCATCGCTGATATGCGCTGATCCACTTGACTGGTCAAATTTTCAAGCTTGTCCTTGAATACCGTAAGTTCGGATACAACACGCGTCGCGAGCGCACTTTTCAGTTTCTCAGGACTGTAGTCCTCGAACAGTAACCTTTCTGGAAGAAGTCCCGGATAGCCCATGGATTGTCCAGCGTTGAATTTCGAAGTCTTAGTAAAGTCTATTACCGCGATGTAGTCGCCGTACTTGAGGGCGACAGGTTTATCCGAAAGATTGTAGATCGGACAGAATAGGTAACCCACATAACCGGCGTCTACCTGTGGCCCACCAACCCAGAGTAGTCCTTCATATGCCAGTTGGACGCGGATATTCCAACGAGCAATAAGGAATGTTGGCATGTTCAAGGTTTCCAGCGTCTTGATAACCGCCACGTCGAACGGTTCTATCGTTAGTTCGTTCTGGCCGGGTTTGTCACACAGTTGCTTAATTTGCCCTCGTATAGCGTACTCATCACCAATCCTTAGTTTGTAGTTGGCCGGCTTGAGATGCTCCCTGCTGAATGGTGAAATTAATTCGAAATTGCGGGCGCACTGCTCGATAGCATCGCTGAGCAAGACACCAGTGAACGAATAAGCCGAGTCATCCTTTGGCCGTTTAGCAACGAGTTCATGGAGCCGTTCTTGTTCCTTTTCTCTTCTAGTTTTTTCGATTGTTTTCCCAAGAGACATAGCTTTATCACCTCGGCGCCGTCAAATGAGATAACTCGGAAGCATGGCACTCAATCTCGGTTGCATTAAGCAAGTCGCTTAGCTTCGGGCCGACACCGACGTAGTCGATCGGCATTCCGACGTGCGTTTTTAGCACCTTCAGGAATGCTAGTGAACGGTTAGACAGCGCGTCACACGTTCTGACTCCCCAACTTTTGTAATCCAGATAATCCAGGCCGTTCAATGCAAGTTTGGTTGGTCGATTGATATCCACAGCCTTCTTAGCTAGGTCGAAGTCAAACCGCGCAATTCGGCGGACTTTGTTTGTAACAGTCGTTCGCTCTTCGATTGAATGCGGATAACCACTTTCACGCTGCAATTGATCCCATGTGATTTCGTATTTTAGAGGACCAGCTTGTTCCCCTGCCACTCGAATCGGAAAGGTGCGAAAGACGACAACGATTTCCGTCACGAGTCGAGGACTGACACCAACCTCGCTGAGAAATCCTGCGGCAGTGGTGTCTCGAGAGGTTGTCTTCGGATAGTGCTCAGAATGATAAAGAGACAAACCAAATCCTTGCGTACCTTCGACGAGTACTTTCATGTCTTGATCGAGCGCGGCATTAACTTCATTGCTGACATCGGTAATGCATTCTCTTAGCCACGAATGCTCTTCGACGACGTCCTTCGCAAGTCTAACGTCCGAGCCGCGCAAAACGCGTCGCGCCTGTGCAGCGCCAACGCCGCAGAGCGTAGAACTAAGACGTTCGCGCAAGTGAAGTCTTCGTTCTTCTTCGCGGTCTCGTTCGTCGATGATGAGCGCATTACGGTCAATCCCGATTCGCTGAGGCCGAAGATCAAGGGATTCCATTTCTTGCCGTAAAATCACAGGATCAATCTGAGCGCCCGCAGGAATTAACAGTCGCGTCCGAGGATTTACGTAGCCCGTGGAGAGCTGGCGCAAGACAACGGTTTTGCCGTTCTCGTTCACAAAGGAGTGACCGGAATTTGGCCCGCCACAACGGACGCAAATATCAATATCTTCCTGTTTAGTTATGAAAGCCGAGACTTTTCCTTTACCTTCAGACCCGTACTGACCACCAACAACAACCCAAAGACTCATAGCTGACCTTCTTTCCGGAAAAGGGAAATCGCTTCATCCGCACGAGCGTAAAGAGCCGATAGTGAGGTTTCGTTAGACATTACGAGTGCGGCTTTGGCACGGAGTAAATCGATTTGTTGCTCAACTGGATGCCAATCTGCACCCTGAAACGAAGCAAAGTCGGAATATTTCCCCTTTGCCCTTAAGCGTTCAAATCGCAGCTGAGAAGGGCTCTCTATGTAAATGAGCTGAAATGAGCGCGAAAATTTGTTACTCAGAGCCTCAAAGTCAAGTGGATGTCGAAGCCCGTCCACTACGACATCGGAGTCCGACTTAATCTGGCGGATTAAACGCTCGTTGAGTTCTGCTTGCAGTCCTCCAGCCATGACCTCCCATCCCACCTTCTGAAGGTCAGAATCCTGGACTTGCCAATCCGCGAGTACCGCACTATATCGCAAATACTGAAATCCGTAGATCGATTCGAGATGTCTCCCAACAGTTGTTTTGCCGGAGCCGATTCGACCCGTAATTCCAACGACGAGCCGCTCAGACCGCGGCCGCTGCGAGTGACTGGCCATGAGCGGGGGATTCTATACCAGCGGTCTTGTCCAGTACATCGTCAAGGCCGGTCGCGGCGAGGATCTGGGCCAGCTTCGCGTAATTGAATTTGATGGACCTCGGCACAATCAAATAATCCTCAGATGAAGTGCCCAGTGCAATGTACTCGTCTGCGAGATAAAACAGGCCCACCAATGCTGATGTAATTGCGTCCACTTCGTCGTGAGTAATGTGAGCAGTCAAAAAGTCGCCGGTAATTCCCGCTCGGGAAAGGCCATGCTTTAGCTCGTCTAAGCTGGCTTTCTTTCGAGGTATGCCCAGGATATCCTGAGCCGCACCGGGATAGCTTTCAATCACTTTGCAGCCAGCTTTGCGAAATTCATCGGCTAGCTTAATTCCACGCCGCGTTAGCGTCTGCATGCTGGGTAGCAAACACCAGAAAACAGAAATTCCCATTCTCTTGAGCGCGAGCTCACACTTCCTGTAGATCGGCACGCCCGGCTTCCCATAACCGAAAGGAAGCGATAGAGGAGAATCAATTGAGACGAGATCGGGCTTCGCGGCCAGTGTTTCGCTGATCAGTTCCTCATCCGTTCGGATCGTTTTTGTCGTTGCGAAGGCCCCCTCCATGAGAGCCCAGCCAGTTGCACGTTTCTCGCTACCTGTCAGATCAATTCCAACGATGCGAGGCGATTTTGATTTCTCGGGGCATTTCGCTAAGAGTTGCATTACCAAGTCGGAGGATTCAGACTGAATCGGAAAGCGTCTCAGGACCGCTCGCTTGTTTGATTTAGGGGATTGAGCCACACCTGTAAAGAATGGAGCAATCACACTTTTTCTGAGGCTTGAAGTGCTCTCGGATAGTCTGTCGTAAGCGATTTCCATGATCGCCTTCAGGTGGACGACATCTTCGGTGTTGTACTGAATCAATTGCTCCAGGGCGCTCGTTTCGCCCCTCAAATGTTTTGCCCAGAGAACTGTAGCGTCGAACCCAGTCAGATTCTCGACCGAGGCAGCCCGTTTTAGTCCAAATTTCTCCTCAATGGACTTGAGACCACCTTTCATTCCCAATTTACGAGTTACCCACCGTAGGTCAATGTGGATCGGCGGGAACTTAATGTCGGGAAAAGCCAACTTCAAAAAACGCAGGTCAAAGCCTGCACCATTGAAGGTGACCACAACGGAGTACTTGCAGAGATGTGCAGGGAGTTCCTGAAGATTGTCGCCTTCCACGAAGACCTTGTACTTGCGCCCATCGTAGAGGCCGACCATCGTCACCATGTCAAAGACGGACGATAGCCCTGTAGTTTCGATATCCAAATAAACGCATTCGTCGGCAAACTGGGGAAATATCCGCCAAGCTTCACCCATTGTCGACAGACGCGCGAAGAAAGCGGCGTCCTTGCGGCGAACGGCTTCACGAGAGCGGGGGATGTAGTCGTCGAGTTTTTGATTCAGGCGAGCACCGACGGCGCCGAAGCGTTTCTCAAAGAGAGCCGCATCATCCCAACTATGGATGCCATGCTGCCACAGTTCCAGCTCGGTCTGTTTGCCTATGCCCGGAATGTGAATGAACGTCTGTTGCAGCATAGGATTCTCTTTAAATGCTTTTCTATTTTAATAGACTTTCTATTTTAATAGAATCATATTCTCTTCATATTTCCACAGGGGACCAATTTGTGAGGCGGAAAGGTCGCAAACGGCCTGCTGACGCGGAGTTTCTCCTTGAGCAGGTCGCTAGTAAGTTTGCGAAGGAAAAGGAACGGCTGAAAAGCGCCAAAAAGGCAGCCGATGAGTTGGGTGTGTGTCTATCGTCTTTCTACAAGTACCTCAAGAAGGAAAACGTTCCTGACATGCGCGTGCTCCAAGCAGCGGCGGAAAAATGGCACATAAAATGGATGCACCTTGACCCTTCTGAAGTCTTACGCCCCCGAAGGATCGAAACGGCCGAGCAACTAGTGTTTTCGTTCCTTAAGGCGATGAAAGAAGACGACATCGAGGTTTTCCAAGTAACTCCCGATGGCGCGAACGTCCTGCAAGTCGTGTTGAAGATTCGTATTCCTTCTGGGACCGTCAAGAAAAGCGGTTTTTGATCGGCTAGGAAAATGACACATTTGGAGGCTACAAAATTCCTAGAGGGTCTTTTTCCGCTTTCGACAGAATCGCCAGAACTGCCTGCTGGTCTGCCACACTAAGTCTGCGAAATTGTGGGTCATTGCGAAGGTACTCGATCTGATCGTGCTGAGACGCCAAAATAAATTTTTTCTCCTTCCTCGCGCGGCCAAGGATGGGATCAATCACCCCCAACACATCGGCCTGATCTTTAGGAACCAACCTCTGAAAGTCTGCACTGTGTATGATCGAATCCAATTGACGCTTTGCATTGATGATTTCAGGAGCATCCTTCGTTACTATGGCTGATATAGACTTGTCTTTTTCTAAAATCTTTTTGACGTCTGGCCAATCGTTCCACACTTCGGGCAAATCCGTGCGATAGCGATTCTTCTGGTCGAAAATTGCAAACCCGGCGTTTTCAACAAGCCTTTTGCTGAAGAACGAAACCATCTCTGCTTCCTTTGTGGGGAGTGTATAGTCCGCCGAAGTTACCGTCCAGACGACCGTTATATTTACCTTCTGCCTGGCAGGGATAAAGACATTCTTGTCCCAAGTGACGTTTGCCTTCTCTCCGCTTTTGTACCCTGCACCATTTGGCAAGAGCATCATGATTGCTGCGTCGTAAGGAAATAGATAGTCCTTGTCGGTTGTGTTTTCAATGGCGTACTGAAATTCGAAGACAACGGCATCCTTCGGCTCCCTCGTGTCCATTCCCGTGAACGTCGCTTTCATCGGAGAGATCCACGGCTTCGTTTCTTCGTGGTATTGGTAGATGAAATATCCGGTTATGGCTAAGACGCACGCGGCAAACAACCCGAAACCAACAAAGAATGCCCTTACAGCGACAAGTTTCCACCAAGACGATTGATCCGATGACGGCTGAGTTAGAGTTGACATAGATATCGCGAGATTGTGTGCCGTAACTAAAGGATCGGTGCCTTTCAAGAGATTCACGACGTTTGAAAGAGCGGTTTGCACAAATCGCCATGCGCAGCTTGTCGCGCGCGTGAAATAGAGGAATTTAATTTGCACGCGACGCAAACGAAATTCGCAGGAACTGCCTACCGCGAGGGGGGCGATAAGATTTTTTCCCGAAATTGAAGA
>Ga0210394_10004105_pt1 | contig 17309 bp, 16 predicted proteins | sample IncBWC12MmetaG_FD_160121 | JGI IMG/M metagenome (GOLD analysis project Ga0210394, IMG submission 160121) | Forest soil microbial communities from Barre Woods Harvard Forest LTER site, Petersham, Massachusetts, United States - Inc-BW-C-12-M | ecosystem: Environmental > Terrestrial > Soil >... | reverse complement strand
GCATTGGTATGCTCAAACAGTTTGCCGTTTTGCCGTAGTGCTTTTCGCTGTTCCTCCGCAATATTCAACGGCTACAAGTGACGATTGCATGTTATATATCCATCACGTTAGGGCCAATTTATTCCAAACGATACTGGGGAGAACGGCATGAGCATCCGAGTGCTATTAACGGCGTTGATGGCGCTGACGGGCGTCGCTTCCTCAGCTCAGAACAACTGCGGTGGCAATCCCCCCACGGGAACCTGTTCCGCAGTGTCCGCACCGGTGCAGGTTTGGTGCGCCGGAAACAACAGCAACGGCACCTGTCCCGGCGGTAATTCCTTCGTTGGCTTCGACACGTCGACACCTGCTTCGGGATCCTGGACCGGACAGTTCGAAGGCTTGGATGCCGCCAGCATTCTGAAGGCTCCAGCCATTCCAAGGCCGCAGCCTGATCCAAATGGCGCCGTAGGTCCGACAGATGCCAATGGCGTAGGTCAATATTTGGAATTTGCCGCCAACTACGTGCAGGCGTTTGATAGAGTCACCGGCAATGGGATCTTCAGCAAGATGCCAAACAGCGGAGCTGTTCCTCAACAGTTGTCGGTCTTATTTTCCCCCGGCGGCAAAAGCTACTGTGGCAACGGTTCCGTCGATGGCGTCGCTGCCTATGACCGGATCGATGGAGTATTTGTGCTGGCTAACATTTTCCAGCCCGGGGCCCTTTCGAAGTTTTACTACTGCATCGGGGTTAGTGCAGCCAGCGGTTCCGTGCCACCCAGCAACTTAGAAGGAAATAATTTTCAGAGCAATTGGAACGTTTACGCCTACTTGATGAATCCAGCCCTACCCATCAATCCGAATACCGGCAATGTTTATTTTCCAGACTATGCCAGATTCGGAACCTGGTCGGACGGCTTTTATGTGACTTGGGATCTTGAGGATCCTAGCCAGAGCTATTCCATCGTAGGTTTCGAAGTCTGCAAACTCGACAAGGCTGATATTCTAGCCGGGCTGTCTTCCCAGCCCCCGGCTTGCTACACATATATTCCAAGCTATGCGGTTGGCCAGAACGGAACAAACGCCAGTTTGATTCATACCCTGCTGCCAGCGGACTTCGAGGGAGGCAATCCGATTCCGAGTAACACCGCGGGAGAATACTTTCTCGCCCAGGTGAATCCCAGTAACCGGGGAACCAATAATCAGTGCACGACGCTTCCTTGCAACTCGGCAGTTCTGGCATTCTGGACGTGGTCTGAAATTACCAGTGGAGCCGGACCCGCATTCATCACTATGAAAGACGGGTATATTCCGGGGTGTTACGACCTTAAACGTCCCTTTGACACACTCTGTATCCCCGAGCCTTACGGCGGCGTCATTGATAGCGTTGGCGACCGCTTGATGTCCCGTCTTGCCTATCGCTATCTGACTACTTCGACTCAGACCGGGGAATATCTCGCAGTTGCCCAGACGGTCCAGCAGAATTGGACTCACCAGCGCACGGGGATTCGGTATTACCAGATCCAGGCGGGAATTAATCCCTCTGTAGTGTTGTTAGGCGGCTACCAGGACGCGCAGAATAACTTTTTCTATTCGTTGCCGAGCGTCGCAATGGATGCGAACGGTGATCTCGGCATCACATTCACGGTCACCGGCAGTGCCAAAAACGGCAGCCGTCGCAACTATGATCCTTCGCCGTTCTTCCTCACCGTGACCAGCAGCGGTGTTAAAGGTTCTCGAGTGCCAATCCTGAGCAAGAGCGGATCCACTGGACAGGATGAAACCAATGACTTCTGGGGAGAATACGTTAGCGTGTCTTCTGATCCAAACGATGATCTCACGTTCTGGGCCGTCAATCAGTACATGAACGGAAATCAAATCAGCAATTGTACTCCGACAATTGGCAGTGGATGCACTTGGGCCACTCGCATTTACACCTGCAAGAAAGGATCGGGTTGTTAGCCTCGCCCGCCCGATTTGACCCCTTGCATTCTGAATATCGATAATCTTCGCCGGGCAGAGAAACACGGCGCCGAAACACATGATAGTCGGGTCTCAGACGCTGTTAGTGTGATGTGCTTGTGCCGAATTCTTTTCCTTCCCGAGTAGGTTTCATGTTGCGCCGCATTCCTTGGCTATGCCTGTTCTTGCAAACCTGCATAGCGCTGGCACAGTGCATCGGTCAAACATCTGCTGATGACTCAAGGGCGCAGACCTCGAGTGGAGCAGCCTCGCAGACTCCGATTCGCCCGGAAGATTTGGTAACTACGGTTTCGAGCGAGGCCATTCCGGCTTCCTCTAGTGCAGCGTCAGTCACCGTGATATCCAGGCAGCAGATCCAGGATAGCGGTACGCACAATGTGAGTGACATTTTGCGCCAGGTACCTTTTGTTCATATGCAAAGGGCGGGAGGCGAGGGCGGTCTGACAACATTGTATCTGCGCGGCGCCAAGGAAAATCTCGTGCTGGTTATGATCGACGGGGTCCCGGTCAATGACATTGCGAACACCTTGGGGGGCGCCTATGATTTCTCCACGCTGAGTACCGACAACGTCGAACGGATTGAAATTGTTCGTGGCCCCATGTCTGCGCTGTACGGTTCCGAAGCCATCGCTGGAGTCATCAATATCATCTCCCGTCGCCACGAAGATGTTCCTTATGTGGAATTGAACGCCGGAGGCGGCAATTTCACCAGCGGTCAATTCGGAGCAGACGCGGCGGGAAGATTCAAGATCTTCGACTACTCCCTGGCCGGATCCTACCTCACTGTAGGCGAGCAAATCGGTTTGGACAGCTATGACTTGGGCACAGCAGCATTCACTAGCACTGCGAATCTGGGCCAGCAGCGAATCTTGCAATTCAACCTTCGCTACCAGAACCGTGAAAGCGCTGGCTATGCCCCGGGTAGCGGGGGTCCGCAGTACGCCCTGGTGCGAGAGGCGGAGAACGACCACGCGAAAGAGTTGGTCGGAGGTGTCACCTACCAACAGCAGTGGAAGCCGTGGTGGTTCTACAGCGTCGATTTCAATGCTTTTCACCGAAACGACTACAACTTTACTCCTGCGATCTGGGATCAGATTCCACCGACATTGAACTCACTTCCTTCCAACCTCGGAGACAATGATTTCCGGCGTTTGACCTTCAACGAATCCAACAATTTCAAGCTTTCATCGGCCTTCCTGGCGCACCTTGGAATCGCATACCGCTACGAGCGCGGCACCGAAGACACCTTGATTGGCGGCATATTTCCGTTCAGTTACGAGCTTGACCGAAAAGCCCTGGATGTAAATGGTGAACTGCTGTATCAATCCCGTAGATTGACGGCCAGTGCTGGTCTGGGGATAGACAAGACAGAACGCTACGATGTCGTTTTCTCGCCCCGGGTGGGGCTAAATTATCTGCTAACTCAGAGTACGCATTTTAAGGGCACCTGGGGCAAGGGCTTTTTCGTTCCTTCCTTTGATGCCTTGTCAGAACCTGTCATCGGCAATCCCAATCTACAACCGGAACACAGCAACAGCTTTGACATTGGCATCGAGCAGGCCCTTCGAAGACCGCACATAAAGTTCTCCGCCACCTACTTCCATAACTCAATGGCGGACCTGGTCGATTTTGATTCCACCGTTTTCAAGCTGGTCAATCGCACAGACGTAATTACCCAAGGGCTCGAACTCGCTTCAACCTACGACCTTAGCAGCAGGCTGCAGTTAAGCGGCGAAGTGTCCTACCTGCACTGGGAATTACAAGATACTACTCAGCCGCTTCGGTATGTGCCGCACTGGAGAGGCGGTCTCGATTTGGACTGGAAAATTAATCGCCGGCTTCACTCCCGGGTCGAAACTTTGATCGTTGGACCCCGCTTCGACTTCGAAATTCCCGTGCCAAACCTAACCACTGTGGGCGGGTATTCCACCACCAACCTCATTCTCAACTGCGAAATTCGGGACGGGTTGAGCGCCCAGGTTCGGGCCGAAAACCTTCTCAACAGCAACTACCACGAATACATCGGTTTCCCGAACCCGGGAATCTATGTTCGCGCGGGTATCACCTATCGATTCAAGCTTGCTAACCCTTGAAGCGCAGATGCAGTTCTGTCAAATTCCTCATGCTTATTATTCCTTCCTCCAAAACGCGCCGCCGCCATGCGCAATGCCTTAACGGCCACAAGGTCCTTTGGGACTGATCCCAAGAAGCTGGATCGCGGCCTCCCACCGAATTTCAGGATGTGCATTTGAAAATCGCATAGGCCGCAACTACGATAGAAACCGTGGGTTTACATATATTCTTGAGAAAAATGATGAGGCTTATTACTACTGCATTTATAGTCTGTGGGTTACTTCTGCTCGCTGGTTGCGGTGGCGGCAGCGGTGCAGGTTCATCGCAGTCCGGTCCTACCGGTCAACTCGCCTTTCTCAACGGAAGCCAAAGTGTAATGGCGGGGACCTGTTCTCAAGCGGTTCAGGTTCAGTCGGAAAACAGCAGTGGTACTCCGACCGCGGCCACCGGTGACGTGAACCTGGCATTGTCTTCAACCTCGGCCACCGGGGGAAATGTTTCGTTTTACAGCGACACGGGCTGTACGCAGCGGATCAAGACTGCGGTCATTAAGGCTTCGACCACGAGTTCTGCTTCCTTTTATTTTCTTAGGAACGTTGCTTCCGACTCCCCACTGACCCTTAACGCATCGGATCCGGCCAATCAATATTCGAGCGCGTCGCAGAATGTGACCCTTACGCGCAACCCGGCGTTCTCGACGGTTTGGGACAGTCCAAATCTGCCCAGTGGGTTTTCCACTGGTGTGATCAATGTGAAAACGTATTGCAAGCTTCCGGCCTATCAGGCTGTTGGTGCGACCTGCGCGGCCGGGGATGGAGTCACGGATGATACTCAGGCCATCTTGCAGGCTGTCCATTTCAACACTGGCGCGACTTCGGTGAGGGCTGGCAATACGACCAGCAGCCGGGATTCGGTGATCTATTTTCCCACCGGGATCTACCTCATCAGTAAACCGATCCTTTGGCAGGACGGCAGCGGCAATTATGTGTCCTTTCTGTCTTTTCAGGGGGAGAACAATTCGGACACGATTTTGAAATTCGTGGACGGCGCCGCGGGGAGCCAGCAAAGCAGCAATTGCTGGGCAAACGGAATTGCCAACTCGGTTCTTTATACGGCGTCCAACGAGAGCACCGATGCCAAGAACGGGGCGGAAGGCGGCGAGGGCGCGGACGGATTTCGAAACAACATAAGAAATCTCACCATCGATACCGGCAAGAACAATCCGAACATGGTGGGCATCGATTATGCGGGAACCAACAATACCGTGATTGGAGAAGTGAACATCGTCTCAGGCGATGGAAAAGGTTGCGTAGGGCTGAATCAGTATCGTTATTCCGGAGGACCGCAGCTTTTCTCCAACATTTTTATCCAGGGCTTTGATACCGGCATCTACGGCGCCGGCGAGGTCAACCCATGCGGAGCCACTTTCGGGAACGTTGAGGTTTCGACGATGGAACACATTCGAATTCAGGATCAGAATGTGGCTGGGATCAACCTTCCCGGGGCGGTGCAGGTTTCCATCAGAGATCTGAAGAGCGATAACACGGTGACTGCCATCACGGCTTCGAATCCAGCAGGCATTTATTCAAATGTTCTCACCCTGGTGGATTCGACGTTGAGCGGAGGAACCGCAGCGTCCGCCATTACGTTGCGACAGGCAACCGGAGCGGCGTCAGAACCATACACATTCGTTCGTAACACCGTATTCAGCGGATATGGCAGTTTGAGTAATGGCACGCTGCAGGCGATTTCGGGCACTGAATACACTTCGCAAACGGCTCTCTACGGAAGCGAACACAGCAGCAAATCATCGCTTGATTTGACGATCACGGAAACACCAGTGTTCCCCGATGACACCCAGGACGGGAAGAATTTCAGCTCCTGGACATTTCCGGTCGTCCCGTCCGGGTGCCCGGTCAATAGTGAGCAAACACCTTGCGATTTGACCGCAGCGCTGCAGACCGCGATTAACACGGCAACCTCAACCGTGGTGATTCCCTGGGGATGGTACGGGTTGAGTTCGCCGCTGGTGGTGGGCGGAGGCCAGGGAATGAATGTTAAGCGCATTCTTTGTTTAGGCTGCCATTTATTGCCACTGCCGTCGACAAGCTGTCCGCAAATTGCAAATACTCAGCAATATCCGAATGGCTGCAATAACCTTGAAGCGTTGATTATGGGAGACACTAATAATCCCACGCTGTGGATAGAAGGATTGTTGCCGCAATACGGGGTGGGAGCGCCTGGCGACGATCCTTTTCATTTCGGATACTCCTTGAGTTCGGCATTGGTCCCCGTGTTTTTGAACACCACCAATAACACCGCAGTGGTTGTGCGTGACATCGACAACATTACTTATCTGGATCAACCCAAACAGGCCAACGGACCTTTTTCTCCGGTATATCTTGAGAGTGTAGCCTTCGGTCCATTCAATTTTGTGAATCGACAGGTGTGGGCGCGAAGCCTTAATGCGGAAGTGGCTCCGGAAAGTCCACCGTTTCTCGCATGCGCTACGGGCACAGGAACGGTCAGCGGTAAATGTGGAGTATCCACGGTCGCAGCCAATGAGCCAGTGGATTTTCTGCAACAGGGAAATAGTCACGCGACCCTCAGCCAGACAAGCGCCCAAAATAATGCATCGCTTTGGGTTCTTGGGTTCAAAACTGAAAATCGCGAGCAGCCGGTGGTGTGCCAATACAGTCAAGGGGGTGGTGGAGTACACGACGGCGCAGGATTGCCAGCGAACAGCTTGCTCGAGGTGGATGGTGGGGCAAAGGCCGAGGTTCTCGGGCTTGAATCATTCGCCCATCGTCTGAATTCAACCGATATCAATGGAAAACCCATTGGGGCGGTGGTGAGTAATTCCGGCGCGACCGTGCCCAGTCCAATTTCTGTCGAAGGCTTTTTCAGTGCCGGCAACGCAAACCAGGAATATTCATATACCGTTCAGCAGTCCTATCCGGACGGCACTCAGTCCTTGATTTACCAGTTCGAATATTGCAGCACTCATCCAAATGTTCCCTGCTCCTATCCGAATGGAGCGAATCCGACCAATGGACCGGCTTCGGCTTTTCCGATCTATGTGGGCCACTAACTAGTCCGGCGAAGCGGCGGCAATTCGACGGATCGAGCCAAGAGTTGCGCCACGGCGTATTGCTGGCTACGCAGGATGCCCTGTTGCAATTCCGATATTTCCATCCATTCGGTGACACCTTCCCAGGAACCGCGAGGTTCACCTGTAGTCTGGACATGGAAGACCGTTATGAGCACTGGAATTTCGACATGACTTTCGTAGCGGAAGGCAAACTCGAAACCATTGCAGAGCAGACCGGTTTCTTCTTTGATTTCGCGAATCAACGCCTTCTCGTCGGTTTCCCAAGGCAGCGCCAATCCACCGGGAAAGGACAAGCCCCGGCCATCGTTACGCCGGATCACCAGAACGCTACTCCCATTTCGAATGACTCCAATTGAGGCACGCAATTGACCAAAGACCGGCGCGTGGCCATAACACCACAAAGCGATGCGCGACACCATCCAGAATAAATTCTTGTTGAGCAGTTTTGCCGAACCTTTCGCCAGCGGTGGGCAGGACCATGGGAAGCAGCTGTTGCTTTATGCCCGGCGCTCCGCCGTCCTGCTGTTCGCGTAATATTCAGCGTAACCCGGTTCCAGCCGGCGCCCGCTGGCGCTGAAAATTCGGAAATGTCCCAAGCCGAATTTCTGCAGCGCGAATTGCAACGTGGTGGATAGCACTCCCAAGCCGTACTGCACGCTGCGCCTGAAATTGATAGAGGAGGCATCATCAAAATATCTGGTCGGACAGGATATTTCTCCGATGCGGAAACCGAAGTGCACACACTGCGCCAGCATCTGATTGTCAAAAACAAAGTCGTCGGAATTTTCCAGCAGAGGCAACCGGGTGAGCACATCGCGGCTGAATGCCCGATACCCCGTGTGATATTCCGATAACTTCACTCCCAGAAACAAATTCTCGAACGCGGTCAGAAAGCGATTGGAAATATATTTCCAGATGGGCATGCCGCCGCGCAGGGCTTGTCCTCCAAGAATGCGCGAACCCAACACTACGTCATAGACTCCGTATGCCACCATGCTGGCCATGGCCGTAACCAGAAGTGGCGTGTACTGGTAGTCCGGATGCAGCATGATAACCACGTCCGCATCGGCGGCCAGCGCCTCGCGATAGCAAGTCTGCTGATTGCGTCCATAGCCGTAATTCTTGTCATGCCTGAAAGACCGCAAGCCCAAATTGTTCGCCAATTCGACAGTACGGTCGGTACTGTAATCATCGACGAGAATGCGAATGTCCACGACGTCAGGTAATTCGTGAACCGTGGCTTCCAGTGTTTTCTCCGCATTGTAAGCAGGCAAAACAATGGCAATGCGCTTCCCGTTAATCATTCTTTATCCTTACACAATCCAGCTTAATCGAGGAGGGCAAGAAGCGCCCGGGCGAACTCAGGCTCACTGTTTTTCCGCAGCCGGAGCAGAAGACTTGGACCAAAACCGTTCCCGCGCTGCCTGCCAGAGCACCGGCAGCACAAACTTATGGAAATCTGCGTAATGCCGCTTCTTCCAGACCAGGCTAGGATCCTGGCTGACCCGATACCAGAATTCCAAGCCGCAACGCTGCATCCACCGCGGAGCCCGCTTCCGCATTCCGATGTGGTAGTCAAACGCGCCCCCCACCGCCCCGGTAAATCGAGCCGCAATGCGCTGCCGATTCGTCCAAACCCATCGTTCCTGCAGCGGTGCGCCTAAACCTACCCAAAGAATATCTGGCTGAGTGCGTGCGATATCGCCCAGGATATATTCGTTCAATTCACCCTCAATCGGTCCCATGGGCGGAGTCCACGCGCCTACGATCTTGAGCTTAGGATGCATCGCCTGGAAAGCTGCGGCCGTGCGTTCCGCTTTCTTGTCGCCGCCGCACATGATGAATATCTTATAGCCCTTCTCCGCTGCCCGCTTATTCATCTCCACCAGAAAATCGGGACCGCAAACGCGGCTGCCCACAGGCCGACCTAATACCTTGCTGGCCCAGACCAACGGAACGCCGTCAGGCATGGGAAAGTCAGCCTCGTTCAAAGTTTGCCGGTAACGGGCATCGCCACGCGATTCAATTACATTGTAGACGTTGATGAAGACGGCATAGCGCCGCTCGCCACGCTGAATGCAGGCTTCGACATCATCCAAGGTTTGAATCAGGTTGGTGCGGCGGACCCGAACTCCCAGAATATCAGTGCGATCTTCGTTCCTGTTACGGTTGCAGTCCCTGTTGACTGGCAATGGCACGGTTTCCAACGAAGGCATGATTCTCAAACCTCAACCCTTTTCATTTCGATCTTGGGGGATGGGGACGCGCCTGCGACAGGTTCAACCCCTTTTACGTCCTAACTCGAAACCCTTGGTTTGCAATAATGAGAGGCGCAAGATGTGGGCAAACCGACCAGCCGAGCGAAAGGATTAACCTGAAATCCGGGTCGCAAATTCGGCCAGAAACTGCTCGATTCTCGTGTGGTTCCGCACGGTTGTCAATATTAACCAGATAGGCAACATGAAGAAATTTGCAAGCCTTGGAAAGCGCGTATTGTCCTGAAGAAAGTAAGCCGCCACAAGCGGTGTCCAGTTCTCGGCGTAACGACGGAAAAAGCTCGACCGCCTTAGCAGCCGAGCTTTCCGTTTCTCGGGACGGAACCAGAACGGCTATTTGTGGCCTTGATTGGCGGCTCGGGCAGCTTCTTTAAGTTCCCGGCTGGCTTGTTCGAGTAGTTCCTTGGCTTTAGCGGCGTGTCCGTCCATGTCAAACTCGTTCGCCGATTGAGCAGCCTGGATTTTTTCGAAGGCCTGGTCACAAAAGCGTTGCGCGGCAGCAAGGTTCGGGTGTCGGTGCCCACTAATGTTTTGGGCTGGTTGCTTCATTTGCGCATAGCCCACGCTTCCCAGTAACAAAGCCGCAGCCAGCATAGTCCCTGAAAGTGCTTTTTTCATCATCTTTACTCTCCTCAATTTGAATTTCTGGGTGATTTAACCCACCGAATCATACAAAGTTGCAGGCCCGTGTATTCTACGCCCCAAAACTTGGAAGACATCGTAACCCAACATTAGAGGTTTGGAAGCGTATTCGAGGGACAGACTACACTTTATAAATACTCCCTGGGCTACAGGATTCTTACGCTGATTACGTGGAAAGCGGTGCCATTCATGTATCCGTAAAGAGCGACGTGATGGGCATGCTGCGCACTCACGGTGTTCGGATTCTCGAGACGAATCAACTGGTGATCATCATCGGTAATCAGTGCAACTTCAGCACCCTTTGCCAAACACTGCTGCATGCAGTCGAGATGACCTTCGCCGGCCCCCTTGGACGCCTCGCATTTTGAACAACTGACGTATCCACGTAGAGTTTGCCCGCCGGCTGCCGAAACCAACCGGACCATCAGGAAGGTGCAAAGTAAAGTGCAAATGAGTAGGGCTTTTTTCATCGGCGTGCCTCGCGAGTACCAATAGATTATAGGCTAAGCGGAGCTGAAAAGTAGGCGTCTATCTGTCTTGGAGCCCAAGCCGCAGGCGGACGAATTTACCGTCCCCAAAGACTTTCGCGAAGCTATCGACCGAGGGATTAGTCAGACAAAGGCTGCAGCAATCCGAAGACTTGTGCGACGCCCGAGCGCTTGCGCAATTCGGTCAGCAGGGCGTGAGCGGCGTTCTCATAAGTCTTGGTGGAATCCGACGGATCCGCCCATACCGCGTCGTACACGATCTGTGCCGCTTCCTTCAAATCCATGTGCAGCGCGGCTTCGAGTACATCAACGCGTTCCTGCAAGTGATCGTAACAGCCCTGGCAGACCGCGGCCGGCTCGGCTCCGCTGAGATGGTTTTCATCGTGAATGCACCGCATGTTTCCGTTCCCGTTCGCGGGCGCCTGAGAAGCAAACACCTGGCTCTTGAATTCGCGAAGAAAACGTTCGCGCTCTTCTTCAAGCGCAATGGGGTCGGGACAAATTTCGCTGGCCAGCATGGTGGAACGCACAGGTACCACGGCCGGTGAAACCCGCTCCACATTTTTGCATACCGGGCAAGCTTTCAGATCCGCTGCGTAATACGTCTTGCAACTCGCACAAGGCATGCCGTATCCGGCTTGCTTGGGGGAGATCTGAGGCGCAGCTGGCGGACTCGCCTTCGGCCGCTCTGTGGGGTGGATATCGTTATTAGAGGGGAGGACTGCTGGAGATACCGGTTTCTTTATTCCGGCCGGAACTGGTGTTGCATTCATCGTAAAACCCCATGCGGCTCAAGGCCGTGTATAAACTAGGACTTCGCCATTCTAGGAGCGCAACCCTCGCCTTTCGACGGCACAGAGGTGCATGTCCGAGTGCTGTCCCGATCCTGTCCATGCAGTTCGTCAGCCAAACAAGCGCAAATGAAATGAAGGACTTACCGACAAATTCCGGTCTTTTTTCGCGACATTCAGCTTTCCCCGCTTTTCAAACTGAGACTATGGCAAGATTGTAGGCTGCTCCATGATCCGGAATCCTCGCCCTTTAGGGTCGTCATTCCGAAGCCCCGGGCCTTCACCGGCGGGGCGAGGAATCTCGCATGGACGCCGTCAAACTGAATCGTCCTGGTTGACGGAATAATCTGGCGTGGTAATGTTAAAGAGAGTAGTTGTGTCTGCGGAGGAATTTGTATGTTTGAAGGTCTCTTTCAACCCATGCATCTGTTGGTGATTTTCTTCATCGCCCTGCTGGTGTTTGGTCCCAAGAAACTTCCGGAGCTTGGCAAAGGCATTGGAGAGGGTATTCGTGCTCTAAAGGAAAGTATGAAGGATGGTGCTTCTGAGCCGCCCAAAAGCGCGAACACCGAAACGAAGAGCACCGAAACAAAGAGTTAAGTTCGGACGATCTGATATCAGTTAGTCCGATGCCACTTTAGTCTTTTGCCTCTATTCCCTTCCGTAACCCCATCCCGCGTACATTGAAACACACCGTCTTCTCAGGGTTTTTCCTATGGCGTGGTATTTCCACTGCGATAAGTTAACTCTTGCCGTTTAATTGCGAGAAACGAAAGTTCAAAACCATGAGAACAATTTTTATGCGTACTGTGCATCTGGGCGCCGCTTTGTCGGTGCTCGCATTCTGCTCCACCCTCTTCGCGGATCAGGTAGTGCTCAAAAATGGCGATCGCATCAGCGGGACCATTACAAAATCAGATGACAAAACTCTGCTGATTAAAACGGAATTTGCCGGCGACGTAGAGATTCAGTGGCCGGCCGTGCAAGAAATCAATTCCACCCAACCGTTGCACGTCACGCTGGCCAACGGAACCACTGTCGCAGGCACCGTTATGACGGCCGATGGAAGCATGGTCGTAAACGCCCCGACCGGAACTGTAACCTTGGTGAAGTCCGATGTGACCGCCTTGCGCAGCGATACAGAGCAAACCGTCTATGAGAAGTCGCTGCATCCAAAGCTAACCCAAGGTTGGAATGGAGGAGCCAACGTTGGATTTGCGTTGACGGCCGGCAACAGTGCTACCAGAAGTCTCGCCGTGGCTTTCACCGGCGATCGTAAGACGCAAAACGATGAGATCGCGCTTTACGAAAATACTGTCTATGCCACCAACAACGCGGCTGGCGCAACGCCGAGTACGACCGCAAACTCGAATCAGGGCGGAGCAAGATATTCTCACGACTTGATACCGCGCCTCTTTGGCTACGCGAGCGCCGACTTCCAAAGCAACGCGCTGCAGGAACTTAATCTTCGCAGTGTGCTCGGAGGGGGCCTGGGATTCCACGCCATTGCGAATGATAGAACAACGCTGGACTTCCTGGTGGGACCCGACTACACGCGCGAGAGTTACGTTACTCTGCAGCGCAATTTCCTTGCCATCACTCTGGGCGAGGAACTCAGCCGTAAACTCGGTGCATCGACATTGATCACGCAAAAACTTTACTTTTTCCCCGACCTCAGCGATACCAGCCAATATCGCGTAACCTTCAATTTTGGCAGCGTGACCAAACTGAGCAAATGGTTAGGATGGCAGAATGCTTTCGGCGATATTTATGTCACCAATCCGCCTCCAGCCACGCCCGCGCTGAAGAAGAATGATATTGTTTTGACCACCGGGCTGAACGTTACCTTCACCCACTGAGGGAAATCGCATTGCTCAAGGATTCCGTTTCCACGTGCGCAGCATCCTAAGAGGTAGGACAGAGGAAATTTTATGTACAAATATTCAACCCGCGACCCGAGAGATCCGGAAGATCGGGAGATTGACGAGTGCGATCCGGTCGAGAAGAAAGACAAAATGATGGACAAGACCGTGGCTGATACATTTCCCGCGAGCGATCCCCCTTCGTCGATCCCTGACCCGGATGAAGATTCGTTCGCCGCCACGGAATGCAAGCGGGACGGGCAGAACCTCGCGCCGGGCAACATTACTCCAACGTAACCGACTTCACCAGGTTGCGCGGACGATCCACATCTAAACCTTTTCTCACGGCCATGTAATAGGCGAATAGTTGCAGAGGAATAATCTCAAGGATGGGCGATAGCAGTTCCGGCGTCTGGGGGATAAAAATTGTATGATCGGCGAGCTTACGCATGTCGTCATCGCCTTCGCTGGCAATCGCAATCACGCGCGCCGACTGTTGTTTGAAGCCTCTGATGTTGGCAACATTCTTTTCATAACGCAGCACTGATCCCTGGTCATTGTGATCGCACGTTGCAACAATGACAACGGGAAGACTTTCATCGATCAGCGCGTTGGGGCCGTGTTTGGTCTCACCAGTCGGATAACCCTCAGCGTGAACGTAAGACACTTCTTTCAATTTAAGCGCGCCGTCCATGGCAATCGGATAATGAATGGCTCGCCCAAGGAAAAGAAAATCAGCGACTTGATGATATTGGTCGGCCAGCTTCTTTAACTCGGACGCGGATTCAAGCACAGTTTCCGTTTTGGTTGGTAGCTCAAGCAGTTCGCGAATAATGTGGCGCACCTGGTCTTTTGTAAGCTTGCCGCGCACCTGTCCGAGATAAACCGCGAACAAAAACAACACGGCCATCTGCGCCGTGAATGCCTTGGTGGAAGCGATGCTGATCTCGGGCCCGGCATGAGTGTAGAGCACGCCGTCCGCTTCGCGCGCGATCGTGGAATCCATCACGTTGGAGATGGCAATGGTGCGCGAACCTTTGAGCTTAGCTTCGCGCTGGGCTGCACTTGTGTCGGCAGTTTCGCCGGATTGTGTGATGACAATGGTGAGTTCGTTGCGGCAAATCAGTGGATTGCGATACTCGAACTCGCTGGCGTAATCCACGTCCACCGGCACATTCGCCAGATCCTGAATCATGAACTGCCCGGCCATGCCAGCGTGACGACTGGTTCCCGACGCCACGATGTTGATGCGCTGCAAAGAGCAAAGTTCGTCGCTGGTGATGCGCACGTCATCCAGCCGAACCACGCCTTCATCGAGCGAAAGGCGGGGCGCGACGGTATCCCGCAAGGCTTGCGGCTGCTCGAAGATTTCCTTCAGCATGTGATGGGGGAATCTGCCCTTATCGTCCATCCAGTCTCCTCAGTTCCAGCTCACGGCTCACAAATCTCGCCGCGAATAATTGTGTTTCTTACTTCACCATTTCGGCTCAACACCACGAAGTCCGCTTCCGCTCCGGCTGCAAGTTTGCCCCGATTCGCCAATCCACCTACCCGCGCCGGATTGAGCGTGGCAAGGCGAAGCGTCTGTTGCAAATCCCAGTGTGCAAACTCCATCACGTTGCGTACCGCGCGATCCATGGTCAACACGCTGCCGGCCAACTTCCCGCCCACCATGCAACGACCATTCTTCACTTCTACTTCGAATGTGCCAAGCCGATAACGCCCGTCGGGCATGCCAGTAGCCGAGATCGCATCGGTAATCAGCACCGCCTGATCCGGCCCCTTGCTTTTCAAAAACAGTTGAACGATGGCGGGATCAAGATGGATTCCATCAACAATGATGTCAGCAGAAAGCTGCCGGTCGGTGAGTACTTCGCCAATGATTCCCGGCTGGCGGTGATCAAGGGGCCGCATCGCATTAAACGTGTGCGTGGCGTGCCGGGCTCCGGCAGCGACACCGGCGCTTGCCGATTTTAGATCCGCATCGGAGTGTCCCATGCTTACGCAGACGCCGAGGCGCGCGGCCTCCGCGATCACTTCCAACGCCCCATCCAGTTCGGGGGCGATCGTCATTATGCGAATGTGTCCACGCGCCGCCTGCCACAAGCGATTGAATGTTTCCAGCGTAGGTGGAAGAAGATTCTCCAGCGGATGCGCGCCGCGACGCACATGACTGAGAAAAGGACCCTCCAAATGTATACCGAGCGGCCGCGCTCGTCCGCGGCGGGAGCCATTTTCCAGCGACGCAGTCTCAATCGCATCGGCCAGGTGTTCGAGAGCCGCGCAGATTTGATCAAGCGGCACCGTAACCGTAGTCGGAAAATAACCGGTTACGCCGTGATGAGAAAGCAACTGCGCAACAGCTGACAGACCCGAAGCATCAGCGTCCATTACGTCCTGCCCCGCACCTCCATGAATGTGAATGTCCACGAACCCAGGCGCCAGGACGGCATCGCCAAAGTCGACCACCCGAACCCCTGCAGGAATTTCATGCGCGGCTCGCGAACTGACGTCGACAATCACATGATCTTCTACCAGAAGCAGCGGCTGATCCACTCGCTCGAGCGGCGTGTACAGACAATTTGCGGTGAAGGCGATCATGTATTAAAACGTTTATCTTAAGGATTTTTCGCAGATAGCAGAAACATTACGATCGATCCACGATTCGAATCATCTCAGTTATACGACATTTCCGCGGATAGAAGTGGGTTTTCAATTCCCCCGCAGTTATAAACCGATATACCGAATGCGATTCGCGAACAGGCAGCAGAAAGCCGAATGTTATAATTGCAAATATTCTGAGGTCGGTGCGCCTGCGTCACAACTTTCTATGGCGCACACTCACGAATTCGTCGGGGAGTGGCTCAGCCTGGTAGAGCACCTGGTTCGGGACCAGGGGGTCGGAGGTTCAAATCCTCTCTCCCCGACCATTTTCTTCTAAGGTCGGCTTAGTCAAATAGTTAGCGCGGAAGTTGCGGGTCTTTCCTTGTGGTAATTCCACTACTTTAGTCATCTACCCAGATTGTTCTCAAGTGCCCGAAAATGACTTCTGGTGCATTTGTTTTCTAACCAGGTGGTGCAGCCACAGGAGAAAAATAATGTCTACACCCGCGTCACGCGAAGCAGGAATTAAAAACTTAAAGGGAGCTTGGAGCACCACCAAGAGTGGCCCTGGAATGAGCTGGGATGAGGCACAGGCCGCGTTCTTGCAAAGCCGACAGCTTGGCATCAACGGGGCTGTCCGTGCCGTTAAACCGCGTACTCTGGCCGAATATAAGCTGGACCTCGCTGTGTTTTTCGACTTCTTGCAGGGACTCGGCCTAACGCATTACAACCAGCTCACGGAAAAAACAATTCAGGATTTCGTAGCGTGGCTGCAGAGCCCGGATCGCGGAAAAGGCGGCTGGGGCAAGGCAACCCCAACGCCATTATCTCATCAGCCTGAAGGCGTTTTTTCGGTGGGTCGAATTGGACCATGGCTGCAAGCAAGCGCAGATGAAGCCTTTCCACAAAAGTCTTCCGAGGATCGGCAAAGCGATCCGACGCGAGTTCATTCCTAGCCAGGAACAGATGGACATCTTCAGGAACGGCTTCGACAAAGAGGTGGTCTGGGGCCTGCGCGATTGGACGGCGCTGACGTTGATGATCGATACGGGCGCGAGGGTGGGCGAGGTCTGCAATCTGGAGCCTGAAGATTTTTACTGGGATGTGAACCTGGTCAATTTGGACGGGAAGACCGGAAAACGGCTCGTGCCTTTCGATTCTGCCATCACAGGACGCGCCGTTCAGCACTGGCTAAACGTGCGTGCGAAATACGCTCACGAGGACTGTAAAAAGGTCTTCATCACGAGGTATGGCGGAAACTGCGTACCCAACACGTTTGCCCAATCATTTGCCGACAACTTGAAAAAGACCGGACTGGAAAAAGCGCTCGGGGAAAATACGATCAGCCGCCATACGGTCCGGCATTTTTTCTGCACCATGTACCTCGTGAACGGCGGAACCCTCCACAATTTGCAGCGGATCACTTGGGCCACAAGAACTTGGATACGCTCATGATTTATGTGAACCTCGCTAACCAGATGACCACAGTGCGGGCAGAG
>Ga0210394_10004104_pt1 | contig 17317 bp, 13 predicted proteins | sample IncBWC12MmetaG_FD_160121 | JGI IMG/M metagenome (GOLD analysis project Ga0210394, IMG submission 160121) | Forest soil microbial communities from Barre Woods Harvard Forest LTER site, Petersham, Massachusetts, United States - Inc-BW-C-12-M | ecosystem: Environmental > Terrestrial > Soil >... | reverse complement strand
GACCCGGACCTTCCGGGCGAAGAGATTCACGAAGCCGGGCGCCTCCACTACCACCGCTGGTGCCAGTGGATATCGAAGCGCCACCCCGGCGGCGTATACGACGGCGAGGACGAGAAGGTCCGCGACTGGAACTCGAGCCTGCCGCTGAGCCTCGTCAACCTCGTGATCGCTCCGGCGGTCGCCTCCGGTCGCAATGTCGTAGTGCTGGGTGAGGAGTGGCACACGGCCGCGTCGATGAACCTCATCTCGGACTCGCTGTATTACCGCGGCCTTCGTGACCGGGTCGTCATGCTGTGGAACGCCAACAACACCTTTGGGTTCGAGCGCATCAACTGGGGCGCGCTGGCCTTCGCCACGACGATGACCACGGTCAGTCGCTACATGAAATTCAAAATGTGGGAGTCGGGCCAGAACCCGATGGTCATCCCCAACGGCATCCCACGCTCATCGATCCACGACGCCGACCCCGCGATCGTCGCCGAGATCCGTTCCGTCGCGGCCGCCGACCACCTGTGCTTCAAGATCGGCCGCTTCGATCCCAACAAGCGATGGCTGATGGCGGTTTCCGCCGCCGGCTATCTCAAGCGGCATGGCGCGCGGGTGAAGTTGGTGATTCGCGGCGGGCGGGAGCCGCACGGAGGCCAGGTCCTTTCGCACGCCGAGCATCAGAGCCTGACGCTGGTCAGCGTGAAAGCGCCTGGAGACCCCGCGGGTCTGGCGACGATTCTTCGTGACAACCCTGACGCGGACATGGTCAACCTCACGAGCTTCGTCTCCGACGACGTGCTCGGGGTCATCTATGCCGCCGGCGACGCGGTGCTCGCGAACTCCGGCCACGAGCCGTTCGGTCTGGTCGGGCTCGAGGTGATGGCGGCGGGCGGGCTCGCGGTCACGGGCTCGACCGGCGAGGACTACGCCCACAGTTATCGAAACTCGCTGGTCATGGAGACCGACGATCCGATCGAGCTGGTGACGGGCCTCACGCTGCTGAAACAGCGGCCGCAGCTGGCGGCGTCGATCCGGCGGCGCGGCCGGGTGACGGCGCGGCAGTACACGTGGGAGAAGGTGATCGACGAGCTTCTGCTCAAGGTGGACATCGCGGCGGCACAGCAGGCGGTAAGGCTGCCGGTGGCCATGCCAGAGCCGGCGAAGGCGGTGCGGCGCCCACCGCGCAGGGCGGCACCGCGTGGCTGAGAACCTCGTCGTCTATACGGTGGTGCATCAACCTCGAAGGCTGAAGCTGCCGGCGCAGGTCATCCCCCCAAAGACCTCACCTGAAGCCATGCCCGACTTCGTGTTCGACGAGCCCATGAACCGGCGCTACTTCGAACAGGTGGCGAAGTTTTCCTATCTTCCCGCCACCAAGATGTTCCGCGACCTGACCAGGCGTGGCTGGAAAATGTCGATCGGCTTCAGCAACTCATTCCTGCTCCAGGCTGAGGCGTGGGGGCCGAAGGTGCTCGATTCTTTCAAGCAGCTGTGCGCCAGCCCGAATGTGGAGGTGGTTTGCGTGGAGCCGTTCCATTCGTGGCTGTTTTACGTCGACATCCCGGCCTTCAAGGAGGCGATGGTGGGAGCGCGCAAACGCCTCGAGGAGCTGTTTCAAAAGCCTGTGACAGTGACCGACACGACCGAGATGTTCATGTCGAACGACGTCTACTTCGCGCTCCAGCAGTGCGGCTTCTCGGGCGCATTCATGGAGGGCAGGCCATGGCAGATGGGGTGGCGCGAGCCGACCCACGTCTATCGCTATCCGCTTCAGCGAATGGCACTGCTGTGCCGCCATCGCGACCTCTCGGACGACGTCGGCTACCGGTTCTCCAACCGCGGCTGGTCCGAGTTTCCGCTGACCCCGGAGCGATTCGCCGGATGGATTCGCGAGACATGGGGAGACCTGGTCACGCTGGGATGGGACTTTGAAACGTTCGGTGAGCATCACCATGCCAACACCGGGATCTTCACTTTCGTGCCTGCGCTCGCCGCCGCGTTGAAGAATCGAAAGGTGAGGATGATGCTGCCGTCAGAATCGATCGCGGAGCTTGGCGATCGTGGTTTCGAGGTACCGATCAACGAGTACGGGACCACATGGGCCGGCGAAGGGGGCATGGAGTTCTTCCTGGGCAACCATGCACAGCAAGGCATCTTCCGGCTGATGCACCATGCCTACAACAAAGCCAGGCTGACCGGCGACCCGCGATTCGTCGAAATGGCGAAGTGGCTCTTGCAATCCGACAACCTCCACCTCATCCAGTGGTTCAGTAAGTCTGGTCCGGAGGCCGAGGTGAGCGCCTACTTCACGCCCGACGAGTGGTGGGAGCTGGGCGCGTTGGGCATCCTGCGAGAGCAGCAGCGCGTCTACGTCAACTTCATCCGCGCGCTCGACGACGCGGCCAAGTAGAAACCGCCGGACCCGCCACGCTGGGATGATTGACACGTGAAGCCCCTCCACGTCGCCTTTGTCTGGCATATGCACCAGCCGTATTACAAAGACGACCTCACCAACACGTACCTGCTCCCCTGGGTGCGCCTTCGCTCCGCCAAGGACTACTACAAGATGCCGGCGCTGCTCGATGCGTACCCCAAGGTGCGGGCGACCTTCAATCTCGTGCCTTCATTGCTGGCTCAGATCGAGGACTACGGCAAGGCGGAATCGGTCGACCTGTTCCTGAACCTGAGCCGGCGCAATGCCGAGGACCTTTCAGGAGAGGAGCGGGAGTTCGTGCTTCGCTGGATGCGCGAATCGCCACGGGCGCTGCGCGTGCAGCAGTCGCCGCGATACCTCGAGCTGGCCTCGCGGCCGGTCGACGCGCAGTTCACGATCGGAGACCTTCGCGATCTGCAGGTGTGGTTCAACCTCGCATGGTGTGACCCGGCGTGGGCCGAATCCGATCCACGCCTCGCCGAGCTGAAGCGCAAAGATCACGACTTCACCGAGGCCGACAAGGACCCCTTGTTCGAGGCCCAGATGGAGATCATGCGGCTGGTCATCCCCAAATACCGTGAGCTGGCGGACCGCGGCCAGGCCGAGCTGACCTTCTCCCCGTACTACCACCCGATCCTTCCGCTGCTGTGCCACGTGGACTCGGCGCGGACCGCCAATCCGCAGCTGCCGTTGCCCGAGCGACATTTCTCACACCGCGAAGACGCCGAGCGGCAGATCGAGCTCGGCCAGGGTTTGTTCGAGCGCCTCGTCGGCCGCAAGCCGGTTGGGATGTGGCCCTCGGAGATGGCGGTGGGGGAGAGCGTGGTCGGCCTGGCGGTCAAGGCGGGGATCGACTGGATGATCAGCGATGCCGAGGTCCTGGCACGCTCGATTGAAGGCCAGCTGTCGCCAGAGCGTCTCTATCAGCCGCATCACGTCGACCGCGAGGGCCGGTCTGTGGCCATGGTGTTCCGCGATTCCAACCTCTCCAACGTGATCGGCTTCGACTACCAGCGAATGTCGTCGATCGATGCGGCGCGAGACCTCATCGGGCGCCTCAACCGGATCCGCGAGCAGCAGGAGGATCGCGACTTCCTGGCCGTGATCGCGCTCGACGGCGAGAACGCCTGGGAGTTTTACCCGCGTGACGGCCACGATTTCCTGAACGCCCTCTACACGGAGCTCGAAGCTTCGCAGGAGATCATCACGACCACCGTCAGCGACTTCCTGCAAGAACACCCGGCACGTCAGCAGCTGCACCGCCTGCACACCGGCAGCTGGATCGGTGCCAGCCTGGACACCTGGATCGGCGATCCCGAGCACAACGTCGCGTGGGACCTGCTGGCAGAGACTCGGGATTGGCTCGAGGACCAGCTGCGCCAGCGGCCGAAGGAATCCGAGCAGGCGGCGCTCGCGTGGCGCGAGATCCTGATCACCGAAGGCAGCGACTGGTTCTGGTGGTTCAGCCGCAAGCACGACTCGGGCATGGACCCGATCTGGGACAACCAGTTCCGCCTCCATCTCCGCAACGTCTACAAGCTCATGGGGCAGCGGCCGCCTGCGCGCCTTTTCCAGCCGATCATCGAGCGTGCCAGCACGCCTGAGCGTGGCGTGCCTTCGATCAGCATCAGCCCGACGTCGATCAAGGACCCGCTGTGGAGCCACGCCGGCTATTACCTGGTCGGCTCCGGATTTGGCGCTCTGCACCGGCCGGCAGGAGTGGTCGAGCGCGTCTTCTATGGCAGCGACCACGAGCGCCTGTATTTCCGGATCGACACGCCGCGGACTCCGGCCGAGCTCGAAGCCCAGCACATCGAGTTCTGGATCTACTGCTCGGGCGCGCCCGCGGCTGACGGCGACGGCCATTTGGACTTGCCTCTGACAATTGCGGCGGCGGCCGAGCTCGGTTTCGAGCCGGCGCACGTCATCAGGGTCGTGCCCAAGGCTCAGGGAGGAGCCTCGGTCACCGTTGCCCGCGTCGTCGAGCCACAGACGAGGGCCGAGGCTGAGACCGAGTGGGAGGTCGCCGATCCCTTCTTTCTGTCTGTGCCTTTCACGCACCTTGCGAAGAGAGAGGGGGACACCCTGGAGCTGGCGCTGGTCGTGAGTCGAGAGGGCCGTGACATCGAGCAGGTGCCGCCTAACGGCTCGCTCGGCTTGCGCATACCGGGCGACCCGCAGCCGGTGGAGGTCGCCGAGTCCCGCCGGTTGAAGCTGCTCATCGCCACCGCGGAGCTGATGCCGTTCGTGAAGTCGGGCAGCGTCGCGGACGTGACCGCCGCGCTTGCCAAGGAGCTCCACCGGCTCGGTCACGACGTGAGGCTCGTAATGCCTCGCTACCGACAGATCGACATCGCACGATTCGGCCTCAAGCCGGTGCTGACCGATCTGCAGGTTCCGCTCGGTACGGAAACGCTCGCCGCCACGGTCTTCGAGGGCCGCCTGGGAGAGATCGTCGTCTACTTCATCGACTGCCCGCCGCTGTACGACCGCGATGGCATCTACGGGTTTGGCGACGACGACGCGAGGTCGGTCTTCTTCAGCCGTGCGCTGCTCGAGATGCTCCTGCCGCTTAACTTCATGCCCGACGTCATCCACGTCCACGACGCCTTCGGTGCGCTCGTGCCGAACCTGATCGAGCGTGTCTATGCGGACGGGCCGATCGGCGAGATCGCCACCGCGCTGACCATCCACAACCTCGCTGAGCAGGGCAGGTTCGGTTTCGGGGCGCTGCAGCTGGCCGGCCTGGAGCGTTGGGGCCTGATGCGGGCGGGCATCCCGGGACTCGACGACGTCGTCGACTTCCTGGCGCGAGGGATTCATTTCGCCGACGTCGTGAACACGGTCAGCGAGCGCTACGCGAAGGAGATCCAGACGCCCGAGATGGGCGAGGGCCTCGACCAGCTGCTGCGCGCGCATGCGCACAAGCTGCACGGGATCATCGACGGCATCGACTACGAGCTCTTCGACCCGGAGCACGACCCCAACATCCCGCACCACTATTCGGCGCTCGCGCCGGAGGCGAAGGCGCTCGACCGCGCGGAGCTGCGGAGCGAGCTGAAGCTGGCGCATTCGGACCGGCCGCTGTGCGCGATGGTGTCGAGGTTTTACGACGTCAAGGGCCTGGACCTCGTCGAGCAGGCGATGCCGGCGCTTCTGGACCTCGGCCTGCAGGTCGTGGTGGTCGGCGCGGGCGACCGGCGCTACGAGGACATGTTCCGTCGCTGGGCGACAGAGCGGCCGAAGCAGGTGGCCGCGGCGATCGGGTTCGACTCTTCTCTCGCGCAGCGCGTCTACGCCGGCGCCGACATGCTCTGGATGCCATCGCGCTTCGAGCCCTGCGGCCTCGCGCAGCTGATCGCGCTGCGCTACGGCACCATCCCGGTGGTGCGTGCCACCGGCGGCCTTGCCGACACGATCAAGGACTACGACCCGGTGGCTGGGACGGGCAACGGATTCCGATTCGACGAGTACGACGCATGGCAGTTTTTCGGCGCGGTGGTCAGGGCGGCGGAGACGTACCGGCACCCCTCGCTGTGGGCGTGGCTGGTCCGCCGGGCGATGACCGAGGACGTGTCGTGGTCGCGGTCGGCCGAAAAGTACGTGCAGCTGTACCTCGCGGGCATCGGCGCGCGGCGCGAGCGGCGCGGAGTGTCGATCGCGAAATAAGACCGGATTCCGCACTTTTGGGCCCCACCGTGCGCCTCGAAACTCGCAATCACGCATCGCGGTAGCGCCCGAAACGAAAGCGCCCAGCCGCTCGTTGGGTGTTTCGTGAGGCGCATCGGCATGCGATCGGTGTGATGCTCGAGTGGCACATGGTCGCCAACACGCAGGGCCCTGGTCCGCCCTACTATCCGAGCCGCCTGTACGCCCTCAACCTCTCCACCAACGTGGAAACGCCGGTGCCCGGAATCCTGATGACCGTCGACAGCTGGCCCCGCTGACCCCCGGGATTCTAATAACGAAACACGGCCGAATTCCGTTGGTGGTGCATGGGCCGCACCCGACTCAGCATCGCGATCGCGTCGGTGATGATCGTGTGCGCTTGCGCCGGCCCGAGCCCCACGGCTCAAGCCACACCGAGCGCGCCGGCGGCGCAGACCACGCCCGCCTCGACCCCATCGTCTTCCCCTTTGCCAAGTTCTCCGCCCGCGGCGGCTTCAAGGCTGGTCATCACGCCGTCGCGCGACAACAAGGTCACGCTCGTTCAGGACTACGCCGACCCGTATCACCCTAAAACCCGATATTCGCTCAACCTCCCCGCGAGTAACGTCAGGTTCATCTCGGCGAACGAAATCAGCTACAGAACGAACAGCTCACCGAGCACTCCCTACGACGGCATCACGACGATCTGGCGCATGAGCCTGAAGGATAGGAAACCTGTCAGCGTGGCGCGGCTGCAAGGTGACGCGCTCGACTTTACGTGGAGCCCCGACGGCTTGAACCTGGCTGTCGTCACGTACGCATACATCAACCAGCAGGCCGTCAATCGATTGTGGCTCAAGGTGCGAGGTGCCGGACCTCGAGCGTTGAACTCACCAACGCTCGTCTACGGCCGCGACACGACAAGCTCTGATCAGGTCACGGTTCGTTTCTCTGCGGACGGTAAGTACCTTTTGATGGTCGACACGCTCGTCGCCGGCAGGGCTCCAAAACCCGTCGACCAGGCGCACTTCCAGGTTCGATCAGTGCCCGATGGCAAGCTTGTTTGGGTGCCGGCCAACGTGCTGAAGGGGTCGTGGACCACGATGGCGGCGTGGTCGCACGTCGGCGATCAGCTCTATTACGACGATCCCGTTTCCGCTTCAGGCCCTCCTGCCGGAATCCAGCGGTGGGATGCCCCGGCCCACGTTTCAACGTTGGCCCGAGGCGTCATCTGGTACTCGCCGTCGATATCGCTCGATGACCAATTCGTTGCCTATCAGGTCGACTCCCAGACCGATGGGCAGCCAAGCGTAGAGGTGCGCAACCTGGTCTCCGGATCCGTGGTCAAGCTGTCGGGAGACCAGTTCGGCATGCCCCCAGAAGTCTTTGGGGCTCCGGTCTTGCTGTCGGACGAAACGATGCTGGTGGACGAATTCGTGAAGAACACGCAGGGCTTCGGTCCGGCATATGTGCCGTCAGGTCAACACTTCGTGCTCTACTGGATGAACAGTTATTTTGTCGAGCTGAAGGGCCGCTTCCGGCCGTATGACGTCTGGCCCCGCTGAGCAGTTCGGGAGCCCTACCCGCCCCAATCCGGCAGCAGCCGCAGCTGTTCGACCCGCCGCGCCCCGGGCGCGTATGCGGTGTTGAAGTAGTCGATCACCATCCGCCTCGCCGCAAACTCGGTGGCGATATGCCGGATCGAAGCCCGCATCATCTCCACCCACTGCTGGGGGATCCCGTTCTCATCGCGCTCGAAGTACGTGGGCACCACCTCACGTTCCAGGAGGCGATACAGGTTCTCGGCCTCTGCCTGGTCGTCCACTCCCGGGCGATCCAGCGTGGCGCCTGATGGGATCGCCCATCCAAGCTCGGGCCGATAGCCTTCGTCCCACCACCCGTCGAGGATGCTGACGTTCAGCACCCCGTTAGCGCCGGCCTTCATCCCGCTGGTGCCGCTCGCCTCGAGGAACCGGCGTGGGTTGTTGAGCCACACATCGGCACCACGCACAAGGTGACCCGCCAGCTCAATGTCGTAGTCCTTCAAGAACGCGACCCGTGGGTGCTGGCGCGCGAAGGCGACGACATCCGCGGCGATGTCCTTGCCCTGCTGATCGGCGGGGTGTGCCTTCCCCGCGAATAGGAACTGGACCGGATGCTTTGCGCTGTTGAGCATCTTGGCCAGGCGGGGCGAGTCCTGCAGCAGGAGATTGGCTCTTTTGTAAGGCGCGAATCGCCGCCCGAACCCGATCGTGAGCGCGTTGGCATCGAGGTCGGCGGTGTGCTCCGAGCGCTTGCGCGCAAACTCGAGCAGCCGCCGCTTGAGGTTCATGTGGAGCGACCACAGCTCAGGTGCCGGGATCTCGAACACTGCCTCCCACCGGCCATCGCTGCCGTCGAGGTCCCACCAGTCAGGCCCGACATAGCGGCGCAGCACGTCCCTGATCTCAGGCGCGACCCAGGTCGGCATGTGGACCCCGTTGGTGACCGAACCGATCGGCACCTGGACCTCGGGCAGGCCCTTCCACGCGTCCTTCCACAACCGTTTCGAAACCGTGCCATGCAGCCGGCTCACGCCGACCGCCTGATCCGCCAGCCGCAATGCCGCGTAAGTTGTGCACAAACGCTCGCGCGGATCGCCCGGGCGCTGACGGCCCAGGTCCATGAACCGATCGAAGCTGATACCGACCTCGGTCAGGTAAGGACCCAGCAGGTCCCACACCAGGCCCGGCTCGAAGTAGTCGCTGCCGGCCGCGATCGGCGTGTGCGTGGTGAACACGATCCCGGCGCGCGCGACGAGCCGGGCCTCTTCGAGCGTCATGCGGCGCGAGGCGCGCAGCTCGCGTATCCGTTCGATCGCGCACAGAAAGCTGTGCCCTTCGTTGAGGTGGAAGACGCCCGCCTCCATGCCCAGCGCGTTCAACGCCCGCACTCCGCCGATGCCGAGGACTATCTCCTGGCGCAGCCGCCGATCCGGCTCGGGCACGTATAGGCGGTCGGTGATAGCGCGCAGGTCCGGAGGATTGGACTCGACGTCGGTGTCGAGCAAGAAGAGTGGCACCCGGCCGACCTGCGCTCGCCAGACAGCGATCTTGACCTGCCGGTCGCCGATCGGGGCTTCGACCTCGACGCCCTCGACCTTGCGCACCGGGAGGTCGATGCCGCGGTGCTCGGTGTACACCTCGACCTGGCGGCCGCCGGGGTCGATCTCCTGCCGGCCGAACCCTTGCTTGTACAGGAGCCCAACCGCAACGAGCGGCAGGCCCAGGTCGCTGGTCGCCTTGAGGTGGTCGCCCGCGAGGACGCCGAGACCGCCCGAGTAGATCGGCAGGCACTCGGCCAGGCCGAATTCGAGCGAGAAATAGCCGATCACGAGCGGCGCTTTCGCATTCATGAACGCCGGATTCCGGTCGTAGTACTCGCGGTAGGCGACCCGTGCGGCAGCGAGGGCGGCCTGCGCCTCCGTGTTCCCCATGGCCTTCGCCACCCCTGCTTCGCCGAGCTGGGAGAGGAGCATGACGGGGTTCTGCCTCGTCGCCTCCCAGCGCTCGGGATCCAGGACCTGGAAGGCAGCCTCGATCCGGGGCTCCCACGTCCACAGGAGGTCATGAGCGAAGTCGTTCAGCTCCTCCAGCACCGAATAGCCGTGGTCGAGTTCTTCCAACATCGACTTACGATGGTATCGACTGCGATGACTGGGGCATGAAGGCGGTAGTCATGGCCGGGGGCGAAGGCTCTCGCCTCCGTCCGCTGACCAGCCGCCAGCCCAAACCCCTGGTGCCGGTGGCGGGGCGCCCGATCATGGAGCACATCCTGCTGCACCTGCGGCGCCACCAGATGCGTGACGTGGTGGCCACCGTGCAGTACCTCGGCGCTTCGATCCGCAACTATTTTGGCGACGGTTCGGAGCAGGGCGTGGCGCTTACCTATTCGGTCGAGGACTCGCCCCTCGGTACGGCAGGGTCCGTGATGCTCGCGCGCCAGCAGCTAACGGAGACCTTCGTCGTGATCTCGGGCGATTCGCTCACCGACATCGACCTCATTGCCGCCACCCGATTCCACCGTGAGCGTCGGGCGCTCGCGACCATCGTGCTCAAGCCGGTGCCCAACCCGCTCGAGTACGGCGTGGTCGCCGTCGACGAGGGCGGCGCCGTGCAGCGGTTCATCGAGAAGCCAAGCTGGGGCGAGGTCATCTCCGACCTGGCCAACACGGGCATCTACATCCTCGACCCGGCGGTGTTTGATTTCTTTCGGCCTGGCGAGATCACCGACTGGTCCGGCGACGTGTTCCCGAAATTGCTGAAGCAGGGGGAGCCGGTCTTCGGCTGGGTGGCTCCGGGCTACTGGGAGGATGTTGGCAGCCACAGCGCATACGTCAAGGCCAACTTCGACTGCCTCGAGGGCCGCGTCAAGGTCGACATCCCCGGCGAGAGGGTGGGGGAATCGATCTGGGTGCACCCTGACGCCGAGGTCTCTTCGTCGGCGCGCATCGATGGACCCGCACTGATCTGCGCCGGCGCCAAGGTGCGCGGGGGGGCGTGGGTCAACGGCCCATGCGTCGTCGGCGGCTACACGACGATCGACTCGGGGGCGAAGGTCTCGAACTCGATCACGTGGGACCACAGCTACATCGGCGAGAACTCGCGCTTGCGTGGCGCCGTCGTGTGTCGCTCGGTCACCGTGAAGAGCGGCTGCCTGCTCGAGGAGGGCAGCGTCATCGGCAACGAGGTGGTGCTGGGTGCCGGCGCGACCGTCAATCCAAACGTCCGGATCTGGCCCAACAAAGAGGTCGAGCCGGGCGCCGTCGTCCACGAGTCGATCATCTGGGCCGGTTCCTGGAAGCGAGGACTGTTCACCTCGTATGGGCTGACAGGCCTTACCAACGTCGAGTTCACCCCGGAGTTCGCGGCGCGCCTGGGCGCGGCCGTCGGCGCATTGAGCCCGAAAGGAACCGAGCTCGCGATCTCCCGCGACTACACGCGATCGGCGCGGATGATCCACCGGGCGGTGATCTCCGGGATGATCTCGTCGGGCGCCAACGTCACCGACCTCTCGGTGCTGCCGGCACCGGTGGCGCGCTACTGGGCGCGACACACCCATGTGTCGGCCGTGCATGTGCAAACGTCGCCTGTCGATCCGCGCTCCGCCGACATCCGCATCTTCGACGACCACGGCCTTGACCTAGACAGGCGCACCGAGCGAAAGCTCGAGAGCCTGTACTTCAGGGAGGACATCAGGCGCGTGTCGCACTACGAGATGGGCAGGATCATCAGGCGGGACGGTCAAACGGACCGTTATGTGGAGGAGATTCTGAGCAAGGTCGACCTTGAGGCGGTGCGCGGTGCCGGTTTCAAGGTGCTGGTCGACTACAACAACGGGGCCGCGGCGCTGGCGCTGCCCAGGGTCCTCCAGGAGATGAACGCCACCGTCATCCCCCTCAGCGCTGCGCCCGCGGAGATCGTGGTCGAACAGGATGCCTCGAGCTTCTCCGGGCACCTGAAGGAGATGGGGGTCATCGTGTCCGCGGTGAAGGCCCGGCTTGGGGTCTTCATCGATACGCCGGGGGAACGTTGTTTCCTGATCGATGAGTCGGGCGAGGTGCTCGACCACGATGAGGCGTTCGCCGTGGTGGTGCAGCTCGCCCTGGGCAACAAGCCGGGTCTCGTGCTCGGCCCGGCGTCCAGCTCGCTGGCGTTCTCGATGATCGCCGAGGACATGGGGAGTCGCTTTGTTCCGACCAAGATCACGCCAGGGGCGGTCCTGCGCGCCGCCCAGCATGCGGACACGGTGGTCGCGTCGGATGGGGCGGGTGGTTATTGCTGGCCCGACTTTGCGGTGTCCTTCGACGCCATCTTCACCACGGTGCGTCTGATGGAGCTGCTGGCCCACACAGGTGCGTCGCTGCGCAATCTGCGATCGAGGATTCCGGCGGTCGCGCACAAGGCGGCGGTCGAGTTCTGCCCCTGGGAGGTCAAGGGCCGCGTCATGCGCACGATGATGGAGAGGCACATCAGGGACAGGGTCGATCTCACCGATGGGGTCAAGGTGTTCGTCGAGGGCGGGTGGGTGCTCGTGGTGCCGGACGCCGACCGCCCCGAGTACCACATCATCGCCTCGACCCTCGACCCGGTGAAATCGGCGGCCCTGGTGGAGGAGTACTCGGCCCTCGTGCGCTCCGTCGTCACCGAGATGGCCCCCCAAGCCGAGGGCGTGGTCGAAACCTAGTCACCTAAGATTTAGGTCGCGCGGGAGTAGCTCATCTGGCAGAGCGCGACCTTCCCAAGGTTGAGGTAGCGGGTTCGATCCCCGTCTCCCGCTCCAACTCCGTCCTCGCTCCACTCGATCCACGGCAAGGTCCGGAGCACGACAGTGGGGACTACGGCCAGGGAATCGGCGCTGCTGGCTCGACACAAGAGCAGTCGCGGGTGGGGATGTTCGACTTGGGCGATCTGTTCAGCGATTTCCGCCCTGATATGGCATTATGGAAATATGGCTAAGGTGAAGACGACTCTCTCCATCGACGAGGGGTTGATGCGCCAGGTGCGCGTCCGGGCGGCTCGCACCGGACGCCGCGACTCTGAGGTTTTGGAGGCTGCCCTGCGGGAAGGGCTGGGGGTCATCGACCGCATCAGGGCAAAAGCCGCCTTGGGCGAGGAGGCGGCACATGATCTGGCTCATCGCGCCGTCCACGAGGGGCGGCTGAAGCCCCCTCCCAGGAAATCGCCGTCCCGATCGTCACGGTCCTGATCACGCTTGCGCGTCGTCATCGATGCGGATTGCCTGATTGCCGGCGTCCTGGCCGTCGCGGGGGCAGCGTCGCGGCTCCTGGATCTCTGGCGTGACGGTGCTTTCGAATTGATCGCCTGTCCGCAGCTGGTGGGCGAAGTTCGCAAGGCTCTCCTCGACCCGAGGATTTCGAGGCGCTACGGCATCACGCTAGATGAGGTCGATGAATTCTGTCGCCGCATTGAGGAGGATTCGATCTGGCTTGCCGACCCAATTGATCCGCCGAGGATGGTGCGGGCAGACGCTGGCGACGACTATCTCATCCAATTTCCAAAGGAGAGTCGCGCGGACGCCCTAGTTACGCGTGATCACCATTTCGAGGGCATCGTGGTGCGCGGCCTCGAAATCCTTCCGCCGCGCGCGATACTTCCCCGCTTAAGTGCTTAAGTCAGTTCGCCAAACCGATAACGAATCTAACGCGACGTTTGGTATGGAAAGACAAACCCGGCCTCACGCTCGAGGTTTCGCGTCCCAATAATTTGGTTAGTTGCTACATCCCGCGCCAACGGAATCAACAACCCCACGTGCTTGGTAGGGCAGATTGTCGAGGTTGCGAATGGGGTAGGCGCCCCTGAGCCGCATCGCCATATTCACCGACCTCGTAGGAAACCGCGTCGGACTTGTATAGCCGCTGACCGCAACGACAACACCCGAACACCAATAGCGAGGAGATTCGCCGGATGACCTCACCAGGGCCGACAACAGACCAACATCACGCGAGCAGCATCTGGCCGCTGGTACACGCCGAACGCGCCGCCCTCGCCGAGGATCTCGCAGCCCTTGATGATGCGCAGTGGTCGCATCCGTCACTGTGCGAGCGGTGGGTGGTCGAGGACGTCGTCGCCCATCTCACCGCGGCAGCGAGCATCGGCCCGGTGCGCTGGTTTGCCAGCGTCTTGGGTGCACGGTTCGACTTCGACCTGTACAACGATCGGCGTCTAGCCGAGTATCGCGGCGCAACACCGGCCGAGACCCTCGAACGCTTTCGCCGCATCGTCACCAGCACCACGTCGGCCCCCGTGCCTACCGCCGCCTGCCTGGGTGAGATTGTCGTGCACGCTCAGGACATCCGCCGTCCCCTCGGGCTGGCCCGCACGCCTCCGTTGGGAGCGGTCACTGAGGTCGCCCGCTTCTACGCCCGCCGGAACTCCACGGTGGCCAGCCGGACCGCTATCGAGGGCCTGCGGGTCGAGGCGACTGACGGTCCGTTCGCGACCGGCGCGGGCCCCCTCGTAAGCGGCACGACGCTCGCGTTGACCATGGCCATGGCGGGCCGCAGCGCCTACTGCGACGATCTCTCAGGCTCAGGCGTTTCTGTCCTGCTCGCGCGTTGTTCCTCCGGCTGACCAGAAAGCCCGGAACGAAGCCTCGGCGCCTGTCACACCGCCCTTTGTGACACACGGACCGATTGCGAGCCGCTGGTACGTGACTTCGTCGATCTTGCAGTCCCGAACAAACAAGGCACTGAACATGCATGGGTTTCGTCAGTGCTGGCCGCCCACCGGGGCCAGGACCTCCAGGACCGCCATCGTGGCGGCGTCGAGACGAACGTCGGCGGCAGCCACGTTCTCGTCCAGGTGCTCCAGGCTCGAGGTGCCGGGGATCAGCAGGATGTGCGGGTCGTGGGCCAGGAGCCAGGCCAGGCCGATCTGGGCGGGCGTGGCTCCTTGGGCCGCGGCGGCATCCAGCACGGCAGGGTGCTCGGTCACCTTCGCAGCCCCCGCGAAGGCCGAGCCGAGGGGGAAGTACGGCACCCAGGCAACGTCGTGCTCGCGGCAGAGTTCGAGGAGCGGTTCGCCAGCCCGGTCGAGGAGGCTGTAGGCGTTCTGGACGCATGCGATGCCGGCCGGGAGAGCCTGGCGGAGCTGGTCGATATTGACGTTGCTGATGCCGATACCGCCGATCTTGCCCTCGGCGCGCAGAGCAATCATTTCCGCCAGCTGACTGTCGAGGTCGGCAGACTGGGCTCCGTGGCTATGGTCACGCCCGGCTCCGTACAGTCTTAGGTTGACCACGTCGATCCTCTCCAGCTCGAGGCTCCGCAGGTTGGCCTCGACCCCGGCTCGCAGCTGGTGGGGCCGCTGCGCGCTGATCCAGCCGCCCCGGCGATCACGCTCGGCGCCGACCTTGGTGACCAGCACCAGATCGTCTGGGTAGGGATGGAGCGCGGCGTGAATCAGTTCGTTGGCGACGCCGGGACCGTAAAACTGGGCCGTGTCGATGTGGTTGACGCCGAGCTCGACGGCTCGGCGCAGCACCGCGAGTGCCACGGCCCGGTCACGCGGGGGTCCCAGCACCCCCGGACCCGGCAGTTGCATGGCGCCGTAGCCAATTCGGGCGACGGGCCGTCCGCCCAACATCGCACTGCCACCTGGTTGCCGCGTCGCGCTCATTTCTTCACTCCCGTCCTGGCTTCATCCATTCAGCTTGACCCGCATCAGTTGCCAGAACGAGCCGCGCGAGATGACCGTGCGTCCTGGACGGTCACGATAACGACTTGGTCGTCGTCTTCAAAGTAGACATAAACGACGAGCATCCAGCGCCAGGGACCCAGCACGAAGCGAATGCCCGACCATCGGCCACCTAGCTCCGGACCGAGGCCAGGAAAGCGACCGAGCGGACGCACGCCGCTCTTGAACCTCTGTTTCGTGTTCTTCGGCAGGCTAAGAGTTCGGATCAACCGATCCAGGTCAGTCGCGGCCGACCTCGACACCTCGACCCGCGCCATGCGCGTTAGAGATCGTCCAGGCTTATCGTCCTGCCGGCTTTGGCGTCCTTAAGTCCCTGTTGGGACTGCTCAAACGCTCCGGGCAGCCCGTCTAAGAGGGCAGCGGATCAGGGTCGGCTTCGTCAAGCGCTTGGGAAAGAAGCGATCGTGCGAGGGTGCCTTCGTTGATGTGCGTTCGCTGAGCCAACTTGGCGAGCTTGGCTGCGTATGTCTGATCCAAGGTGACATTTACGCGGCGATTTGTAGCAGGCATGATTACGACAGTACACGAATCAGCACGCTACGTGCATGTAGTATCACGTTGGCGTTGACCAAGCGGTCGTCAAGTGCGATGTGTGAACTGGACCGTTGCACTGCAACCACAGGTGCAGCGATGGTGATGACGATAGTCGCGCCCACCTGATAGGCCAGGCAAGTGCCGTCACTCCGTCGCCGCCATCGCCCAAACTAGGCGCCGAGCCGCGCACGAAATCTACGTGGTGATTGGTAGTGTTCGCTGTACCCCCCTTCTTCCTTTTCAGTTGCAGAGGAGGCAGCCCGTGGAAGCTGGACGAGGATTTCCCCACCTGGTGCAAACGGTCCTGGATTGCACTGACGCGCGTCAGCTCGCAGAGTTTTATAGACAGCTCCTCGGCTTCAAGTACCGGCCTGGAGACGAGCCTAACGCTGATGGCAAGCCGGAACAGCCCGACTGGCTGGTTTTGCGCGATACCGACGGCACGAATCACCTGGCGTTCCAGCTGGTGGAAAAGCTTCCGAAGGTGACGTGGCCGGAAGGCCCGATCCCGCAGCAGCTGCACCTAGACCTGTCGGTACCCACGATGGATGACTTCAACGCGCAGCACGACAGGGCGATGGCCCTCGGTGCCAAGGTGCTTCGCGATCGGTCCAACGATCCTCAGGAACCGCTTCGCGTCTACGCCGACCCGGCTGGCCACCCGTTCTGCATTTTCGTATCAGCGCACTAGCGATCCGAGCAGGATCGCGGCTACTCTGAACCAAGCTCGCGCTTTGACTGACATGAACTCGCGTTCTACTGGAAAAAGGGCACAAAAGGGTGGAGGAGACGACGTGAAGAAAATCGCCAAAGGTGGCTTTGAGATAACCGATTGGCAAGAGAAGCCGGCCGGAACATCCACCGGTCCGAAGGTGACCAGGGCCACCGTCAAGCAGAAATTCACAGGCGACATCAAGGGGACGGGAACCACCGAGTACCTCATGGTCTACCGGCCCGACAAGACGGCTGATTATTCGGGGGTCCAGGTCATCAGTGGCACCATCGGCGACCGAAAGGGGACGTTCGCGCTCCTGCTCCGTGGCAGGTACGACGGTAAAGACGCGACCACCAAGTGGGAGGTGGTCCCGGACGCCGGCAAGGGTGGCCTGAAAGGTTTGAGCGGGAAGGGCGGCTTTGGTGCTCCGATGGGCAGCAAAGGCAAATACACGCTGACCTACGAACTGGCTGACTGAGTTCGCCGACTGCCTCCCCTATTACGAAATCCTGCAGGCCCACAAGAAGGGGATATTCTCGTAATCAGCCGGCCCTAACGTCCGATGGGATTTTGAGGGACAGGGCAAGCCAGCCCATTGCGGCGGCCGCGGCGACGCCCGGGACGAAAGCGAACAGCGCCCGGCCGCTCGCGTCCCACAGCGAGCCGGCGATCAACGGGACGACGAAAGCTATCGCGTACTGGAGGGTGAACACGGCTGCGCTCATGCGGTGGACGTCGCCG
>Ga0210394_10004103_pt1 | contig 17328 bp, 9 predicted proteins | sample IncBWC12MmetaG_FD_160121 | JGI IMG/M metagenome (GOLD analysis project Ga0210394, IMG submission 160121) | Forest soil microbial communities from Barre Woods Harvard Forest LTER site, Petersham, Massachusetts, United States - Inc-BW-C-12-M | ecosystem: Environmental > Terrestrial > Soil >... | reverse complement strand
ATCGGAACGACGCCTCTTTCCCGACTGGTCCATCGCATTTCGAGACTTGACGGACAGCACCCTGGTGGGCAGGCCTGGGTTCTCCCAATTTCTGAACACTCCGTTTACCGGAGTCGAATTCTCGGCTGGTCTGCCCCGTTGCATGAAGTTGCTTCTGTCGTTCAAAAAAACTTGTAACTTGCGTTCTTAACAACACAAAAGAGCTCTGACAACAAGCGATTGCCCTTACCGAGTGGCGGCTCTATGCCAGCAGCCGGGTACGACGGTCTATGAGACCATTGCCGTTTCCTTCTAGCGCTAGTTGGGCGGAGTTGATGAAGTCTCTGTGGGTGCGAAGGCAGCTATCAACGGTCGCCCGTTTACACGAACAGATGGATCCGCCGAGGAATATGCTGCTTGAACTAGTTTGTTGACCCGGCATATTTTCGCGAAGTGTCGGAGCCTCTGTTCGCTGCATTTCTTTCCAGCTATGCTTTCTCGCAGGATTCTTGCTGCAAGGTCGCTGCCAATTTTCCTTCGGTATTTGAGGCAGTCCGCGACCGTCTTTGCCGCGCTGTAAATACGAACAGGCACTCCATCGATTGTCGTATTGAAGACTCCTTGCGTGAGCGCGTTTCCGGAAAAACGCACGAAGCGCAACTTCAGGCCATCGACGACGGGCTTTTTTGCCTTAAAGTCGATCGCCACCCAAATCGAAGCAGATTCAAGTGATAAGAGGCCATGGTACTTGGCCGCTGACTCGAGGCAAATGACACCAGCCGGTACTCGCTTACAGGCGAGAACGATCTGATGCTCAAAGTCTGCGGGATAATCTGCTCGGGCATAAAGCCCGCGGCCGATCTTCAAAAGTAGTCCACGGTCAACGGCCCTGCTCAGTTCTTGTGGGTGTATTCCCGACCGATACAATTCTCTCGCTCGCACGACCGTCCGTTTGTTAAGAATCGAGACCAAGCGGTTCATCGAGAATCAGGCCTTCGTCCTTCACGCGATCATCTGAATGCAGGAACAATTCGCAGTTCCAAGTGTCGCACAAACGACCATGTGAGGAAAGGTCGGTACATATGAAATGGCACCCCAAAGTGGGGAACAGTTTGGGGAACAATTGTTCCCAAACATGACGTTTTCGACCCGAACAAGAGGCTTACGGGCCGACCTAAATTGTTGATTTTTGAACAGCAGGCACCGGGACTCTCGAACTTGCTAAACCGTTGTACGAGCTAAAACTTGTACCGGGGGTTCGAATCCCCCCCCTCTCCGCCAGTATCAAAATTCCCAGAAAAAAAGCAAGTGTCACCACTTTTGACTTCCGGTGTCGCCACTTTTCATGTTTCTTTGTGTAGCGAATTCAAAACGCTCAGCGCTCTAAAGGGCAATTCCGAAGCATCTTTGCACACTTGATGGCTTGGTGTGTTATGAGTCCGGGGGCACGATGGCGCTAAGGATAGCCAGCCGGACGAGCTTATGCATCTGCGAGAGGTTCGCGGCCAAGGATTGGATGGAGTGACAGAAATGCAGCGTGGCGCGATCCCGCACAACAGCCAGGGAGCTGCGCTTCCGTCTTCCAATTATTCGAAGCTTCCCGTTACTCCCTGGAATCCGTTGATCGCCTGCTTGTACAGCCACTTCATAACCCGGGTCGCGTCGTAACAATAGGCGACGTTATAGCCGAGCGTCGAAAAACAGTGCGGCTCGCAGCCATGCTTCATCTCTGCAAGTTGCTTCAAATCAAACTTCTGATTTTCCACCGTACCCCAGTCATAGGTCGCGTTATACATCGGGAAGCAAGGCGCAAGCGTTCCGTCCGTGCGAATGATCAGCCAGTTCTGGCCGGCGCGGCAGCCCCAGTGCTCGCCAACTCCGCGCATGAAGCCTTTCATATTCTGCAAGCGCGGAATGGAGTCCACCATCTTGTAGCCCTGCCGCTGTTTGTCGATCAGCCAATCCAGCAACTCGTCGACCATGGGAAAATCTTGTGGCCGGATGTACGTATCGTTTTCGTGGAGATGTTTGAAGTGGGATTGTTCCATCATCGGTGCTTCGTTGATGTGAAACGTAAGCGAAATCCCATTATCGTGGGCGATTTCCACCAACTCTTTGACGTCATCTATGTTGGTGCGGCAAATGTTGGTGTTGAAGAAGACCGTGTAGCCGTACCGGTATTGGCGTTTCACCAGATAATCGAAGTTGGAACGTACGTGTTCCAGCGCTTTCGGCAATCCCGGCTTTTCCTTGATCGCATCCACCGCGAAATTGATGGTTGCGATTCCCGCGTCGGCAAGACGGTCCGTGACCTCGGGGCGAAGCAAGCGCGCATTCGTGGCCAGGTAGACCCAGAAGTCCTTCTTCGCCGCGTAGTAAATCACTTTGTGCACAAAATCGGGACGCAGCAGCGGCTCTCCCCCCGTGGGAGCCAGAACGCGGCAAGGGGTTCCTTCCAGCCAGTCAATGGCGCGCCGCGCAGTTTCTTCAGTCATCCCCTTCACCCGGTTGTCGTACGACCAGCAGTAATGGCAATCCAGGTTGCATTTCCACTCGGTGAACAGGTACGAGATGATTGGCTGAAAATCACCAGGGAGAACGCGCGATTTGAGGTAAGGCACCATCCAGCCCCGCATGGTCGTCAGGATGCGGGAAACGGGCCATTCCCGCTTTCCAGTGTGCAGCACGTGATCGTGTGCCGCGATGTCTGCCGAATCGAGTTCATGAAGCAACTCGGGTTGCTTTGGGAAAATCGGTTCCGGGAGCCCCCCCGCCTCTTTTGAAGAATGCGGCGATGGCCGTTGCCCAGGTTGCTGCAAAAGGGTATGTAAAGGTACGTCGAGGCGAAACGACTGCGAAGGAACTGTAGGTTGCGGGTGTTCCAGTGTGGACATGAATCCAACCTCAACTTTGCAGAAGATGACCAGGGGTGATAGGGCTGGGTTAGCTCACCACCGATTATACAAAAGCTGACTTGATTCGTTCAGCTACCTCACTCCGGCCACAATGGTACTGAACGAGCAACGGCGGTCCCTGGTGACAAGGACTTGGATACTGGAATCTGCCCAAGAGATACATCGAACCCTGAAAATTTTCGGGTCAAGGGCCAAAATTCATTGCGCCGCTTCCGGGGCAAGACGCATCTACTACTGGATGTTCTCTCGAGGTTGGAAAGCGGCACGCTGGTTTGTGTCGAGAAGTGCTTTATGCGAATTCATCTGAACTGGACTTGATCGCCGTGTTTCATTTTTTCAGGCTAACCATCGCAAGTGTTCAAGAATTGATCGGCAAATGCGGTCCGATGGTGGCCAATCGTCGCATAATTTCAGGTCGCTCTAATTGAGGATGCCGTGGGATGGAGTCAATTCAGATCCTGGCTAAAGTTGACGCTGCCCGCCCTGGGCGGAGTCGGATTGCTCCTGTCGGCGTTCATCGATTCCTCGTTCGTCCCGCTTCCCCTGGTTACAGATGTACTTGTGATGGAGCTTTCCAGCAGGCATCCCGTCCGCATGCCGTATTATGCCGCGATGGCCGCGCTCGGTTCTCTCGCCGGTTGCATCTGGATTTACTGGCTGGCCCGGAAGGGCGGGCAAGCTTACTATCGCAAGAGCCAGGGGCATCCGCCGGGCAGGATTCGAAAGTTGATTCAAGAATATCCCATGGCGTCCGTCTTTCTTCCCGCGGTGGCGCCGTTCCCGGTCCCATTCAAGCCGTTCGTGATCGCGCAAGGAGTTTTCCAGGTGCCCTTTACGACGTTTGTCATCGGCACCCTGCTCGGACGCGGTTCTCTGTTCTTCATCGAAGCATTTCTGGGAGCACGCTACGGCGTGCCAGCGAAGCACTTCCTTGTGGACCAGAAATGGGCTTCGATCGCGTTGGTGGTTGGGATTGTTCTTCTGTTCTTTCTGGTTCGGCGGCTCCAAGCGATACGCAGGGTCGAATTTTCTCAGACAGATTGAAGTTCACGTACACGGCGTTCCAGTTCACGCGTGATTTCCTCCGCGTCCTGGTGCGGGGCAAGATGCACCGGCGCGCCAATCGTAGCGTGCACATGCCCGGGCCGGGTTAGGATCTGCTCCTTCTGCTTCAGATCGAATAGCCCATGCAGGTAAATTGGAACAACGGGTAGGTTTAACTGTTTCGCGAGCAGGCCGATGCCCGCGCGAAAAGGCGTCATGTTTCCATCTTCGCTTGTGATGCCTTCCGGAAAAACCAGAACGCTCCAGCCGCGGTCAACTAGATCTCCCGCGAAGCCAAAGCTGCGCAGAAAACCGGAGTGCTGCGGCAGCGGGAAAACATTGAAAAGACTCAGCACGAGAAAATATCTCAGGTGCTCCATGAATCGCTCGAAAAGCCCCAAGCGGTGCGATGGGCGCCGCATTTCTGCAAGCCGTTCACCGCGCATCGCTGTGGCGAGGCGGTTTCGGAACCTGGCCGGAAGCGCCGGCAGGACCCAGGCGATGTCGAGATAGGTCACGTGATTGGAAATCACCAGGACCGGACCTTCAAGCCCACGCAGATTCTCGCGGCCGCGAATCCGGGGTGCTGCAAGGAGATACGTTGCCGGCCAGGCAAGCAAGTAATAAACGGCCAGGCGAAAAGCTTTGATTAGCCAATGTTGAGGCCAGGTGGGATAGACGTGCTGAATGGGAGCGGAACTCCCCTGCACGAGAAGTTTTTCCAGTTGCGCCACCGTACTGACGTCCTGAAACTGTGCTTCACTCAGGTTCACCTGGTGGCGCTCTTCCAGAGCGCTCATCAACTCGACGCGATCGAGAGAAGTGAGGTGTAAATCAGTTTCGAGATTCGCGTCGCCCGAGCCCACTTGGACGGGACGCCCGGTGATCCGCGTGATCAATCCGGCAAGCGAATCGGAAGTCGGCGAATTTTCCGTGGTCGCGCTCCTTACGTTTTGTACCAGATCGCGAATGCGCGGGAGAATTGGCTTTTGGGTCGGCGTCCTCGGAAAATCCGGCTCCGGCCACAGAAACCAGTCGCGCATTTTCTGGTACTCGGCCAGGCCTTGATTGGCGCCCTCAATCACCGCAGCCGGGTTGCCCGCGTTGCCGTTCAGCAAAAGCACGGCACACGGTTCAGCATTGCCATCCCTCTCGAGACCGACCACGACGCAATCGCGAAGCCCTGGTTGTGCTCTCAGCGCTTTTTCCAGATCTTCCGGGTACACATTCATCCCCGCCGGCGTGACAATCACATTCTTTCGCCGGCCCTTGAAATACAAATCCCCGTTCTCGTCGGTCTCCGCGATGTCTCCCGTTCGGAACCAACCGTCCGGTTCGGCTACAGACAGCATCTGCCCATTCTGCCGGTATGCACTCGCGAGGTTTTCTCCACGGACCAGAATTTCCCCATTCTCGTCGACACGCACTTCCATTCCAGGAAACACTTTGCCGATCGATCCCTGGGTGGAATGGAATGGGTGATTCAGGCTGATGAGCGAGGTCGTTTCGGTCATTCCATATCCCTGAATAACGGCGTACCCCAATCGGTTCCAGAACTTCTCGGCATCCTGCGGAAGAGCGGCTCCGCCGGAAATGAACGCCCAGAATTTCCAGCCAAGTCGCCCGTGGATTCCGCGGAATCGCCACCAACGTCGCAGAAAATGCTCCTTTTCCGCCCGCTCGAAATTCTTCCGGAATCGTTCGATTCTTCCCACGCGCTCCTCGTGGCGCTCCACCTCACGCCGCAGGGATTCAATGAAACGCGGAACCGCCACCACCACAGAAACCCGCTCGCGCCGTATCGTGTCCACGAACTCCGCAGGTCTCAGCGAATCAATGAAGACAACGGTGCCCGCCAGCAGCGAGGGAATAAATACTCCGAGCATCTGGCCGAACACATGGCTGAGGGGGAGCAGGTTCAAGAAGCGAAGCGGGTGGACGAATTTTTCGTATCGAAGATATTTCTGAATTTCAGTTTGCAGCGGCTCGATGTTCGCCAGCACGTTTCCGTGCGAGATCACCACGCCGCGGGGTTCAGCCGTGGTGCCTGAGGTGAAAATGATCTCCAAGCGGTCTTGACGGGAAAGCGGCGGCGAGGGGTACGGGGACGAATCATGTCGAGCCGTTACCGCGGAAAGCGACCCCAGTGGGATTGCGGGGATGCTCCCATAATCGTTTTCCGCAGACGCGCAAAAGAGCAGCTTTGCGTTCACCTCCCGGGACACTCGTCCCGCAAACTCCTTCGAAGACGCATGATCGATGGGAACTATAACCGCGCCGCAAAGCATGCACCCGAGAAACACCGTGATCCATTCCGCTGAGTTCTCGCCCCACAATAAAACCGCATCGCCCTTGTTAATTCCACGGGCCCCGAGCTCGCGCGCCAGCCGGTTCGCTCCTTGAGCGATTTGCGCATACGTCCAGCTCTCGGCTCGATATCCGCGCCTCTGCCGCACGGCAATTTCCTCGCCATGGGCGGCGTAATTCTGAAAGAAATTAAGTAGTGACTCCACGGGCCTTCCGGACATCTATTCTGGCAGAATTGCGTGAGCTTGGCGCAGGTCGGCGGCTCCGCGAAGTTTGATAGGGTATGACCGTTGTGGGATACACAGAAAAAGCTGTGATAATAGGCGCGGGAATCTCGGGCCTGGCTTGCGCCTACCGCCTGAAACAGTTGGGAATTCCCTGTCTCGTTCTGGAAGCCCACGACCGCCCCGGCGGTTTGATTTCCACGATCCGCAAGAACGGTTTCCTGTTTGAGACTGGACCTCAATTCCCGCGATTTCCAGCTCTGGTCTGGCGGCTTGTCCACGAACTGAATCTCCAATCCGAATTTGTAGCGGGCGACTCCGCAGCCAAGCGCTACATCGTGCGCAACGCCCGGCTGCACCGCGCGCCTTTCTCGCCAGCCGGGCTCCTCGGCACAAGTCTGATCGGGATTGCTTCCAAGTTAAGAATTCTCACTGAGGTGTTTGGCTCTACCCAACCCCCTCGGCATGAGGAGAGCTTGGCCGAATTCGTTCGGCGGAAATTTGGCGATGAGGTGGTGGATTATATCGTGGACCCTCTTGTTTCGACGATTTTTTTCGGAGACGCCCACAAAATGGGCATGGAAAGCGCTTTTCCAGCTCTCGTGGAATGGGAACGTAGCCAGGGAAGCCTGGTGCGCGGCGCGATTCGGGCCCGCAATTTAAGGCGGCGGCTGCCGGAAGTTGACGCATCGCTGCGGCAGGCCGGCGCGAACGGGACGCGCGACTCTTTTCGCGTCACCAGTGCGCTGCCGTCCCTCGGCTCTTTCCGGTCGGGCATGGCGGCGCTGCCGGAAAAACTCGCCGAAAAGCTGCACGGGCAGGTCCGCTATCGCGAAGGAATCGCATGCCTCACACGAGTGCCAAATCCAAGTGATATCGCCAGAGCCGCCTGGCAGGTTGTTTCATCGAGCGGCGAAAAAATAACCGCCGAGCACCTGATCCTGGCGATCCCCGCGTACGCTGCAGCACAGCTTTTGGAAAACGCCGCGCCGCAGCTTGCTTCTCAACTGAACAGAATTGAGTACGCGCCCGTTTGCTCGGTGGCTTCCGCGTATGACCGTTCGCAGGTTTCCAACCCACTCGATGGATTCGGCTTCATGGTACCCCGGCGAGAGGGATGGGAAACAATCTGCACATTCTGGAATTCTTCCCTGCTTCCTGGCCGCGCCCCGGAAGGCAAGGTGCTGATGACCAGCTTCGCCGGAAGAGCAGCGAACAACGGCGCACAAAGTGTCGGCGAAGAAGCATACGCGCGGATCGTACAGGCGGAAAACGCCCGCGCCTTGGGGATCACGGGAGAACCGTTGGACCGCGTGGTGTGGACCGATCCAATGGCGTTGCCGCAATACAACGTCGGGCACGCGCAGCGGATCGCAGAGATCCGCAACATTTTGAGTATGACCCACGGCCTGGGAATCGCGGGCAATTTCCTGAAGGGCCGGTCGGTTGGGGAGTGCGTCGAAACCGGTTTTGATGCCGCGGAGGATGTCCGTAGCCGGATTCAGGGCGAAATCATCTAAGCGCTTGCGGTAGGTTTTCGAGGAGGGAGGAAGTTGATTCAAATACTGATTTGGATAGCGGGCGTTGCATTATTTGGCGCGATGCTGGGCGTGCTCTACCAGATTCTGGGCACGCGCAAGGATGCGAAACTCTATCCGCCGCCGGGCAGATTGGTCGATCTCGGAAGTCACCGCCTGCATCTCCTTGAATCGGGGAGCGGGGGGCCAACGATATTGCTGGAAGCAGGGCTCATGTCCACTGTGCTGAGCTGGACCGAGCTGCAACATTCCTTGTCGAAATCGTTCCGCGTTGTCAGTTATGACCGGGCTGGGTTGGGATGGAGTGATTTAGGCCCCATGCCTCGGACGGCTGATCGCCTCGTCGACGAACTGCACGCTTTGCTGCAGCGGGCCGCGATCCCGTCTCCCTACGTGCTTGTGGGACATTCCTTCGGGGGACTCACGATGCCGGTTTTTGCGGCGCGTTTCCCCGACGAGGTGGCCGGAATGGTGCTCGTTGATCCGGTGGCGCCCGCCGAATGGAATCCACCCTCCGAACACGATCGCAGGCTCACCCTCATCGGAGCAAAGGTTTGCCGGCGCGCCGCGTTTCTTGCCCGTATCGGACTCATCCGTTTCGTGGCTTTTCTTCTCACCACTGCCGCGAAGAAACTGGGCGGTTATCTCGTGCGATTGATCAGTCGAGGAACGCCAGCGGACTCCGGAACCGTTTCGAGTCCGTGGTTCTCCGCGCTTCCCCCGAATGAAAGAGCTATGGCCGCCGTTTTCTGGATCCAACCCAAATTCGCGCTTACGATCGCCAGCCAATTGGAAAATTTGCCTGTCAGCGCGGCGGAAGCCGGCAAATCTGCAAATTTCTTCAACAAGCCCGCGGTGATTTTGTCCGCGAGTACCGCGCCCGAACGCCGCCGTAGCGAACATGCCGCGATGGCCGGACGCCTGCCGCAAGGGGAATACGTGTTGGCGGGGAGCAGCAACCACTGGATCATGCAGGAAGAACCAGAGCTTGTGATTCGTGCGATCGAAAAGGTCGTGAATCACCTGGAAAATCTAACGACTCGGGCTTCTTGACTTTGTCGAATTACCAGACATGAACCGCAGCGATGCGCGGCGGGCCCGAACGTCCTTGTATCACCTGCGTCTCCAGAACGATTTCGACGTTTTTTTGTTTCCAGTTTCGCGGCACTTGTTTCAGCATTTCGTCCATGCGATTTGCATCCACAAGGAACTCGCCCGCGGCAACCGTTCCGCCTCTTCCAATTCCCGCGGCCACGACCACGAATTGATCCGTATTCGGATCCACCAGGCGGGCAACAATAGCGTAATCCTTGTAAGTCCCGGTTTGCTGTTGCACGCTGCGATCCAGCATCCAGTCGCGCTTTCCGGGGTTGGCGCGGTCTTCGATCCAGAATTGCGCCATTTCCTTGTCGTTTGCGAAGTGGTACCGAAGAGGCGCGGTCAGCCGCAGCGTCCATCCATTGTCAAAAGCGCCGATGAAAACCGAAGGACCGCGGCGCAGGTCGGTCAGGCTGGTGGTGGCTTCTCCCTGCACCCGATACGTCTTGCCGTACGTCCGCAGCAATCCCGCCAAATTAACAAGAGGGCTCACGTCATCAATAATGATGGTCACCATGCTGTCGTTTAACGTGATTTCCCGCTGCGGGTCGGCAGCATCGCGAAGTCGAATCGTGGAATATTGGATCTGGTCGGCGATGCAAAACAGCACAGGTTCCGAAGACTTCACAAACGGCTCCCAAAACTGTTTCAGCGCCGGTGGCCTGGTCGCATACCATATCCCCGTCGAAACTCCCCCCAGCAATAGCAGCAACAACGCAACTGCGGACTTCGCTCCCAGCCGGACTGAACGAGACTCCGCAGAAACTTCATTCGTCGGACGGATCGAGTTCACTTCCTCTACAGGGCCGGGTAATGCGATCGCATTTGCTGGTAAACCCGCGGGGCGTCCAGGCCATGAATACTGTGGCGCGTAAGAACCGCTAGGCAAGTACAGCCGAATCTCCTGGCTATGCTTCGGGTCTTGATAATACTGCTCGATCCGCTTGCGAATTTCCGCGGCGGTCACCCGCACGATCGGGTCCGTGTTCGTGTCGTAGTCGGCCGCGCGGCCGAAGATCTCCACTCCCAGAATTCTCTCTTTAAGTTGGTCCGTCTGCCCTGCCAGCGAGCGCGTAACCACAAATTTCAAGAAGCTCGGATAACGTTTACTGGAATTAAATAGAGGTGTAGCGAGCAACTTCTCGAGTTGCTGTTGAACGGCGGTCTTTTCGAGTTCGCTGGAAGGTGTCCAGCTTTCCGCTACCTGCTCTGCTAGCAAGGTTCCCCTAACGCCCCAACCCAGCCAAAGAATGTCGCCATTGCACCCAGGCGAGCACCAGAACACCAACTTCAGGTCATCAAGAAAGCGATTTCCTCAGATGCTACAGCGGTTTACCGTCCGCCGCAACGTAAAACAGAAATTTTGGGGCTCTTAACGTCCTCTTAACGTCTCCGTAACTTGCAGACAGGATGCGTTTTACGCCACAATCACGGGTCTTTTCTTTCTTATCCTGTTTCCTTTACCAGCAAAGCATTGCCAGCGTGGAACGGAGTTTTCTATAAGTTGCACCAGTCTTTTGAATTGGTTCTGTCAGTCCTCGCACGGTACTAGAAAGCACGAGCGCATCCAAGCGGCAGGGGAGCTTGCTGGGTGCGGACAGATTTCGGGGTGGCATCCTGGCTCCAGCCAGGGTGTCCAGGAGGAATTTCTTAATGTCAGGCAAAGTATGGTCGTTGAAGCTAGGAATCTTGATCGGCATTCTCGTGGCAATGGGCTTGTCCGCCGGGCAGTCTTGCGCCCAGTCCCAGGCAATCACCGCGACACTCAGTGGAACTGTCCTCGACGCTTCGGGTCAGACAGTGAACGGCGCCAAGTTAACTCTGGTCAGTCCCGAACGCGGCATTTCTCGTACCTATGTGACCTCCGACAATGGACTCTATTCGTTCACGCTCCTCCCGCCCGCTACCTACAAGCTGCAGGTGGAGGCCCCCGGGTTCAAGCACTACAGGCAAGAGGGGATCGAGCTGATACCCGGGCAGAACGCCGAGGAAAAGATCATTTTGTCCGTCGGCGCGGTTACCGAAAGTGTCGAAGTCACTTCGCAGGCGCCTCTGATGAACGCGGAGAACGCCAACATCGCTTCGGACGTTTCCGCGCGGCAAGTGGCGGCACTGCCCCTGAACCTGCGCAACGTCATCGGCTTGGCCACTCTTAACTCTTCGGTCAGCAACGCCGCCGAACTTCAAGTCGTGGGAGCCCCGGGTATCTCGGGAAGCGCGGACCAGGATGTGTCTTTCCTCAATTTCGGCGGCACTTTCTTCAACACTGCCGCCTACTTGCTGGACGGAACCTATGACACCCGCCTCGATTGGGGTGGCGTGGTTTATGTGCCGTCCGTGGACGACGTGCAGGAATTCAAGATTCAGACCAACGCGTTCACTGCCCAGTACGGATGGAGCAGCGGTAACGTAATCAACGTCGTCACCAAGTCCGGCTCCAACCAGTTACACGGCGATGCGTTCGAGTTCTACCGGAACAGCAACGCCGACGCGAGATACTTTTTCAACAACGGCAAACAACCCAGTTTCACTCGCAACCAGTTTGGCGGCACTGTTGGTGGCCCTATCCGCAAGGACAAAACTTTCTTCTTTGGGTATTACGAAGGCCTGCGCCAGTCGACCCCGGCCACGTTCCTGGGCACAATGCCCACCTCACAGCAACGCTCTGGAAATTTCTCGGCGTTCCTGGGCCCGCAAACTGGAGTTGATTACCTCGGCCGCCCCATTTACAGCGGTGAAGTCTATAACCCGTTCACCACGCGCCAGGTTTCATGCGGCGGAGTGGATCCTGTCACCGGGGATAGCGTCAGCAATTGTCCGGCTGGCACTTTGCCCGGCACCACCAAATTCATTCGAGACCCCATCTCCGGCAACATCCAAACCGGGTTGGGTGTAACGAACATCATTCCGGGGCCGCTCCTGGACACCATCGCCTCGAGTATCGCAACTGGCAACTATTGGCCCAGCCCCTCAAACAACAATCTCATCAACAATTACACCAATGCGGCTGCCGCGCAGGCGACTTCCAATGAATACTCCTTCCGCATCGATCACAATTTCTCCGACAATGACCGTCTCAACGTGCGCTGGTCGCAGAAATATGAATCGAAAATTAACTCGCCAACCTATTACGGCGCCACCGATCCGGGAGGTCCGGGCGTAACTGCTCCCAACAACCGCTATAGCGTCAATGCGGGCTATAACCACGTATTCAGCCCCACGTTCGACATGAGCCTGAATTTTGGCGTAAACCGTCACGTCGAGCAGTCCACCACGCAGAGCTTTGGATTCCAATCTTCCACGCTCGGACTGCCGTCCTTCATTGATGGGATTGCTCCGTCTTTCCCCCAGATTCAACCGCAGAGTTATTCGGGCCTTGGAGCTCCGCCCAATCTGGACAATTACATCGTGCCGCAAACCATCTGGACCAGTTCGATCGACTTCACGAAAATCAAAGGCAAGCACACGATCGCCTTTGGCTTTATGGACGTTTGGGCGCGCATTGATGGCGGCCACTACGCCAACACCACTCTTCAGTTCCAAACTACATCCACCGCCGGGCCGGATCCCCAGCAAGCGACACCCGACACCGGCAATGGATTCGCCTCGTTCCTTCTCGGCGTCGGAAGCGGCACGGACCAGACTGGCCTCAATATTTTCCCCGCTACCGACAAGCATCTTCTCGGCTGGTATGTGCAGGATGGCTGGAAGCTGACAAGGAAGCTCACTCTCAATCTGGGGTTGCGCTACGAAATTCAGACTGCCCCAACCGAACGGCATAACCAACAGCAGTACTTTGACTTCACCGCGTCGAACCCCATCAGTTCTGCTGTCGGCTTCAATGTTCCGGGTGAACTTGTCTTCAACACGAACAATAATCCCGGCCTCTACAATACTTCCCACACCAACTTTGCTCCGCGCATCGGTGCTGCCTACCAATTGCAGGACAAACTGGTGTTGCGTGGCGGGTACGGCGTCTTCTTTGTTCCCAATTACTACGGACAGGGCCCGAGCATCGGCTACTCCCAGGGCACTCCTTGGGTAACCACCCTCAATGGTGGGCTGAACCCGTCCTCTACTCTCAGTGGGAATACCACGTTGGGATTGCCCAGTGCGTTTCCCAACGGCCAGGTTCCTTCAACGGGCAATTCCCTGGGCGGCTTGACGGACGTCGGCTTCGGACTCAATCCCGTCACCGACGCGGTCCGTCATTCACCCTACGTGCAGCAGTGGATGTTCGGGGTGCAATACAGCTTCACCAACAACGACATGCTCGACGTCAGTTACGTCGGCAACCACGGCGTACACGTCCTCTCCCAATACTTGGAGTGGAACGAACTTCCTGTCGCAGATCTGGCCATGGGCAACCAGCTTCTTCAGCAAGTTCCCAATCCGTTCTTTGGCAAGATTACTTCCAGCGGATGCGGACTCAGTAATCCAACGATTCAGCAGGGACAACTCCTCCTCCCGTATCCGGAGTATTGCAGCGTAACCGAAGCACAGCCTTCAGTCGGTTCTTCCACCTACAATGCGCTCCAGCTTACCTACACGCATCGTTGGCACTCCGGCTTGGAGGTAAATGCTTCGTACACCTATTCCAAATTCCTCGATAACGTTCAAGGTGCTTCCGGTTGGGCGTTTCCTGGCTCAGGAAGTTCCGTCCGGAACTCCTACGATCTGGCCGCGGAGCGCTCCGTTGACGCGAGCGACCTGACCCACAGCCTGGTCATCAACTACAACTACGAACTGCCTTTCGGCAAGAACAAGATGTTTGGCGCGGATTGGAACCGTCCCATGAACGCCGTGCTCGGCGGCTGGCAGTTGAGCGGCATTCTCACCGCACATACAGGCCTGCCCATCTCCATCAACCCGGCGCAGAACAACACCGGCGGCTTCGGCTTCAACCAGCGCCCCAACATAGTTCCTGGCGTAAGCCCCGTGCCGCAAAATCAATCCATCAACGACTGGATCAATCCCGCGGCGTTCTCGCAACCCGCACCCTTCACCTTCGGGGATTCCGCAAGGTTCCTTTCGAACCTCCGCGCGCCTGGGTTCGTGAACTGGGACATGGGACTTCAGAAATGGTGGAACATCACGGAGACCAAGCGTTTCCAATTCCGCTTCGAACTCTTTAACGCTTTCAACCATCCGAACTTCTTCGTGCCGGATTCCAACCTGGGCGACTCGAACTTCGGCACTATCACGTCCGCTTACCCGGCTCGCAGTTTGCAATTTGCCGGGAAGTTCTACTTCTAGCACCTGACGCGATCCAAAGTTTGCCCTCCTTACCCTGGGAGAGCATCGGCGAGGCAGGCCGGGAGAAACAGTTTGAAGTCGAGGAAGTATCCCTGGCCTGTCCGCCCTTAACTCCGGTCTTCAAACGCTGGAGTTTTTGGCGATTAGGAAACTGCCTCAAGACGAATTACTCAGGAGAGTTGGATGGTCTCCTGCAACAAAAGAAGTGCCTTCCCCTCGTCTATGTCGCGATGGGGCATCAGGAATGGCTTGAGCCTTCGCGGTATACCAGGACGGAAGAATGAAGATTCCGATATCGGCTAGGAAAAGACTGCACCGCACCGGCTCTGTTCTGCTACTGCTCGGTTTCACCTGTCTGGCAATTCAAACGGGATTTGCCGCCGGTCGCGAGAAGCCCGGGGTCGGGAAGAATGCGGCCAAATCGCAGGAACCCGATTCCAGCAAAGCTCTTCCGAATGGTATCGAGGTGCGCCACGCGGGCATGCTGCTCCAAGTCCTCGCCCTGCGCGACGATGTTTTGCGCGTTCGCCTCTCCGCGAATGGCGTGCTGCCGGAAGACGCATCCTGGGCAGTTCCCGCCGAGATTCGCCGTCAGCATGTCGACGTCACTCCCGACGCTGCTACCGGCACCGTTGGGTTTCACACCAAATCTCTGAGCGTTCGGATCGAGCCTTCCACACTAAGGCTTTCCACCTCCGATTTGTCGGGCAACATCCTTCAGGAAGACGCCGAAGGATGGCCCGTGGAATTCCACTCCGATTCCTACCGCGTGTTCAAGAAAATGCCCATGGACGAACATTATTTTGGCCTGGGCGACAAAACTGGGCCCCTCGATCGCCGCGAGCAAGCCTTCCGCCTCTGGAACACGGATGCATTCCGTTTTCAGCAATCGACGGACCCCCTTTATAAGAGCATCCCCTTTTTCATGACCATGCGTGCCGGACGCTCCATGGGCTTCTTGCTCGACAATACCTGGTCCACCTGTTTTGATTTCGGAAAAAGCGAACGAAACACTTATTCATTTGGAGCCGAGGGCGGCCCGATCGACTATTACGTTTTCTACGGCCCGGATCCGAAACAAGTTGTGCAAACTTACGCCTGGCTCACGGGCCTGCCGCCTCTTCCTCCGCTCTGGTCACTCGGCTTTCAGCAATCGCGCTTCAGCTACGAGAGCGAAGCTCGCGTCCGTGAAATAGCCTCGCGCTTGCGCTCCGACAAGATTCCCTCCGACGTGCTCTATCTGGACATCGACTTTCAGAAAGAGCATCGCCCCTTCACCGTGGACACAGATCGGTTCCCCCACTTTGAGCAGATGCTTGCGGACCTCAAACGCGAAGACTTCCACGTTGTCGCGATCACAGATCTGCACATCGCCCGCGTTCCCGGCGCCGGTTACGCGCCCTACGACTCGGGAATCGCCGGTGATCAGTTTGTGAAGAATGCCGATGGTTCGGCGTACGTCGGCACGGTTTGGCCCGGCCCCTCCGTTTTCCCGGAGTTCACCCAGGAAAAAACCCGGGACTGGTGGGGTTCCCTCTACAAACCGTTCTTGTCGGAGGGCCTCGCCGGCTTTTGGAACGACATGAACGAACCGAGCGTTTTCTTGACCGACAATTTGACGATGCCCGACAATGTCCAGCATCGCATCGATGAGCCTGGCTTCCGTCCCCGGACCACATCTCACCTGGAAATTCACAACGTTTACGGAATGGAAAATTCCCGCGCCACTTATGATGGACTGCGGAAACTTGATCCGGACTTGCGCCCTTTCGTCTTGACGAGAGCTACCTACGCCGGCGGCCAGCGTTATGCCGCGACCTGGACCGGCGACAATACCGCTTCTTGGGACCATCTGCGCATGACCACGCCGATGCTCTTGAACCTGGGCCTGAGCGGTTTTGGGCTCAGCGGCGCCGACGTGGGCGGATTTATCGGAACTCCCAGCCCGGCCCTGCTCACCCGCTGGACAGAACTTGCCACCTTTCAACCGATCGATCGCAATCACACGGACAAAGGCTCCGGCGACAAGGAAGTCTGGGTCCACGGCCCCGAGCAGGAAGCCATCCGCCGCCGCTACATTGAAGAGCGCTACCGCCTGATGCCATATCTTTACACCTTGGTTGAAGAACTGTCCCGCACCGGAGTGCCCGTCGTCCGGCCGCTCTTCCTGGAGTTTCCTCACGCCACAAAAGACTCACAGCCTCTGGACGTCCGTGCGGGAAACGAGTTCCTGTTCGGCCCAGACCTCCTCGTTGCCCCGCCGCCATTTCCGGAACAACCGGAAGCGTACGCCCTCAAGCTTCCTCCCGGCATTTGGTACGACTACTGGACGGGAGCAAAAATTCAGGAAGCCGGAACTCATGATATCTCGAAAGCCGCGGAACCCATGATTCAGCCGAAGCTGGACGTTCTTCCCGTCTATGTGCGCGAGGGCTCGATCATTCCCGTCCAGCCTCTCGTCCAGAGCACCGAGGAGACGCCGCAAGGCCCCCTCACTCTGCGCGTATATCCCGGAGAAAATTGCCGCGGGTCCGTGTATCTCGATGACGGGAAGACTCTGGCCTACACGCGAGGCGATTTTCTGCGCATCGAATTTTCCTGCGCGGTAACATCCACGGGGCTCTCCCTGCACGTCGGAGAACGTAAGGGCGCCTTCGCTCCCTGGTGGAAGACAATTCACCTCGAAGTTTACGATTGGCAGAGCCCGTCGGCCCATGTAACTCTAAAACACAAGCCGGACGAGTTGTCGGATTCCGTGGATGGGTATCGGCACATGCTCACAGTCGACATTGCCGACGATCCTCGGGGCAGTGACTTGGAAATCAACCGCGCGAATTGAGTCTACGCCCCAGGCCAGCTCCGCTTCTCCGGGAATCCCATGACGCGCGGTTCTGTCCGTGGAACTTGAGAGAGAGATTCGAATTGCCTGCGGTCCGATTCACAAAACCCGGCGCGCTTGCTCTGCTC
>Ga0210394_10004102_pt1 | contig 17329 bp, 12 predicted proteins | sample IncBWC12MmetaG_FD_160121 | JGI IMG/M metagenome (GOLD analysis project Ga0210394, IMG submission 160121) | Forest soil microbial communities from Barre Woods Harvard Forest LTER site, Petersham, Massachusetts, United States - Inc-BW-C-12-M | ecosystem: Environmental > Terrestrial > Soil >... | reverse complement strand
GCAGACGAAGTGCTCACTGGCGGTGGTAGTTATGCCTCAATGGTCGCTGGAACAGTTCAGTTGGATGGCTATGTCACAGTCGATCAGGGTGGCACCCCACCAAGCGCAACCAGCGCACAGACACCATCGGTGCCAGCAGCACCCGCCAAGGGTACCCCAAGCACCGGCACTCCAACTGCCGATTAACGGATAAATAACACATGCCAACGAATCAACAGCTACCTGTCAGCACGATCATCTTTTCGGATTTGGACGATTCTATGAATTCCAACCCGATTACCGGTGATATATTAAAGCAGACCGGCGCAGCCTCTGTCATTCAGTCTGTGGTGAATTTGATTTCGATGGGCCACTATGAGAAGCCATTTCATCCTGAGATTGGATCTGGTGTGAATCAACTTCTATTCGAACAGGGTACACCAGCAACGTGTCAGCTAATCGCCAAGGAGATTCGTAGCACGCTTGATAACTTTGAGCCTAGAGTAGAAGTATTGAATGTCGTTGTTGAAGTGGCAACTAATGGCACATCTAGTGGGTTCAACGTGACGATACAGTTTTCTATCAACTCAGTACCACAACCAATCACCATCTCATTGTTTCTTGAGAGAGTACGTTAATGTCATCTAACAGCGCCCCACAACTAACCGGTCTGGATTTCGACGCTCTTAAGTCGAGCCTGAAGAACTTTCTTCAGAACCAGTCACAGTTTCAAGACTACAATTTTGAAGGTGCAGCCATCAATGTCCTCCTAGACATTTTGGCATACAATACCCATCTCAAGGCTTACTACCTGAATATGGTCGCTAATGAAATGTTCCTAGACACTGGAGTTCTACGTTCATCTATCGTCTCTCAGGCCAAGGCACTTGGATATACCCCACGTTCTGCCGTCTCTGCTCAGGCCACGGTTAACGTCGCACTAACAAGATCTAATGGCGATAGTACCAGTATCGTTACCCTCCCACGCTTCACCCAGTTCACTTCAGGTGCGGTCAACGGCGTCAATTACACATTCGTCACATTGGATGCCCATACATCTCCAGTCTCAGGTAACACGTTTGCCTTCAATAACCTGACACTCAAGGAAGGTACTCCAGTCGTCAAGACATTTACACAAGCCAACTCAACTAATCCAACCCAGACGTTCGATTTGGTAGATACCAATATCGACGTTGCTACAATTCAAGTCATTGTACAGAAATCTGCACAGGATACAGAACAGGCAGTCTTCCTATTGTCAACGGATGCAACCACCGTTGTTAGCAACACCAGTAACGTCTTCTTCTTGAACGAAGGCGCGAACACAAACTATCAGATCTACTTCGGTGATGGTGTTATTGGCGCGGCTCTACAAGACGGTAACATTCTTGTGGTCAGTTACTTGGTCACTGATGCTGATCAGGCCAACTATCTAAGCAACTTCAACTTGGTGGCGAACCCATTGAGTGGTGGTACTTCAAACGTCACTACTGTTACCCAATCAGCTGGTGGTACTCAAATCGAATCAGTGCCAAGCATTCAGTTCAATGCTCCAAAGTCATACGTTGCTCAGAACCGTGCCGTTACGGTCAATGACTACATTGCATTGATCAACAAGAACTATCCATACTTCGATGCTGTCAATGTTTGGGGTGGCGAGACAGTCAACCCACCAATGTTCGGCGTCGTCTTCATCTCGGTGAAACCAAAGCAAGGCTTTGTCGTTACTGAAGCACAGAAGCAGTTCCTGATCACGAACGTTATCAAGCCTATCTCAGTCTTGACTGTGATTCCTAAGTTCGTGGATCCAGATTACAACTTCATCATCCTTGATCTATCAGTTCAGTATGATAGCAAACAGACCACCAACCAACCCGGTACGGTCACTAGCTTGATTACCAATGCGGTGAATGACTATGCCAACAACAACCTTAACACATTCAACTCTGAGTTCCGCATCAGTCGCGCTCTTCGTGCTATTGATGATTGCGAGACCTCTATCCTCTCATCTGCCGCAACGATTTGGCTTGAAAAGAGATTGGTTCCTTCGCTCAACGCAAACTCAACCTATACAATGAATGTAGGCATTCCGCTTCATCGTGGAACGGTCAACGATCTCCTATACAGCACTCCATCCTTCAACATTCCTGATGTCGGTGGTGTCAGTAGATCCGCATTTGTCGAAGAAGTTCCAGAATCATTCTCTGGTATTGAATTCGTCACAATCACGAACCCCGGTTCGGGTTATCTGACACCGCCAACCTTGGCCGTCGTTGGAGATGGTACGGGTGCTAATGCATATGCGGTCATAGTCAATGGTATGGTGGCTCAGGTCGTCGTGGATGCACAAGGTGCTAACTATACTACGGCTACTGTAAAGGCTTCAGGTGGCTCAGGTTCTGGTGCAACATTCACACCAAGTCTCATTGCTAAGACCGGTGTTCTACGTACGTACTACTTCGATACTAACCACAACAAGATCATCCTGAATGCAAATGCAGGAACTATCGATTACATCGATGGCACCATCGTCCTGAATAGCTTCGCGCCAACTGGTATAAACAATCCACAAGGCATCTTGAGTCTCGTCGTACAACCAGATACCCAGTGGCTGGCATCTAACAATGAGCGCATTTTGACCATCGATCCACAAGATCCTAACGCGATCAACATCACGTTGTCTGATATCAACACTCAGTAATTTGTCATGGCTAATAACCAGATCACCCAAACCGTCAGCCCATTCATTGAGTCGCAGGTCCCAGAATTCTTGAGGGCCGGTAGTCCTCAATTCGTGGCCTTCCTCAAGGCATACTACGAGTGGATGGAACAGGGTAACAATGCTATCGTTACAGATAGTTTTGAACTATTGAGTTACAAGGATATTGATACCACTACGGATCAGTTCATCCAGTTCTTTATCAACGACTTCCTTCCCTACTTCCCCAATGACGTTGCATTAGATGAGCGCAAATTGATCAAGGTTGCCCGCGACTTCTACAAAAAGAAGGGCAGCATAGAGTCTATTCAGTTTCTATTCAGAGTTCTATTCAACAAGGAAGCCGTTATCTCCTTTCCGGCAGATAACATTCTTCGTACGTCGGCTGGTAAGTGGATTCTTCCACAGGCATTGACGTTGCTTGTTAATTCTAGTGATCAGAATTTCGATGTCAGTCAATTGGTCGGTCGTCAAGGTGTGGGTAGTATCTCTAATGCAACCTGTGTAATCGAATCAGCAACTTTGACTGTTGATGCCGGTCTGGGCATTGAAGTTCTTGAGATCTTCGTTTCAAACCTCGTTGGTGCATTCAGTGACCTTGAGAATCTGAATATCGTCTATGGCTTCGGCGGTAATGGTGCACCCATAGTTTTCACCGAAAAGATCATCGCATCCATCTCAAGCATTCAGGTCGATCCAAACAACCGTGGCTTGAAGTATCAGGGTACTAGTAATTCCTATCCCGGCGATCCTGTTGTTATCTCTGGTGGACTACAAGCCGGTGATACATTGGCAGCTAAGGCTGTTGGCTTCGTCGGTAATGTAACTTCAGGTTCTATTACTGGAGTTATCATCACCAAGGGTGGATTCAACTATCGTATCCAACCAAACACTCAGATAAGTGTCATCAACGCACCCGGAGACACCACCGGTACCGGTGCTAATGTCGTAGTCGATGCAATAGATTCAACCAATTCAGTATTCGTGCTCATCAACACGGATGCCATCACTTTGAAGGCAGCCCAACAGATCAGTTCAGCAAACTACGGCTTCGCCAATATCGCGAGCGCCAATCAGAACACGACTGTAGGGCAAGCCTTCACCTTTGCAAATCTCCAGTTCGCTCCAATCCAGTCAATGAATGTGATCAACGGTGGTGGTGCCTACACTCAAACACCATCACTGTCAACACAGGTCACATACTACACGGATTACACTAACCAGTTGGTATTGATCCCAGATCCAACCGATGCTGCGAACTCCGTACAGTTCATTGATGATTTGGGGTTCATCGCCAACGTAACAGTCATCAATGGCGGCAGTGGTTATGATCCGACCAAGGATGTTATCGTTGTTCCATCGAGCGTGGGTTACGGTGCTAACTTTTCTTTCACCGTTAGCGGCACTGGTGCAATCAACAGCGTCACAGTCAACAATAGTGGGCAGGGCTATTTCTACCTTCCATATAACCTTGCGGTTGCTAACAGCGCTAACACTCAGAATGCAGCCACCGGCACAGGGGCAACGTTAACGGCGTATGGTTTCGGACAAGGTGCACAGATCGCATTGACCGTTAATAAGATCGGTCAGATCCTCGATATCCGTTTGACTTCACGTGGCTTCGATTACGTCAGCACACCTAATGTGTCGCTACGTGTTGAAGACTTGAAGATCAATGATCCGGGTCACAACCTGTCATTTGGATCTGACACCGTTGTCTTCCAAGGTGCCAATGCGAATTCGGCCAGTTATCGAGCTAACATCGATAGCTACAACGTCTCTAGCCAGATCCTACGTCTCTATAATTATCAGGGCAGTTACAATGCTGCACAGAACTTGGTCACTACTACTGGCAACGTCACTGCGAACGCCAATGTGGCTCAATTCTTGACTGTCTATGGTGATGGTAAGGCCAAGGCAAATGCAATCTTCTTGAATGGGTTGATTGACTTCCCCGGTTACTTCCAAGACACCTCTGGTTTCCTATCATCAGATCAGAAGTTACAGGGTTCAAACGTCTACCACGCATATTCATATGTGGTCTCAGTAGAACAAGCACTCAACGATTATAAGAAGACCTTGATGCAATTGGTTCACCCAAGTGGCATGAGTCTATTGGGTCGCTATATCGTTCAGCAGTACGACGCTCGCAACCTCATGTTCACCGGTAAGGTCTCTGTTGATCCGGTCGTATCTGGATCTGTCAGCGCGAATGCCTTTGCGCCAACTGGTCTATTGGTTGGCAGCGGCACACAGTTTAGTGCCAATGCCACGGTCGGTGACAAGATCATCTTCAACATCTCAGACAGTACCCGTAAACTTCAGGTCAAGGAAATCAAGGCCATTGCCAATGCTGGCAATTTGACCATGGATTCTAACACGGTATGGATATTCGAATTCCCAATCACTATTAACACAGCAGCCAACACTATGACCAGCAACTTGCTGTTCGGTAATGTGGCCGTCAATGATATCGTCCAGACCAACGTGGCGGGCAATGCTCAGACCTCTATTGTTCAGACAACATCAGCTGGTAGCCTAACAGTCAATACTGTATTCAGCATGAACGCTTCGAACGTTCTATTGTTGGTTTTCCCATCCCAGAATGCTGCCTCATACAAGATCGTCAAGGCTGCGAATTAAGAGATAAATAATAGCCATGACAACAATCCTTTCACTCACCACTGTCGAAGAACGTAGCCGTCTGGCCTATGACATGATCAATGATCTATCACAGGGCGACGGTTCAAATGTCTATCTGGGGGTTGGTCACAATCAAACTTGGTCTTCAAACGATACATTCGTAGAGACGCCAATTGAGACAACCGATTATCTTAACCAAATCTATCGCAACCTTTGCGCTCTCAAATTGGTTCAACTATCTGCGGCCAGTGTGGTCGCTCGTCGCGTTGACTGGGCAAATGGTACATTCTACAACATGTACGACGAGAACGTGCAGATGTACAGTTACATCTCTGTTGAGAATGCCAACGGCACAGTGAATGTTGCTAATTCGACTACCGTCACTGGTACCAACACTACATTCCTATCTGACTACGCACCAAATGAGATCATTCAGCTTCCCGGTGATGGCATCAGTCTGCTACCACAACAGCGTGAGATTATCAGCATCTCAAACAACACCGTATTGACGGTCAATCTTGCGTTCTCTGGTAACTTCGTAAGCAACTCCCCTCAAGAACTAAGCAACACTTATCCTCTATACAGCAAGAACTTCTACGTTCGTAATACTTACGATCAGGTGTTCGTCTGTTTGTTCAACAACTTTGGCGCAGCCTCAACCGTAATGCCAGCATTGAGCATCGGTGGCAATCTACCATCTGATCAGTTCTTGCTAACATCAGATGGTTACAAATGGAAGTACCTCTACACCATCCCAGCAGGACTCAAGCAGTCATTCTTTACCTCAGATTGGATGCCCGTGATCAACGAGACACAGGTAACACTGGCAGCCACAGATGGTCGTTTGGACATCATCAAGATTAACAACGGTGGGCGTGCCTACAACAACGGCGCAGCCTCTTTCAGTGCTCCTATCATCAATGTCATCGGTGATGGTACTGGTGCCAACCTAACGGCTCAGGTTGACGCTAATGGTACCATCACGAACATCAACTTCATCAATCCCGGTATCGATTACACCGTCGCAACTATTACAGTTAACCCCGGTGCCAACGGCGTCAACGCCAATCTTACGGCAGTAATTGGACCAGCAGGTGGGTGGGGATCTAATGCCGGTCTAGAATTGGGTGCAACCACAGTCATGTTCTCTATTGACCTTAACGGCACAGAAACTGGCACCATCCCAACTACCGATGCATTGGGTGCCTTCTTTAATTATCGTCAGTTGTCACTGATCGCTGATCCGGTTCTTGCCAACAATGCTGTAGTTGCAGGTGGACTGAATTACGATATGACAACCATCATCAATGTATCAGCCAATACCCCATTCGCCATGAACGATCTGATCTACCAATCAGCCAATGGTGCATATGCTGGCGCAACCTTCACTGGTACGGTCGTTTGGTTCGATAACACGGTTAACAATCTGCACATAAATAACACTACGGGCACCTTCGTACCACAGTCCCCAATGTATGGCACGAAGAGTGCAAACTCTACACCTTACGCTACCGTTACGGCATTCAGTCTACAGCAGCCTTTGGTGGAACAGTTCAGTGGTAAGGTCCTCTATGTGGAGAATCGCAGTGCTGTACAAAGAGCACCAGCGCAGGTTGAGAACATTAAACTAATTGTAGGCTTCTAACATGGCACTTGATTTTGACGTTGCTCCGTATTTTGACGATTCCGTTGAGAACGCAATCCCAAACAACTACCTTCGCATTCTGTTCAAACCCGAACAGGCTGTGCAGGCACGTGAGTTAACTGCCCTTCAGACCATTCTACAGAATCAGATTTCTTCTCTTGGTTCATTCGTGTTCCAAGATGGTTCTCCAGTCTCTGGTGGTCACATCTCTCTTGATACAACTGTCACTGCTCTAGCCCTCCAGCAGCAGTTCGCAAACGTTGATATCAACCTATCTGACTTCTTGGTCGGCGGCAACGCCACCCTGATCACAGACACGACCGGTAGCAACGTCAAGGCTGTGGTCATGGCTGTCGATCCTACTCAGGCTGCTCCAACTATCCTTGTCAAGTATCTCACGGCTACCACCTTTGCTCCCGGTCAGACGATTCAGGTTGCTGCTGGTGTACAGACACAAGCATCTGTGGCCGCTAACAACGCAAGCACCCCAGCAACCATTGCCTCTATCTCAGATGGTATCTTCTACTCTGGTGGTTTCTTTATCAATGTGCAACCACAGACAATTGTCGTGGACAGCACCACCAATGCGGCTAACGCTCGTATCGGTCTTCAGATCCAAGAGTCAATCATCACCTCAGCTGATGACTCAACACTCCTCGATCCTGCTTTGGGTAGTTCGAACTATCAGGCACCCGGCGCGGATCGTTATCAGTATCTGCTGGTCCTATCAACTCGTAGTTTCAGTTCTACAGATGACAGCAAGTTCTACGACCTATTAGAAGTTCAGAACGGCTTGATCACTAAGCAAATTGACTACCCAGTCTTCGCAGACCTCGATAAGGCTCTGGCAGAACGCACCTATGATACCAACGGCAACTTCACGGTTCGTCCATTCGGTATCACAACCGCAGCCAACACTGCAAATACCAGCAACTACGACATCGTAGTCAGTCCCGGTAAGGCATACGTCAAGGGATTCGAGTTCCACACTATCGGCACTCAGCGTCTCAGCGTTCCTAAGGCACTCCTGACAAACACCGTCAATTCATTCGGTTTCAGTCTTGAGTTCGGAAACATCCTAACCACTGCGAACTTGTATTCTGGTAACATCTCAGGTTTCTTCAGTGTGGCAGACTTTGCCAACGTTGACTTGCATGTCACCCAAACTAACACGGTTTCAACAGTCAACGCTACAACATACGGCGCAACCAAGATGGGTGTCGCTCGTCTTCGTGATGTTGAATTCTTGGGTCTAGGTCAGTACTTCGCTTACATCACCGACATCGCTATCACGGGCAACAACTTCATTGCTGCGGCTGGTAGCACCACCAGTATTACACTTCCGGCTGGTTATGTCGTTGGTGCCAATGCATACGCTAATGTTTTGGTTACCGTCAATACCGCTGGTACATTCGATACTCGTACCATTACGACCTACAATGCTGGTACCCGTGTGGCTACTCTTGATCGCCCACTAACCATTGCGGCTACTGCCGCATCTAACTGCACACTCAACTATGCAGCCAAGGACATCGATGCTCTAACTATCACGCCAACCATCTTCGGTCAGAACGTCTACTTTGCCCAGAACACTAGCGGCAACACATTCTACGCATCGATGGATGTCAGTATCGGTGGACGCGACTTCGCTGGTAACACGATCATAAGTGACACACAGTTCAACAAGTTGATCTTCCCTCTGCCACAAAACTTCATCGCGCAGAACACCATCAACAATGCCACATTCGCGCATCGTAAGAACCTATTCAGTCAGACCTTCACCACTGGTAATCTAACCCTCTCAAGTGGTTCTGGTTTGGGAACTGGCGAAAGTTTCCCTTATGGCTTCACGGGAAGCTACCTAAGCGACACGGCAGCCAACACCAACTTCTTGGTCACCATTCGCGATAAGAAATCAAGCAACCTTGCCAATGGCGTCGTGGTCAACTGGGATCGTAACAGCAATCCGGGTGGTAATGGTGTATTCCAGACGGACAGCACTCATGTCACCATCGTCTTGGGTACCGCAGCTACTGTCATTGGTGACATCCTATTGACGGTTCAGGTTACGAACGCCGCACAATCATCTGTCGCACGTCGTACCAAGACACTTGTGGGTAACACCTCCAACACTACACTATTGGGGACCGATTCTTACCTCAACGGTACGGCTGTGATCGGTTCCACTAACGCCAACACTGTATGGGTCGATTCAACGAATGCCTATGTCTGGTTCACAAGTAACCCAGACATTCAGAAGACTCCCGGCAAGCGTATGGGTATGGGTATTGCTGATGTCATCAGCATCATCGCCATCTATGATTCTGGTAATTCCAGCTTCATGCCTAACCTCACCAATGCAATTGATGTTACGAGCCGCTATGCTCTTGACTCTGGTCAGCGCGACAACTACTACGATCATTCTGGTTTGGTTCTCCAGACCGGTAATTCTCCTCCTACGGGACAGGTTGTAGCGCTGCTCCAGTTCTTCCAACACGATGCTGTCAATGGATTCTTCGATGCAGATAGCTATGCAGCCTCTGTATATACCACCGAACAGATTCCATACTATAACAGTACCAAGTTCGGCACCTTCACTCTACGTGATTGCATCGACTTCCGCCCAACCCGTACTCCGGGCTATACCGCAAACATCCAGTCGTTCACTTTGACTGGTCTAGATCTGCCACAACCAGATGGTTCATTCACCTTGGGTTATCAGTTCTACATGCCACGTATAGACAAGTTCCAGATCACCAAGGACAAGAACTTCCGTGTGCTACAGGGTGTACCAAATGTATATCCTCAGGCACCGGCCGACACTGATGATGCAATGACTGCGTTCATCTTGACAGTTCCGGCATTCACAGCCAACGTTTCGACCATTGGTCTACAGTACGTCGAGAACAAGCGTTACACGATGCGAGACATCGGTGCATTGGATACACGTATCCAGCAACTTGAGTATTACAGTGCATTGAGTAAACTCGAATCTCAAACCGTCAACGAAAAGATTCTTTATCAGGATGGCGTGACGGCAAAGGACAACTACGGTGTCATTGCTGACGACTTCGGTGCCTACAGCATCGCTGATGTCAGTGACCCAGATCTACAGTGTTACATGGAACCCGGTTCACTTGGTCCATTGAAGGCCCAGTGGCCACTATCATTCAATTTCACATCTAACACCGGAAACGTAAACATTGTTGGCAAGACGTATTGTCTCACATTCACAGAGACCCCAGCTGTACAGCAGAATGCCGCTGCCACATTTGTAAGCGTACAACCAACTCTATTTGGTCAGTTCAAAGGTCAAATGGTATTGAGCCCTTCCCACGATTCATATTTCTCAGCGAACTTGATTCCACAGACTACTGCTCCCGCTCCAGTGATCCCAAAGCCATTACCAGAGCCAAGTGCACCAACTATGAGGGTGTACTACATTGCTCCATACGCCTATAACGTTCTTGGTGGTGGTATATTCGAACGTGGTGTTGAAATCGAAGATCTTTCAGCATCTGCTTATGGTTTCTATGCAAGAGGTGGTTACTTCTACACGTCAACTGGAGTGTCGGTGCAGTACGTTTACAACACTTCACTAACCGCCTATGGCGTCGTACATGTTCTGGGTAACTGGTACGGCAAACCAATATCCCCAGCAACTGTAACTGCATCTAACACCCAGCCATATCAATTTGGATCGTCAATTCCATTGGCCAGCGGTGGTCTGTTGTCTAAGACTGTAGCAATCTCAACAGTACAAGCCGGTTATGGTTTGAACATCTAAGGTAAGTAATACATGCCACTATCAGCAATTCTCTTTAACGGCAACGATCATGTTGAGCGTTTCGGTGTAGTCACCCCTAAACCAGTCATCGTAACAGCTGGTACGAGACACATTGACGTGTCTGTCGTTCCATACATGCGCTATGTGCCTATCGTTATCCAGACACGTAATCTGAAGCCATTCGCTAATGCCAATGTCTGGATCGATGATGTCAGGGTCAATCAGTTCACACAACCATCAAGTTATCTGAAAGCCAATGCCAACTTCACCTTCGCCCACATGTCACGTGGTGAGGGTCTATATTGTAACAATACCCATGCTTATGCTCAGGTAATGGAGTACAGCGTTGGTGGTAGCGTTTGTTACATCGATGAGAATTATCTCACATTGAACTTGGCTACCTACGGACCTAACAACTCAAATAGTTTCACGAAGACTACCTATAACGTTGGTGATATCGTATTCCAGACCAGTAACAATGGTGCAAATGTCTATCTTGCATCAATGGTTGGTCAGGTTGTCTACTGGGCAAATCAAGACGGTGCACTTGTCATTACGATCAACTCAGGTCACGTCTCTAATGCAGCCGGTAATCTGATCCTACGTAAGTCTGGCTCAGGTACCCTCGCGAACGTCTTAACTGTAGTCAGTGGTGAAAAGTTCCCTGCTGGGACATCTGTCGTATCAACGAAGAATGTCAATGCAATTCTCACAGTTGGCGCATGGGACAGTTACCATGGTGTCGTTCCGTTCGCCGTTGCTAATGCTAATACCGTTCATGTCAACGGTCGTCTAAACAGCAACGTGGTTAACAGTTCGTTCTATATCACCAGTGGTGGTGGTATTGGTCAGAACGCCAAGATCATCACTGTTGCCGCAGGTTCAAGTAACACTGATACCTATCACACCGTGATCACACTGAACACGGCATTGACAGGCATCATCGGTAACAGTTATTACGGTATCGGTAACGTCGTTATTGATGAAATTGGTATTGGCGCTGCTATCTGCCGTGTCCCAGAAGATGCAGCCTTCAAGTTCCCTACCGGTGCGCGTTTGATCACCATCAACGATGGTCGCAGTTCAACAGACAACACCGCAACCATGTTGGCAACAGCAACTTTTATGGCTGCCGGTCAGTTGCTTACCAATCAGGGTGTGGCCTTCACACCGGGTGTGCCACCAACTCCATTACAGTCTGCCTCAGCCAACACTACTGTGGCACCGTCAACACCAACCAGCACCGGTATCAATAACAACAGTCAATCAAATAACCCAACGGCTCTTGCTACACCATTGGTGCAGACGTTCTTCACGCCTAAGCCACTGACTAACAAGACAGACAATGGCATTTTCTGTTCATCTGTCAACTTGTACTTCCGTCAGAAGCCAACCGGTTCAGGCACGAAGTTCCCAGTTGACGTGTACCTTGTTCAGACTGTTAACGGCTATCCAACGAGCACCATTCTTGGCTCAGTGGCAGTGCGTTGGGAAAACATTGCCACAACAGATGGTGTGGTGACTTACCCAAGCGCCGCTAACACCGCAACGGCAACCAAGTTCAGTTTCCCAGATCCTATCTACCTAGCACCCGGCACCGAATATGGTCTAGTGGTGTACTCAGAGTCACCAGACTATGATGTGTGGGCAGGCATACTGGGACAGTTGTCAATCAATCAGTCATTGGCCGGTGTTCGCTTGGCTTCAACACCACCTTATGTCGGTCAATTCTTCAAGGCTCAGAATGCATCTGCTTGGACCCCAATTCCAAACCAGTTCTTGATGTTCACCTTGAACAAGGCTCAGTTCAGCCTGACACCAGCAGCCGTACAACTTGCAGTGCAGCCATATTCTCAGAACACATACATCGATCAGATTATCGTCCACAGTTCTGACCTAACCCTCCCACCAGCCAATGTAGCCTATGGTCTCAAGTCGTTGACTGCTAACAGTGGTGTGCAGGATGCAGGTTACTTCAGTATCCAGAAGGACACACCTTATAGTTTCGGTGCCGATCTTAATAGTTCAACGAGCAACAACAACCGTCGTCGTGTCATCGATGCTGGTAATGCCAACGCTCTATTGATGAATGTCACCATGTCAACTAGTGATCCTGATGTCAGCCCATTCGTACATCAGGAAGCATTGAGTGCGTTGGGTTTCACCAACATCATCAATGCGGGTGAATTGAATAACACCCAGATCAGTATCATAACGGCTGGTAACCATATCAATGCCGCTAACATCGTTGTAACTATCGATGCACCTACTGGTGACTTGGCTACACAAGCAACTGCAAATGTTCTAGCGGCAGGCTTGAGCGGCAACAATGTGATTGCAGTCAATATCATCAATCCGGGTGGTGGTTACATCGTGACACCAAACATCACGATTTCTGAAGCAAGTGCACCAAGCAATGCTACCGCATTGATCAACGGCGAGACCAATCAGTTTGGTGGTAACGGCAAGATGCGTTACATCACCCGTCATTTGACCCTAGCCAATGGCTTCGATGCCGGTGACATTGTTGTTTACATGGATGCCATCCGCCCACAGGGCACCGATATCCGTGTGTACTACAAGGTTCTATCTTCAATCGACACCCAGACCTTGGATGATAAGCAGTGGCAGATCCTAACCCTATCAGCCGATGTCTTCTCACCAGATCAGAAGACCCCAGTGCAGTTGACCTTCAATACTGGTGTGAACAACTATGGCATTCCAAACGGTTCCGTAGTTTACACCTTGAACGGTATTCAGTATCCAATTGGTGGTAAGTTTGCAAGTTACCAGCTGAAGATTGTTGGCTTCGCGAAGGATTCAACTGTTCCTCCTGTGATCCTTAACTGGAGAGGCATCGCTGTTCCAGCGGGCTAATAAATACATACATTATGTTCACTCCTTTCCAACCAGCTGCTCTCAGAACGTTGGTCCAGAACACCCTAAACCCATTGGGTATCTGGAGCGCCGACGCTGAGGAGCTATTGCTTGCTACGTGCGCCCAAGAGAGCCTATTCGGCACTTATCGTACGCAAGGTGGCGGTGGTCCTGCTCGCGGCATCTTTCAAATGGAAGGCGGCGACTTCAATGACATCTGGAAGAACTACGAAGCCTATCACCCAGCACAGGCTACCGCAGTCAAAGCATTGAATGGTGGTAACGTCGGTACAGTAGACGATCTAGTGAACAACGACCCATATGCAGTCGCACTAGCACGTGTTCACTACCAGCGTTGCCCAAGAGCACTTCCAAGTAACACAGACTTGAATGCTCTGTGGATGTACTACAAGGTCAATTACAACAGCGTTAATGGTGCAGCAACGATCAGTCAGTTCTATCGCAACTATCACAAGTATGTGACAGACGGGACGGCATCCTAATGTTTGTACGCTTTACACAGATTGTTATCGATTGCGCCACTGAGAAGGATGGTGTGACCGCTTGCCCAGCCCGCATCATGTGGATACTGGGTAATGTTCTATTCTTCAGTGCAGTTGTGTTTGACGTGGTGCATAACAAGAAGTTTGATTACATAGGTTTCGCAACTGCCTTTGCTGCCATTCAGGCATCAGGTGCAGCAGCAGTGAAGATTAAAGAAACAACAGAACAGAGAGTTAACTAATGAGCGTCATCGGTCAAATCGTAGGGTCAGGTCTCTCAGCTGTCACAGGCGGCATGTCTACTGTCTATAAGTGGTTGGCCATTGGTGGGGTTCTATTAGCACTATGTGTTGGTTGCTTCTTCTATGGTAAGCATCTGGGTGACCTTCAGAGCAAGGTCGCTATTGCAGCATTCGAAGTGAAGCATCAGCAAGAACTCACTGATCTTCTTGGTATGCAAATCGTCACTGCCGACAAGATCGTCACACAACTCGTCACCAAGACGAAGATTATACATGATATTGGAGTCAACAATGAAAACATCGCAAATACTATTGTCCCTGATCATCAGTTCCTGTCTCTTGGCTGGCTGCGCACACACGACGCTTCTGCCATTGGTACAACCGCTGACCCCACCAGCGCGAACGATGGTACCCCCTCAACCACTCAAGCCAATACAGCACTCGCCACAGTCGTTGACAACTACGCAACCTGTCAAGCCAACGCCGCAGAACTAAGCAGTCTTCAGCAGTGGATTAACGAGACGAACGCTAATATTGCTAAGGCCAACAAGGCTCATAAATAACATGCACGCAAAGATAGTGGATCATCCAACCAAGTATCGCGATATGGAGAGTCAGCATATCGTGGAATCGGACCCTTCTATCGTGCGCAAGCATGAGATGCGTCTTAAGGCCGTTGAAGAGAAGATGGCTATGAAGAAAGAGATCGAAACTATCAAGTCTGATATGTCCGAAATCAAGAGATTGCTGAAGTCCTTGGTAAGAGAATAATTAAATGGCAAATGCAAATCTAGCACTGTTGACGACATCTAATACCTTCTTGGATTGGATGATTACGACCAACAATGAAGCCAACACCATCAACGAACTTCGTAATGGTAACTTCTACAAGGACGGCGGCAACTTCACGGTTGCCAATGGTACCATTATTGGTCTAACAACCACTGGTACTGGTCTTCAGATCGGCGCTAACTCAATTCTAGGTGGCTTGACCACCATGAACACCAGTCTCCATACTGGTGTAGCAACCTTCTCATCTAACGTTTCGATGACGGCCAATCTGTCCGTCTCAGCGAACATAGCGAACGTTGGTAATGTATTAGTTACTCAGAACATTGCTACTGGCAATGCAGCAGTTACTCAGAATACCAGCACAGGTAACCTCAGCGTCACCCAGAACACAACAACTGGCAATTTGACCGTTACCACCCTACTGAATATCTCAGGCAACATCATCGTTGGTAATGTCTCTGCAACGAATGCCAACCTCCCTAACATCAACTTTGATAATGCAGGTAACTACAGCCAGAACAACGGTAACCTGATCATCAACAATTTGACGGTCAAGGGTAATACCACTCAGACGGGTAACACGACTACGGCATCTGATACGTTCCAGTTGCGCACCGGGCTATCATCAGATGGTGACGGTCACTTTGAAGTGTGGCGTGGATCTACGATCTCTGCTAATGCACAGGTCAAGTTCAATAAAACATCAAATGTAATGCAGTTTGCAGCGAACGACTCTCAGACATTCGTTACGATGCTTACTACAGCCAATGTTGTTGATGGATTCACCAGCAACAGCACAACATCAACCATCTCTGCCAATGCAGCACAGACGGCATACAACGTTGCTCTTTCATCTTATGCGGCTGCTAATTCTGGTGCCAATACTGTTCGCATATCACAGAATGGTGCCTCAACTCTAAACCAGAAGCAGTTGAACTTCGTCAACACAGCCAACGTTACCATCGTGGTCACGGATAATGGCGACGGTAATGCCAACATCGCAATCAGTTCATCTGCTGGTCAGCCACCCGGTGGTAGTGATAAGCAGATTCAGTTCAATGACTCTACTGTATTCAACGGTTCAGCCAACGTAATCTACGCTAAGGCTAATGGTCAGATGGTTGTCAACAACCAGACCATGACCGCGAACCTCACGTTCGCTACTGGTGCCAATGCAGTATCACCAACACTTGTTGCTACGCGCGAAGTGGTCAGCAACTTGGCTAATATCAACAACCCAAATACCGCAACCATCAACTTGTCGGTCAGTAACAATTGGGACTTGACCACAGCCAACACCGGTAGCGGTGTCATCAATGTCACTTTCGCAAGTTGGGCTAACAGCGGCAACCTACAGACCTGCACGATGATCGTGCGTCAGCCGGGTGCAGCTGCTAACACAGCGCAATCAAGTGCAAATCTCGTCAACTTCACAAACGCCAACGTCATATGGTCTAACGGCGAAGTTCCAGTCCTTGCGGCATTCGTAGGCAAGATGGACATCCTGACCTTCATTACCACTGACGGTGGCGTACATGTGTATGGCGCTCACTCAATGGCAAACGTAGGATAAATACGGACATGGCAAATCTAGTACATATCAAGGACATCTGCATCTATTACACCACTCTTGAGCCACACGCAGAAGAGTGTCGTCAGGCTTTGGCTTTGCTTGATCAAACAGGTATCGAAGCCGCCGAATTACTATACGATCACGAACCACACCATGGTCAAGTGTTTGAATCACTTAGCACATGGGGTTGGGGTCACAATAGGCGTCAGCGTAAGTTCGATGTGAAGTTCCCTCTAGTGCACTGGTTAGAGTGCAACGATGACCACACCCAACATCATCATCATGCACACGGTGTTGAGGAATTGAAGAACTCATCTCTATTAAAGAATGCTTCCCTCTGTGCCAAGCTGCCTAAGGAGTAATCTCCATGCCAGCTGGTCTCCTTTCAGTCAGCCGTAAACAAGCCGGTAGCGTCACGTTTAATGCTCCGGGTACATTCATTGTACCTTGGGGTGTTCGTGTCGTTTCTATTTCCGGTTCTGGTAACGCTGGCAATCCCGGTAACGCAGGTAACGCTGGCACTAATGGTGCTGCTGGTGCTGGTGGTCCCGGTGGAAATTCAGGAACAG
>Ga0210394_10004097_pt1 | contig 17341 bp, 14 predicted proteins | sample IncBWC12MmetaG_FD_160121 | JGI IMG/M metagenome (GOLD analysis project Ga0210394, IMG submission 160121) | Forest soil microbial communities from Barre Woods Harvard Forest LTER site, Petersham, Massachusetts, United States - Inc-BW-C-12-M | ecosystem: Environmental > Terrestrial > Soil >... | reverse complement strand
TAGCGCTGATCTTCAAACGGATTTCAGTGCGCGGGTTCTTCCTGAGCGACCCGGAGCACGCGGCGAAGATTCGGCCATCCGTCGTCGAGGCAGCCGAATTGCTCCGATCGGGTCGGCTTTATGCCCCGGTGGCCGCGACCTATCCCTTATCGGCCATCAAGGACGCCGTGGCCCACGTAGAACGCGGCGGCAAGGTGCTGCTCGACGTCGGCGCTAGCTGAGCACGCGCTCGGGCGGGAGGGAGACCGTCACGTGTTGAGTACCTAAAGAATGAAATGCAAGTTCGACGGAAGCGCGCGAAAGCATGACTTCGCTGTCGTTTTCCCTACTCCCACTCGATCGTCCCCGGCGGCTTTGACGTCACGTCATAAACCACCCGGTTGACGCCCTTGACCTCGTTGATGATGCGGGTCGCGGTCTCGCCTAAAAATTTCATGTCGAAGGGATAAAAGTCCGCGGTCATGCCGTCGGTCGAGGTCACCGCGCGCAGGCCCACGACATATTCGTAAGTCCGCCCGTCGCCCATCACGCCGACGGTTTTGACGGGCAACAGCACGGCAAACGCTTGCCAGATCTTGTCGTACAAGCCGGCCTTGCGGATCTGGTCGATGTAGACAGCGTCCGCGTTGCGCAGGATGTCGAGTTTTTCCGAAGTGATCTCGCCGGGACAGCGGATCGCAAGGCCTGGACCGGGGAACGGATGCCGGCCGACGAAAATTTCGGGCAAGCCCAGTTCGCGCCCGAGCACGCGCACCTCGTCCTTGAACAGTTCGCGCAAGGGCTCGACCAGCTTCATGTTCATGCGCGCGGGCAGCCCGCCGACATTGTGGTGGGACTTGATCGTCACCGAGGGGCCGCCGGTGAAGGAGACGCTCTCGATCACGTCGGGATAGAGCGTGCCTTGCGCGAGAAACTCGGCCGGTCCTTCGCCCTTTTTTGCAATTATCCTTGCTTCGGCGTCGAACACGTCGATGAACAGGCGCCCGATGGTCTTGCGCTTCTGTTCGGGATCGCTGACGCCGGAAAGTTCACCCAAAAATTGCTTTGACGCATCAACGTGAACCAGCGGGATGTTGTAGTGATGGCGGAACAAATCGACCACGGTCTCGGCCTCGTTGAGCCGCAACAAGCCGTGATCGACGAACACGCAGGTGAGCTGGTCGCCGATCGCCTCGTGGATCAGCACCGCGGCTACCGCGGAGTCGACGCCGCCGGAGAGGCCGCAGATCACTTTTGCCCTGCCGACCTGGGTGCGGATTTTTTCGATCGCTTCCTCGCGGAAGGCGCGCATGGTCCAGTCGCCGGAAAGCCCAGCGACCTTGCGGACGAAATTGCGGATCAGTTTTGCGCCGTCGGGCGTGTGCACCACTTCGGGATGGAACATCAGCCCGTAATATTTTCGCTTCTCATCCTGGATCACTGCAAAGGGCGCATTGGCGCTCACGCCGGCCACGGCAAAACCGGGCGGCATTTTGGTAATGCGGTCGCCATGGCTCATCCAGACCGGGTGCCGCTCGCCTTTTTCCCAGGTCGCATCGAACAATTGGCTTGCGGCCCTGACCTCGACGTCGGCGCGGCCGAATTCTCTGGCATGGCCGCCTTCGACCTCGCCGCCAAGCTGGGCTGCCATGGTCATCTGGCCGTAGCAGATCCCGAGCACGGGAACCCCGGAATCGAAGATCGCCTGCGGCGCGCGCGGCGAGCCCTTTTCGTGCACGGATTCCGGGCCGCCGGAGAGGATCACGGCCTTCGGTTTCATCTGAACAAACGCCGCTTCCGCCTTCTGAAACGGCACGATTTCCGAATAGACGCCCTCCTCCCGCACCCGGCGCGCGATCAACTGCGTGACCTGGCTGCCGAAATCGACGATCAGAATCTTGTCATGCGCCGAGGCCACCGAGGGCGTCGACTCGCGGGTTGGCTGTGTGGCTGTCATGGGTAGGAAGTAAACGACCGGGGCTAAGCTCGCAACCCTCCCGGGGCCGTCATGGCCGGGCTTGTCCCGGCCATCCACGCCTTTTGGCAGGCAGCGGAAAATAAGGCGTGGATGCCCGGGACAAGCCCGGGCATGACGACGAATGGGGCCTCAGCGTTCCCGACGCAGCACGGAGACAAAAAACCCATCCGTTCCGGTGCGGCGCGGGGTCATCAGAAGCCCCTCCGCGGATTGCAGCGTCGCGGCGGCGAAATCTTCCGCCTTGTCCCAAAGCACGGTCACGGTCTGCGATGGCGGCACCACGGCAAAGTCCGGGTGGCGGGCGAGAAAGCTACGGACCTGGTCGCCGTTTTCCGGCGGCAATACCGAGCAGGTGATGTAGGCGATCCGCCCGCCCGGCTTGACGAGCTTCGCGGCGCGATCGAGCACCTCGATCTGGTCCTTCAGACGGACCTCGAGCGCGCCGGGCCGCATCCGCCACTTGGCATCCGGGTTGCGCCGCCAGGTGCCGGTTCCCGTGCAGGGCGCATCGATCAGCACCAGATCGGCGGACGCGTGAATGTCACTCAGGGTATCGCTGGGACCTTTCGGAGTGCGCACCTCGCAATTGTGCACGCCGGCGCGCGACAGCCGCTCGTAGATCGGCGCGAGCTGCTGCTTGTCGTGGTCGGTCGCGATCAGCCGGCCCTTGCCTTGCATCATCGCGGCCAGCGCCAGGGTCTTGCCGCCGGCACCGGCGCAGAGGTCGATCACCTGCTCGCCGGGTTTTGCCGCGGACAGCAACGCCGCGAGCTGCGAGCCCTCATCCTGGACCTCGATCGCGCCCTTGATGAAATCTTCCTCGGAATGGATGCCGGGGTTGCGGGCATCCGCCCCGAGTTCGATACGCATGCCGATCGGCGACCAAGGTGTCGGCATCGTTCCGAGATGGGCGGTCGATGCCAGCACCTTCTCGCGTTTGGCCTTCAAGGTATTGACGCGCAGGTCGAGCGGCGCCCGGCTTGCCATCGCGGCTGCCTCCGCGACGCGGTCCTCGCCAAACACCTGCGCGAGATATCCGTCGAGCCATTCCGGATAATCGCCGGCGACGGGCGCAGGCGCCGCGTCGAGCGACCGCGACGTCAGCGCGGCGCGCTCGACCTCGCTCAGCGGCGCAGGCGCGAAACGGCTGCCGTCGCAGAGCGACGCGATGGCATCAGCATCGAGAGCCCGCTCGAGCTTCAACATGCCCAACACGCGCGCGCGCGCCGTGTCCTCGTCCATGATCCATGCGCTGGAGGCGCGCCGCCGCAGCACGTCCCAGATCAGGCCGGAGATCGCGGCGCGGTCGCCTGAGCCGGCAAAGCGATGCGCCGTGCCCCACTCCTTCAGCGCCTTCGCCGCCGGAATACGCTGGATGTCGATGGTCTCGATGAGCTCGATGGCCGCGGAGAGCCGCGCTGCTGGGGTCATTCAACACTTTCGGTTCGAGAACGCCGCGCTCAGATCAGAAGAAGAATCCGGAGCGCGAAATAGATCCACATGGCGAACAGCACGAGCACGCTCGCAAACCACGCCAGCGACCGCCGGTTCAGATCGTTGGAGGTGACGAATATCCCGGCGTGCACCAGGCGCGTCACCACGAACACCCATGACAGCAACACGATCACGAAGTCGGCATGGCGCAGCGGTAACGCGATCGCGATCAGGATGTAGAACAGGACAGGCAGTTCGAACTGGTTCTTGAAGCAATTGCCGATCTGGGTGGCGCGGACCGGCCAGTTCGGCTGTCCCAGCACGATGTCCCGGACCTTGGTCTGGCCGCCGACCAGCGCATTTCGACGCTCCCCGGCCATCCAGAGCAGCAGAACGAAAGTGAGCCAGACCAGGATAAAGACCGGCAGTAAAACGATTTGAGCCGACATTGAAATCCTCCCCCATTGCGCGCATCTCGCTATAGCGGCCGCATGCTCCCCTGACAATCAATCCGCCTGCTTTGAACCAGATTCGGCGCTGCCGTGACCAAGTATCGATAGTTCCGGTGATTTTGCGCCCGCGGGCCCGAGTTAACGCGATGAATATCACAACCCCGATCCTGACCGGCGCGACCCATCTGGCCGCACTGCCCGGCGATTCCGTCAGCTCATTTTTGAAGATGATTGGCGAGGGTACCGGCCTGTTTGACGACAGCCCCGACGGCGGGCTTGGCATGGTGATGTCCGGGCTATCTGGCATTGCCGCGGCGCTTGCGGTCGCCATCGTCCTGACCGTCTATTTCCGCAGCGGATCCCGGACGGTGCGCGATATCGTGAAGCACGGCGTCGCGACGCTCGCGGTGCTGGCGCTGGTGGCGTTCGTCGGCTACGACATGCGGCAGGCGGCGCTGGTCTACCTCGGCATCAATCCGTCGAAGCCTGCGGTCGAATTCGAAATCCGCCTGCCCAAAGCGGCGTTATCGGCGATGTCCGATATGCAGGTTGAATTGCACACCGACCGCAATCAGAAGCTCGCACAAATATCCGATACGCTCGATTCAAGCGATGGCCGCAGCGTGCTCCGGGGTTCGGTGACGCTGGATTACCGCACCACCGACCGTGTCATGGTCCTGAACCTGCCGGGCCAGGCGCAGTGCGAGTTCAAGCTGCGGCTCGCAGCCAGCCCTACCCACTCCGACCAGTTTGGGCCGTGGCACCTGGTCGATCGCATCGCTTCCCCTGCTACCGCCGAGGTTGCGGGCGCAGCCTCGCATGACGCTTTTGCGATCCGCTACCGGGTGCTGTGAGCGTTCGATAATCGCTGCGACCGTCCACAACCGTCATCATACCCCGCGAAAATGCGGGGTATCCAGTACGCCGCAGCCTCTCGATTCACAACTCCCGCTCTGGAATACTGGATCATCCGCTGGAGCCTGTCATCGGGCGCGCATTCGCGCGACCCCGTTGGCGGATGATGACGACCGTGGTGGTGCGCATGTCCGAATTTCGCCTGATCCAGATTTCCGACACGCATCTTGCCCGCCGCCTTCCGACATTGACCGGCAACTTTGATCGGGTACGCGAATACATCGATGCGAGGCGTCCCGATCTCGTCATCAATTCAGGTGACATCGCCTTCGACGGCCCGACCCATCGCGATGATCTCGAATTTGCCAAGACTTTGCACGACGGGATTGCGGCTCCCTGCCGTTACCTGCCCGGCAATCATGACATCGGCGACAATCCGACGGAGGTCGGACCAGTTCCTCCCGAACCGGCCACGGAACGGCACCGGCAGACTTTCCTTTCGGTTTTCGGCGAAGACCGCTGGCGCTTCGACGCCGCCGGCTGGTGTTTTGTGGGCCTCAATTCACTTATCATGAACACCGGCCTTGAAAGCGAAGCCGAGCAATTCGACTGGCTCGCCTCGCAGCTTTCCGATGCCAACGGCAAGCCGGTGGCGCTGTTCCTGCACAAGCCGCTCTACCTGAATTCGCCCGACGATGCGGAATTCGCCGCAACAGCAATACGCTATGTTCCCATGCCACCGCGAATCCACCTGCTGCAAACACTGCGCGCCGCCGATCTGCGGCTGGTCGCGAGCGGCCACGTTCATCAGCGCCGGGATTTCACCTTTGGTCATACCCGCCACGTCTGGGCGCCTTCGGCGGGCTTCGTCATTCCCGACAGGATCCAGGATGTGGTCGGGATCAAGGAGGTCGGGCTGGTGGAGTATCGCTTCCGGCCCGACAGCTTCGAAGTTCTTCATGTGCGAGCGCCGGGCCAGGTCGATATCAGCCTGGATTCGCTGACCGGCATGGCTTCGAAGCGTTAGAGCCGGTAATCTGGCTTTTTTCGGGAGTGAATTGACATGCGTCTGAAGGATCGCGTCGCCATCGTGGTCGGCGCCGGCCAGAGCCCCGGCGAAGGCATTGGCAACGGCCGCGCCACGGCCATCACCTTTGCGCGCGAAGGTGCGCGCGTGATGTGCGTCGATCGCAACCTTGCTTCCGCGCAGGAGACGGTCGATCTGATCGCCGCCAAGGGCGGCGCGGCGGTCGCCTTTGAGGCCGACGTCACCAAGGAGGCCCGGATCAAGGCCATGGTGGCGGACGCGCAGGGCCGCTGGGGCCGCATCGACATCCTGCACAACAATGTCGGCGTCAGTCTCGCGGGCGGCGACGCCGAGCTTTCCGACATCACCGAGGAGGCGATCGACCGCTGCGTGGCGATCAATCTCAAGAGCTGCATCTTCGCCGCGAAATACACGATACCGGTCATGCGCGCGCAAATGAGCGGCGCCATCATCAACATCTCCTCGATGGCGGCGATCACCACCTATCCCTACGTCGCCTACAAGGCGACCAAATCGGCGATGATCGCCTTCACCGAGCAGATCGCCTGCCAGAACGCCCAATACGGCATCCGGGCCAACGTCATCCTGCCCGGATTGATGGATACGCCGATGGCGGTCGACACCCGCGCCCAGGCCTTCAAGAAGAGCCGCGCCGAGGTCGCGGCCGAGCGCGACGCCAAGGTGCCGCTGCGCCACAAGATGGGCACCGGCTGGGACGTCGCCAACGCCGCCCTCTTCCTGGCGTCGGACGAAGCAAGTTTCATCACCGGCGTGATGCTGCCGGTGGACGGCGGCGCCAGCGTGCGGCGCGGGTAAAGCGTTTTCGAGCGAAGTGGATCCCGGTTCGCGTGAAGAAAACGCGTCAAAAAAATTTATGCTCCTTCTGAGCCACCGCCAGACGCAAAAAGCTCATCACGCTGCCGACCGCGGCAAATCCGGCGCCGAGCGCGAGTGCGACCGTCGCTCCCTCACGGCCGGCGAGAGCAAAGCACAACGCCGCCAGCGCCGCGCCGATCGTCTGGCCCGTGAGGCGTGCGGTCGCGACGATGCCGCTCGCACCGCCGCTGCGGTGCGGCGGAGCACTCGACATCAGGGCCTTGATGTTCGGCGTCTGAAAGAAGCCAAATCCGAATCCGCAAATCACCATGCGCCAGACGATGTTGGCGATGCCGGGCGAGGCCGGAAGCGTCGCCAACAACACCATGCCGATACCCAGCAATACCAATCCGAGGCCGCCGAGAATGCCCGCGGAATGACGATCCGACAGCCGGCCTCCGATCGGCGCCATGATCGCCACCACAAGCGGCCACGGCGTCATGAACAGGCCGGTCTCGACCTGGGTTCGCTGCAGGATGTCCTCGAAGTAGAACGGCAGCGAAACGAAAGCGAGCCCCTGAACCGCAAACGAGCAGACCGAGGTGGCCGCCGACAGCGCGAACACCGGCCGGCGGAACAGGTCGATCGGCAGCATCGGTGCCGGATGATCGGCGTGCCGGCGCATCAGAATCGAGCCGAGCAGGATCGCGGCCGCAAGCTCGATCGCGACCAGGCCGGGCGAGGCCTTGTGTGCGGCACTTCCGATCCCGAGAATGAACAGGCCGAGGCAGCTCGAAGCCAGCAGCGCGCCGGGAAAATCGAATGCGTGCACGGCGCGCGGCGTATGCGGCAAGGTCTTCAGGCCGATAGCCATGGCAATCACGCCGAAGGGGATGTTGACCGCGAACAGCCATGGCCAGTGTCCCATCGCCAGAATGCCGGAGGCGATCGTGGGGCCCAGTGTGAAGGCGGTCGCGACCACCAGCGCGTTATGGCCGAATCCGCGGCCGAGAAGCCGGCTCGGATAGACGAAACGAATCAGCGCCGAGTTCACGCTCATGATGCCGCTGGCGCCGAGCCCCTGCAGCGCCCGCGCCGTCAGCAGGCTCGGCAACGACCAGGCCAGGGCGCATCCGAGCGATGCCAGCGTAAACAGCAGCAAGCCGCCCAGATAGATTCGCTGGTGGCCGACGATCTCGCCGAGCGCGCCCAGCGGCAACAGCGTTGCGACCAGTGCGATCTGATAGACATTGACCACCCAGACCACCTCCGCCGGGCTGACCCCGAGATCGGCAGCGATCGCGGGAAGTGCGATGTTGGCGATCGCGGTGTCCAGCGAGGCCATGGCGAGCGCGGTGAAGATCGCCGCCACCGCCCACCGCCGGCGCTCCGCCGGCAAACCGTCGATCGCGGCCGGGGACGCTTTCTTCGCCGCAGTTACATCCGTCGACATCCGCCAGAGTTCTCCAGGCGGTGACGAAGCGTCGTGCCGCACTCGCGGGATGTACTATGGATGCGGCGCCGCCCCCAGACGCCATGTTGCATGATGCGTATGCGGTGCTTTGAGGTGTGAGGTCCGCGGGTAAGCGCAGCCCGCCGTTCACGTCATCGGCATTCACCATCCGCCTCTCAGGCGGTGATCTTCGCCAGCGCGGCGTCGAACGCCGCAGCGGCGCTCGGCAGATCCTTGAACGCTAGCCCGCCATCGGCCGACTGTTTCTGCGCCTGCGTCGCCGTGGGACGAATCTCGGCGACGGGCTTGCCGCCGTCGAGCAAGGCCAGCGGTGCGATGACGTGAAATTCGTGGGCTTCGATCGGCTGATCCTTCAACAGGAAAACGCTGAGCGAGACGATGTCCTTGCCGCGCCGGTATGAAATATAGCGGTCGACCGCGACCGAACCATCGCGTTGCATGCCGCCGAGTTTGGCAAAACCCTTGGCATCGAGCAGCCGGTGCGCCTTGAAACCCTTCACCCCGGCCGATCTTGCCTTCGCGGTCTCCTCGGACAGATCGTATTTCTCGGCCATCGCCTTGCCGACCTCGGCAAGCTGTCCCGACATCTCGTGCTCGAATTCCTTCAGCTCGGTGCGCGGCTTTGCCGCCTTGCGGGGTTTTGCGGCATCGCGCTTTTCCATCTCGGCCTTGCATTGCGCGATCACGCTGGCTGCGGATTTCCGCTCCGCATTGACGAGCAGGTTTTTCAGATCCTGATCTGAAAGCGCCGAAATCCTGTCGTCCGACCAATCGACCATAGTGACCAACTTCTCTTCCCAATGATGTTGAAGTGAATCGTTTCAAACCAGCGGTTAGCCCGGACGCCATCCAATGCGGAGGGCGGTCCGGACCATAGCGCGTTTCGTACCCCCTGTGGGGGCAATTCAAGGCGGCAGAATCATGCCCCGCCCGGGTAGTTCGGGCTTTCGCGCGTGATGGTGACGTCGTGGACATGGCTTTCGCGCAAGCCCGCGCCTGTAATGCGCACGAACTGTGCCTTCTCGTGGAACTCGGCGAGATTGCGGGCGCCGACATATCCCATTGCTGCGCGCAGGCCGCCGGCGAGCTGGTGCATGACGTTTGCAACCGGGCCCTTGTAGGGTACCTGGCCCTCGATGCCCTCCGGCACCAGCTTGAGCGTGTCCTTGATGTCCTGCTGGAAGTAGCGGTCGGCGGAACCGCGCGCCATCGCGCCCACCGAACCCATGCCGCGATAGGCCTTGTAGGAGCGGCCCTGCCACAGAAATACTTCGCCCGGCGTCTCATCGGTGCCGGCGAGCAACGAGCCGACCATCGCGATATCGGCGCCGGCAGCGAGCGCCTTGGCCAGATCGCCGGAATATTTGATGCCGCCGTCAGCGATCACGGGCACGTCGGCCTTCTTCGCCGCCTCAACCGCGTCCATGATCGCAGTGAGCTGCGGGACGCCGACGCCCGCGACAATCCTTGTGGTGCAGATCGAACCTGGGCCGATACCGACCTTGATCGCATCGGCGCCGGCATCGATCAGTGCCTGGGCGCCTTCCCGGGTGGCGATGTTGCCGGCGATGACCTGGACCGCATTGGAGAGCCGCTTGATGCGGTTGACGGCTTCCAGCACCCGCGACGAGTGGCCGTGCGCGGTGTCGACCACGATCACATCGACGCCGGCGTCGATCAGCCGCTCGGTGCGTTCGTAACCGCCCTCGCCGACCGTGGTTGCGGCGGCGACCCGCAGGCGGCCCTGCGCATCCTTGCAGGCGAGCGGATGCGCAACCGCCTTTTCCATGTCCTTGACAGTGATCAGTCCGACGCAGCGGTACTGATCGTCGACCACCAGCAGCTTTTCGATGCGATGCTTGTGCAGCATGCGCTTCGCTTCGTCCTGGTTGACGCCCTCGCGCACGGTGACGAGGTTTTCGTGCGTCATCAGCTCGGAAATTTTTTGTCTTGGATCGGTCGCAAACCGCACGTCGCGGTTGGTGAGGATGCCGACCAGCTTTCCCGGCTTGCCGTCGCCGCCCCCGGTGACCACGGGAATCCCGGAGAAGCCGTGATCGTTCATCAGCGCCAGCGCGTCCGAGAGCATCGCTTCGGGACCGATGGTCAGCGGATTGACCACCATGCCCGATTCATACTTCTTGACCTGCCGCACCTGGGCGGCCTGGCCATCGGGATCGAAATTGCGGTGAATGACGCCGATGCCGCCCGCCTGCGCCATCGCGATCGCCATGCGCGCTTCGGTGACGGTATCCATCGCGGAGGCGATGATGGGAATGTTGAGCGCAATGGCGCGCGTGAGGTGAGAACGGATATCGGCCTCGGAGGGCAGGATATCCGACAGACCGGGTTTCAGGAGCACATCGTCGAACGTAAAAGCTTCGCTTATCCCCTGAAGTCCCTGAACCTGCGCCATTACCAACTCCATTCGGCGGCTTGTTGGCCGCGATACGATCTACGGATGAGCCGGTGCGCCGGCAAAGCGGGCGCTTTACCGTCGAATCAGAGCCCATCGGTAGGGTTGGCGGTGGTCGATAGCACGCCACCATGGCGAATCAAAGGGGCCAGCAGCCTCAATTTCCCGCGTCAATAGGGAAAGCCGGCGGCCGAGGCAGAGCCGGCCGCGAGCAAAGTCCAGCGAGCGCGGCAATGCCGCGTCCCGCGGGATTAATCTTAATTCATGTCCTGAGCGGTCCGAACGCGCGATGGCGCTGCATTGAGGCAGCGACGGGCGGCCTCGATCTCGGCCTCCGATGCGCCCTTGCTCCGTGCGTATGCCTCTGCCATCGAGGCACTGTACTTCGCAACGTAATAGCGAACGACGGCGCACGACGCGCGATGCAAAAGACCCTCGCTGGCGGAGGCCCCGGCGGGAGCCAGTCCAAAGACGATCGCGAAAACAAGCAGCAAACGAAACCCCATTCCGGGTCTTTCCTTCTTTAAGAATTGACAGGGGGATGAGCCGGACGGCTCCGCTGGCGCCTAGCTCTCACAATGCTCCCGAGGAGGCAACCTCATCTCAGGCATATCAAACGCAGGAGCTATGCGACGCATCGCGTGTTAAGGTTGCCACGCAAGCGTTAGTAAATGGCCGCCGAAGTTCCAAGGAAACTCACCCTCCGAAACCATTGAAATTGCTGGGCATGGGTGGTTTCCCGCGTTCCACATCAGCCTCAAGGGTCGCGGAGCGGTACTGCCCCCTTTTTGCCACGCCTTCGCCCCTTTCGCATCTCCCGAGCGTCGATGAACAAAGAACGCCTGATCCCTCTCATCGTGGCCACAGCCCTGTTCATGGAGAACATGGATTCCACGGTCATTGCGACATCGCTTCCGGCTATCGCCGCCGATATCGGCACGAGCCCGCTGACGCTGAAGCTCGCCATCACCTCGTATCTGTTGTCGCTGGCCGTGTTCATTCCGGCCAGCGGCTGGACCGCCGACCGCTTCGGCCCGAGGCTGGTGTTCTCCATTGCGGTTGCCGTCTTCATGGCAGGCTCGATCGGCTGCGCATTGTCCGGCTCGGTGACCGACTTCGTGATCGCGCGCATCCTGCAAGGCATGGGCGGGGCGATGATGACGCCGGTCGGACGGCTGGTGCTGTTGCGCACGATCGACAAGAGCGCGCTGGTGAACGCCATGGCCTGGGTCACGGTGCCGGCGCTGGTGGGGCCCGTGGTCGGTCCGCCGCTCGGCGGCTTCATCACCACCTATTTCTCCTGGCACTGGATCTTCCTGATCAATATCCCGATTGGGCTACTCGGCATCTCCATGGCGCTGCGCTACATCGACCCGATCAAAAGCGAGGAGCCCGAGCGCTTCGATCTTTACGGAATGGTGCTGGCCGGCATCGGGCTTGCCGGGATTGCCTTCGGACTTTCGGTCGCGGGCCTCGACTTGCTGCCATGGCCGCTGGTCGCAGCGCTGGTGGGGATCGGCGCCGTCTCGATGACGCTTTACGTGATACATGCCAGGCGAACCGCTTCGCCGGTTCTGGATTTCACGTTGCTGAGGTTGCCAACGATGCGCGCCAGCATCATCGGCGGGTTTCTGTTTCGCCTCGGCATCGGCGCCTTGCCTTTTCTGCTGCCGCTCCTGATGCAGGTCGGATTCGGCCTCTCGCCGTTCCGGTCGGGACTGGTGACCTTTGCCTCCGCCGTCGGCGCCATGGGCATGAAGACGCTGGCCGCGCGCATCATACGAACCTTTGGCTTCCGTAATTTGATGACCATCAATGCCGTGGTCAGTGCGCTCTTCCTCGGCGCCTGTGCATTGTTCACCCCGGCCACGCCACTGCTTCTGATCATGATCATTCTCGTGGTCGGCGGCTTCTTCCGCTCGCTGCAATTCACCGCGATCAACACCGTCGCCTACGCCGAGGTCGAACCGGCGCAGATGAGCCGGGCCACCACGCTGGTCAGCGTCAACCAGCAGCTTGCGATTTCGGCCGGCGTCGCGGTCGGGGCGTTCTCGGTCGAATCCACCCTGTTGCTGCGCCACGCCAGCGAGCTGAGCGCGGACGATTTCGCGCCGGCCTTTCTCGCGGTTTCGATCATCTCGGCGGTGTCGGCCTGGTTCTTCTGGCAGATGCCCGACGAAGCCGGCCACGAAATCTCCGGCCGCAAGGCGGTCGAGATCTCCAGCCGCAAGGGTGCCGCGACGGCGGCGGTCAAAGTGGCGAGCGAGGAAACCCAGAACGCCAGGGATCAGCGGCTGGGATGATTGCGCAGATCCTGCCCCGGATCGGCAAAACGACAGCCGGTGAATGAACGCGGCCCCCCACGCCCGGTCTCGCGGAGCGTGTCATCGGGCGCGCTTTCGCGCGACCCGTTGGCTCGTCCGGGCTGCGCCTGCTAGACTGACCGGGTCGGCTTCGGTCGATTTCGCATTTTAGGGGGAATGCTTTTCATTGGGGGATTAACATGCGCATTGGAATCGAATTTCTCGCAAGCCTGGCGGTTCTTATCCTGGTCCAGGCCGGCACGGCCGAAGCTCAGGCCAGCGACCAAAGCGGCCTTTGCAGCGGCAAGACTACCGGCGCTGCGCCGGCTGTTCGGGTTGCCGCGTGCACGGCGTTGATCAATTCCGGGAAGTACTCCGGAAAGAATATGGCGATCTTGTACAATAATCGATGCAGCTGGAATGCCACGGTGGCCAGCGATCCTGCGATCAATGACTGCAGCCAGGCGATCAGGATGGATCCCGGTTATGCGCGGCCGTACTACAATCGCAGCCTCGCCTACTACAACAAAAAGGACTATGACCGCGCCATCCAGGATGCCTCGGAAGCGATCAAGCGCGACCCGGCCTACTTCAATGCCTTCGACACCCGTGCCAGCGCCTATTCGGACAAAGGCGACCACGATCATGCCATTCTCGATTACAATCAATCCTTGCGGCTCAATCCCAAGGACCCGATAAGCCTGAACAATCGCTGCGACGAGTTTGCGCTGCTGGGTCAATTCGTGGCCGCGCGTCTGGACTGCGACGAGTCGCTGCGGATCAGGCCCGACCATCAGAACACGCTCAGGCACCGCGGGGGCGTATTGCTGGCGCTCGGCAAATTCGACGAAGCCTTGGCCGATTACACAAATCTCGTGCGCCAGAATCCGAAAGACGCCGGCGGGCTCTATGGACGTGGAACCGCAAAGCTTCGAAAGGGCGATGTCGCGGGCGGCAATGACGACCTTTCCTCGGCGAGAGCCGTGAACCAGAATATCGACAAGGAATTCTGGAGATACGGCAAACCGGCGGACAAGCAGTGACGGATTAAAGCCTGCGAGCGAGGGCGCCCAGGAAGCACGGACCAGCGGCTGGGTTAGTGACTCTTTTCCGTCATTCCGAGGAGCGTTAGCGACGAAGCAATCCATTCCTCTTGCCGGCTTAATGGATTGGATTGCTTCGCTTCGCTCGCAATGACGGTTAATGTTTGGCTGGCGTCTTATCTGACCCCCGAAATCCCATTGCCAGCACGTAGCGCTCGGACGAGTCCTTCCGGCTCGAGGCCGGTTTGACATGGCGCACGCTGGCAAAATCACGCTTCAACCGCGTCATCAGCTCGGCGTCGGCGCCGCTCTGGAAGGTCTTGGCCAGGAACGTTCCGCCGGGCTTCAAGACTTCGGCCGCGAACGCGGCCGCCGCCTCCACCAGACCTATCATGCGCAACTGGTCGGTCTTGCGATGGCCGGTGGTGTTGGCGGCCATGTCGGACAGCACCACATCCGCACGGCCGTCCATCATCTCGATCAGCCGGTCCGGCGCATCCTCGGCCAAAAAATCAAGCTGCGCGAAGCTGACGCCCGCAATCTCCGGCATTTCCAAAAGGTCGATCGCCACCACGCGGCCCTTGTCGCTTGCCGCGCCGACGCGCCTGGCAGCGATCTGGCTCCAGCCGCCGGGCGCGGCACCCAGATCGACCACCGTGATGCCGGCTTTAAGAAAGCGATATTTGTCGTCGATCTCGATCAGCTTGTAAGCTGCGCGCGAGCGAAAACCTTCGCGCTTGGCCTGCGCCACATAGGGATCGTTGAGCTGACGCTCCAGCCAGAGTTTTGAGGACAGCTTGCGCTTGCCGCCGGTCTTGACGGTGACGTGCAGCCGCCCGGTGGTGTCTTTCGCCATGTCGCTCTTGCTCTTCACGGGCCTTATGGTTCGAGACGCGCAGCTTTGCTGCGCTCCTCACCAAGAGGGGTCGGATATCCTCATCCTGAGGAGCATCGCAAGGCGATGCGTCTCGAAGGATGAAGCTGCCGGGCTCTCTACCACATCGCGCAGCCGTAAGCCTATCGGCCGGCGCCGAGCGCGCCGTCCTCGCGCATCATCTCCACCAGCATGCCTTCGCGCAGGCCCCGATCGGCGACGCGCAGCCGCGGCAGCGGGAATGCATGGCGGATCGCATCGAGAATGGCGCAGCCGGCGAGCACCAGATCGGCGCGCTCGACGCTGATGCAGTGATTGGCGGCGCGCTCCTGATAGCTCATGCCGAGCAGGCGCGCGATGGTGGCCGTGACATCCGCATCGCTCATCCACACGCCATCGATGCGGCGGCGATCGTATCGAACGAGATCAAGATGAACGCCAGCCAAGGTCGTCACCGTGCCGGAGGTGCCGAGCAGGTGCATATCGGCAAGGTCCCCGCCGTGCTCGGCGGCAAACGGTGCGACATGTTTTTCGACCTCCTCGACCATCCGCGCATAGGATTGCGGCGTGACATCGCGGCCGCCAAAATGCTCGGCCAGCGTGACGACACCGAGCGGAATCGACATCCACGCCTTGATGCAGGGCGATGCATTGTGCTCACCGGGATCGCGCGCGATCCGAACCAGTTCGGTCGATCCACCACCGATATCGAACAGGATCGCGCCCCTTCCATGGGGATCGAGCAGCGGCGAGCAGCCGATCACCGCAAGTGCGGCTTCGGTCTCACGATCGATCACTTCGAGGCGGATGCCGGTTTCTGCGGCAACGCGATCCCGAAAACCCTCGGCATTCGACGCGGCGCGGCAGGCCTCGGTCGCAATCAACCGCAGCCGCCTGGCCTTTCTGGACTCGATCTTGTCGCGACAAACGCTCAGCGCGGCAATGGCGCGCTCGATCGCGGCGTCGCTGATGCAGCCGGTCGCGGAGATCCCCTCGCCCAACCGAATGATCCGCGAGAACGAATCGACCACGCGGAACCCGTCGCCGGTCGGGCACGCAATCAGCAGGCGGCAATTATTGGTGCCAAGGTCAAGCGCCGCGTAGACGCCGGCTCCGGGCGCCGGCCTTGCTCCTCCGGCATCGCTCGCGGCGACCGGTATGATCGAGCTTCCGCGCGACATCAGGTCGTCGCGAAGCCGCGTGTCATCCTTCATCCAATGTCTTTCCCCGGCCTATGGCGGCCGACGAGGGAATTTCGTTTCGGTAGAAACTCTAGCAGCGCCAAGGGGCGGCGCAACAACCCTTGACATGGGACCATGTCCAATCAGGCGTTGTCGTTCCGGCAGGCGTGGTTTATCTGGGTGAGAGGCCGCAAAATCGCGCAAAAGCCGGCCATTTCGGGTGCTTTCAATGCAAGATCACACGTTTCCGTCCTCTCTCGAAAACGCTATTGCAGTGCAAAAATACGGCGTCGGGCAGCCCGTCCGCCGCAAGGAGGATGACACGCTGGTCCGCGGCAAGGGCAAATACACCGATGATTTCAATCTTCCGGGGCAAGCCTATGCCTGGATCGTGCGCTCCACCCACGCCCACGGCATCCTCCGTGGCATCGACACCTCCGCCGCCAAGGCGATGCCGGGCGTGCTCGGGGTCTGGACGGGAACCGATCTCGCCGCGGCCGATTACGGCCCCTTCACCTGCGGCCTGCCGCTGAAAAGCCGCGACGGCACACCTTTGCTGCAGACCAACCGCACCGCGCTGATGACCGACAAGGTGCGCTATGTCGGCGACCCCGTGGCGTTCGTGGTGGCGGAAACGCTGGCGCAGGCCCGCGATGCCGGCGAGGCCGTCGTGGTGGATATCGATCCATTGCCCGCCGTCACCGACCCTGAGGAGGCGGCAAAACCAGGCGCGCCCCGGCTTTATGATCACATCCCCAACAATGTGGCGCTGGACTATCACTATGGCGACGCCGCCAAGGTCGATGCCGCCTTCGCCGGCGCCGCACATGTGACAAAGCTCGATATCGTCAACACCCGCGTGGCGGTCGTGGCCATGGAGCCCCGGGCGGGGCTCGCCTCCTACGACCAGACGAGCGAACGCTTCACGATACAGGTTCCGACCCAGGGCGTCGCCGGCAACAAGCTCAATCTCGCCAAGAACATCCTGAAGGTTCCGAACGAGAAGGTTCATCTGCTGACCCCCAATGTCGGCGGCTCCTTCGGCATGAAAAACGTCAACTATCCCGAATATGTCTGCATCCTGCATGCCGCCAAGGCGCTCGGCCGGCCGGTGAAATGGACCGACGAGCGCTCGACGAGCTTCCTGTCCGACAGCCACGGCCGGGCGCAGAAAATTCACTGCGAGCTTGCACTCGATGCCGAGGGCAAGTTCCTCGCGGTCAAGATTTCGGGTTACGGCAATCTCGGCGCCTACATCACCGGCGTCGCGCCGCAACCGTTGTCGCTCAACATCGGCAAGAACCTCGGCAGTGTCTATCGCACCCCGGCGATGACCATCGACATCAAGACCGTGCTGACCAACACCACGCTGATGGGCGCCTATCGCGGCGCCGGACGGCCCGAAGCCAACTACTTCATGGAGCGCCTGATCGATCGCGCCGCCGACGAGATGGGTATCAACCGCCTGACCCTGCGCAAGCGCAATTT
>Ga0210394_10004096_pt1 | contig 17343 bp, 14 predicted proteins | sample IncBWC12MmetaG_FD_160121 | JGI IMG/M metagenome (GOLD analysis project Ga0210394, IMG submission 160121) | Forest soil microbial communities from Barre Woods Harvard Forest LTER site, Petersham, Massachusetts, United States - Inc-BW-C-12-M | ecosystem: Environmental > Terrestrial > Soil >... | reverse complement strand
GTCGGATGCTTCACGGGGGTGGCGGACGGCGCCGCGGGCGGCTCGGCGGCGAGCGCACTGCCGCTCGCGACGATGGCGAGCGCGGTCAGGACGAGCGGGAAGTTCATGCCTGCGATCCTAACGGCCACGCCCTGTCGCGGCCATGACGGCGGCATTAAGAAATCGTCATGCGGCGCGGCGGCTGCCGCGAGGGGACGGCGCCTCAGGCGTCCTTGTCGTGCTCGATGAGCGCGTAGGCCGAGTGGTTGTGGATGGACTCGAAGTTCTCGGACTCGATCACGTAGGCCGCCACGCGGTCGTCGCGATTCAGTCGCGCGGCGACGTCGCGCACCATGTCCTCGACGAACTTGGGGTTGTCATAAGCGCGCTCGGTCACGTACTTCTCGTCCGGGCGCTTGAGGATGCCGTAGAGCTCGCAGGAAGCCTCGCTCTCGGCGATCTCGATCAGCTCCTCGATCCACATGTGGCTGCGGAGCCTGGCCGTGATGGTCACGTGCGAGCGCTGGTTGTGGGCGCCGTAATCGGAAATGCGCTTCGAGCAGGGGCACAGGCTCGTCACCGGCACCGCCACCCGCACCCACAGCTGCGTGCGGCCGTCGCGGTGCTCGCCGATGAGGCTCGCGCGGTAGTCCATCAGGCTCTCGACGCCCGACACCGGCGCCTGCTTCGTCATGAAGAACGGGAAGCTCATCTCGATGTGGCCAGTCTGCGCTTCGAGCCGCGCGGTCATCCCTTCGAGCATGGCGCGGAAGGACTCGACCGAGATCTCCCGTTCGGCGTGCAGGGTCTCGACGAAGCGCGACATGTGCGTGCCCTTGAAGTTGTGGGGCAGGCTCACGTACATGTTGAAGGTGGCGATGGTGTGCTGCTCGCCCGCGGAGCGGTCCTTGACCCGCACCGGGTGGCTGATGTCCTTGATGCCGACCCGGTTGATCGGCAGGCGGCGCGTGTCGGCGCGCGCCTGCACGTCCTCGACCTCGGTGACGGGTGCGCGGACGAGCTTGGCGTTGGCGCCGGCGGGGGGAGGTGTCATGGATGGAAGCCTACAGGAATGGGCTGCGGCGCTGAAATCCGCCGTCCGGTGGAGGTCAGCTTCCCCCGGCTGAGCGCAGCCGTTCCGCGCCGTGCAGTGCCCACCAGCCCTCGATGCTGGCCCGGAGCGAGGCGGCATCGAGTCCCGCCGCCGCCAGGCACCCCTCGCGCGAGCCGTGCTCGATGAAGCGATCGGGGATGCCGAGCGCGAGCAGCGGAATCAGCAGCCCGTCGGAGGCGAGCAGCTCGCCGACGGCGGAACCGGCACCGCCCTGCGTCGCGTTCTCCTCGACGGTGACCAGCGCCCGGTGACGCCGGGCGAGTGCGACCACCAGATCCTCGTCGAGCGGTTTCACGAAGCGCATGTTGACGAGCGTCGCATCGAGCGCCTCGGCGACCTGCTGCGCCGGGGCGACCAGTGCCCCGAACGCCAGGATCGCGAGCCCGCTCTTGCCCTCGCGGCGCAGCTGCGCCTTGCCGACCGGGAGCGCGGTCATCTCCGCCGCCACCGGCACGCCGGGACCCGCGCCGCGCGGGTAGCGCACCAGCGCGGGACCGGGGAGCGTGCTCGCGGTGTAGAGCATCTGGCGGCATTCGTTCTCATCCGCCGGCGCCATGATTACCGTGTTGGGAATGCAGCGCAGGTAGGACAGATCGTAGGCGCCCTGGTGGGTCGCGCCATCGCTGCCGACCAGTCCCGCACGGTCGAGCGCGAACACCACCGGCAGGTTCTGCAGCGCCACGTCGTGGATCAGCTGATCGTAGCCGCGCTGCAGGAAGGTCGAATAGATCGCGACCACGGGCTTCAAGCCCTCGGCGGCGAGCCCCGCGGCGAAGGTCACCGCGTGCTGCTCGGCGATCGCCACGTCGAAGTAGCGCTCGGGAAAGCGCTTGGAGAACTCGACCAACCCCGAGCCCTCGCGCATCGCCGGCGTGATGCCGATGATGCGCGGGTCACGCTCGGCCATATCGCACAGCCACTGGCCGAACACCTGGCTGTAGGTCGGCCCGGCGGCCTTCTCCTTGAAGATCGTGCCGCTGGCCGGATCGAAGGGTCCGGGCCCATGCCACTTGATGGGATCGGCTTCCGCGGGCGCGTAGCCCTTGCCCTTGCGCGTCACGACGTGCAGGAACTGCGGGCCGCGGAGCTTGCGCACGTTGCGCAGCGTCGACACCAGCGCCTTGACGTCGTGTCCGTCCATGGGCCCGATGTAGTTGAAGCCCATCTCCTCGAACAGCGTGCCCGGCAGCACCATGCCCTTCAGGTGCTCCTCGGAGCGCCGAGCCAGCTCCCACACCGTGGGCATCTGGCGCAGCACTTTCTTGCCGCCCTCACGCAGGTGCGCGTACACGCGTCCCGAGAGCGCGCGCGCGAAGTGGTTGGAGAGCGCGCCGACGTTCTCCGAGATCGACATGTCGTTGTCGTTGAGGATGACGAGCAGGTCCGCGGGGAGGGAGCCCGCGTGATTCAGCGCTTCGAAGGCCATGCCGGCGGTCATGGCGCCGTCACCGATCACCGCCACCACCCGGCGGTCGTCGCCGGCGCGCGCCGCCGCCACCGCCATGCCGAGCGCGGCCGAGATCGAGGTGCTGGAATGACCGACGCCGAAGGTGTCGTACTCGCTCTCGGCGCGCGAGGGGAAGGGCGCGAGCCCGCCGTCCTGCTTGATGGTATGCAGCCGCTCGCGCCGCCCGGTCAGGACCTTGTGCGGATACGCCTGGTGCCCGACGTCCCACACCAGCCGGTCGCGCGGTGTGTCATAGACATAATGGAGCGCGATGGTGAGCTCGACAGTCCCTAAGCCCGCGGCGAAGTGCCCGCCGCGCGTGCTGACGCTCTGGATGAGGAACGAGCGCAGCTCCGCGGCAAGCGCCGGGAGCTTAGCCAGGCCTAAGTGGCGCAGGTCCGCCGGACTCGATATCGCGTCCAGCAGCGGGTATTTGTCGGGCGGCGCGCTCATCGAGCGTCAGTTTACAGCCCTTCGGGCGTGCCTCAACTGGCGCGGCTCACGACGAAATCGGCGAGCTCGGCGAGCGCTGCGGCACGCGCCCCCAGGGGCTCGAGGGCGGCGATCGCCGCGTCGCGCAACTGCCGCGCCCGCGTGCGCGAGGCCTCGAGCCCCGCCGTGCTCGGATAGGTGGGCTTCTCGAGCGCCGCATCGGCGCCGGTCGACTTGCCGAGCAGCTGCGGGTCGCCCTCGACGTCGAGGATGTCGTCCTGGATCTGGAAGGCGAGGCCGATTTCGGCGCCGAAGCGCGCCAGCGCCTCGAGCTCGCTCGCACGGCTCACTCCGGCGGCGAGCGCGCCGAGCAGTACGCTTCCCTGAATGAGCGCGCCGGTCTTGCGCCGGTGCATGTTCTCGACGGCCGCCACGTCGAGTTTGCGGCCCACGGCCTCGAGGTCGAGCGCCTGGCCGCCCGCCATGCCGCCGGTGCCGATGGCGCGCGACAGCACCCGGATCATCTCGAGACGCGCCGCGGGCGTGATGCCCTCGGCCGGCTCGTGGGCCAGCACCGAGAAAGCGAGCGCCTGCAGCGCATCGCCCACCAGCATCGCCGTGCCCTCATCGAACGCGCGGTGACAGGTCGGGCGCCCGCGGCGCAGGTCATCGTCGTCCATCGCCGGCAGGTCGTCGTGCACCAGGCTGTAGACGTGGATCAGCTCGACCGCCGCCGCCGGCGCATCGAGCCGCCCGAGCGGCGCGCCCCAGGATTCGCCCGTGAGATAGACGAGCGTCGGACGCAGCCGCTTGCCGGCCCCGAGCGTGCTGTAGCGCATCGCTTCGCGCAGCCGTTCGGTACCGGGATCGGGCAGGCGCAGAATGTCATCGAGCACGCGCTCGATGCGCGCCTGGCAGGCGGCAATGCGCGCCGCAAAATCCGCGGACGGGGGAGGGGCGAGGTTCACCGGGGTGCGGTCACTCGGCGGGTGTGGCGCCGCCCGGGCTGTCCGCGTCGGCCGCCGTGAACGGCTGGATCTCTTCCGCGCCGCTGCGCTTCAAGAGGACCTCGACCTTCTGCTGCGCCGCCTGGAGTGAGCTCTGGCACTGCCGCGTGAGCGCCACGCCGCGCTCGAACGCCTTGAGCGCCTCATCGAGCGGCAGGTCGCCGTGCTCGAGCCGCTCGACCAGCCCTTCGAGCTCCGCGAGCGCCTGCTCGAATCCTAAGGCTTTGTCGTCGCGCGCCAAGTGCGTCTCCTCGGGAAGTGGGGTGCGAGGGCGCGCAACGTTACACAGCGCCGCCGCCGAGGGTCAACGCGCGTTGCTGAGGCATTGCTCATCACAGCGATAGTGGATTGAGCGTATTGCGCATCGCGGCGGTAGCCGATAGAGTCCCAACCCTTCGTTAGACCGAGTCTAAGTGAGGCCGCTCATGAATCTCAAAGGCAGCAAGACCGAGAAGAACCTCAAGGACGCTTTCGCCGGGGAATCGCAGGCCAACCGGCGCTACCTGTACTTCGCCCAGAAGGCCGACGTCGAAGGCTTCAACGACGTCTCGGCGGTGTTCCGTTCGACGGCCGAGGGCGAGACGGGCCACGCGCACGGCCACCTCGAGTACCTCGAGGCGGTGGGCGACCCCGCTACAGGCCTGCCGATCGGGGAGACGAAGCTCAACCTCAAGGCCGCCATCGCCGGCGAGACTCACGAGTACACCGACATGTACCCAGGGATGGCGAAGGCCGCGCGTGAGGAAGGCTTCGGCGAGATCGCCGACTGGTTCGAGACGCTCGCCAAGGCCGAGCGCTCGCACGCCAACCGCTTCCAGAAGGCGCTCGACGGAATCTGACGCAAGGTGCGTGCCAGGTCGGCCGCGCCGCGGCGGCCTGGCGTGCCCTGCATGAGCAGTTCCACTCCGCCGGGCCCGCCCCAGAGTGGGCGCGAAGGGAGCCTGGAGGCCCCGACGCGCCACCCGCTTCAGTGGCGCGACCCGAAGTTCTACGACCGTAGCGCGCTCGAGCACGAGCTCGAGCGCGTGTTCGACATCTGCCACGGATGCCGGCGCTGCTTCAGCCTGTGTAACGCGTTTCCGACGCTGTTCGATCTGGTCGACGCAGCCCCCGGGGGCGAAGTCAGCGGCGTCGAAAAGAAAGCCTACTGGGAGGTCGTCGACCACTGCTACCTGTGCGACATGTGCTTCATGACGAAGTGCCCGTACGTGCCGCCGCATCCCTGGAACGTCGATTTCCCGCACCTGATGCTGCGCGCCAAGGCGCTGCGCGCGCACGAGGGGGACTTAAGCGCGCGCGAGCGCGTGCTGGCCGCGACCGATACGGTCGGGAAGATCGCCGGCATTCCGGTGGTCGTCGAGCTCGTGAACGCGGTGAACGCGAGTGCGCTGGGCCGCGTGCTCCTCGAGAAGACGCTCGGCGTCGACCGTAGCGCGCCGATCCCGAAGTATCACGCGCGCACCGCGCGCGCGCGGCTCGCCGCGCTCGGCACGACGGCCGCGCCCGGGGTTCCCGTTGAGGCGCGCCCCACGGCGGAGACGACCGGCCGGGTGGCGCTGTTCACCACCTGTTACGGCAACCGCAACGAGCCCGAGCTCGATGAGGACCTGGCGGCGGTCTTCGGCCACAACGGCATCGAGATGCGCCTGCTGCCGCGCGAGCGCTGCTGCGGCATGCCGCGGCTCGAGCTCGGCGATCTCGAGGGCGTCGCGCGCCTCAAGGAGGCGAACATTCCGCAGCTCGCACAGGCGGTGGCCGAGGGCTTCGACCTGGTCGCGCCCATTCCCTCGTGCGTCCTCATGTTCAAGCAGGAGCTGCCGCTCATGTACCCGGAAGATGCGGCGGTCAGGCAGGTCGCCGAGCATATGTTCGACCCGTTCGAGTACCTGATGCTGCGCCACCGCGCCGGGCTCCTGCGCACCGACTTCGCCCGCCCGCTCGGCAAGGTGAGCTATCACGTGGCCTGTCACCTGCGGGTGCAGAACCTGGGGCTCAAGACCCGCGAGCTGCTGCAGCTCGTGCCCGGCACGACGGTCGAGCCGATCGAGCGCTGCTCGGGACACGACGGGACCTACGGCGTGAAACAGCGTTTCCGCGCCGCCTCGATGAAGATCGGCCGGCCGGTGATGCAGCGGGTCGAGAGCGCGCACGCCGACCATTACTCGAGCGACTGTCCCATGGCGGGACGGCAGATCGAGAGCGGACTGAAGGAGCCGCGCGAGCCCGAGCATCCCCTGAGGCTGCTGCGCCTGGCGTACGGCCTGTGAAGCTCGCCGCCGCCGATCTCATGGGCCTCGAGCAGTACGCGCGCGAGCGGGTGGCGTTTCGCGCCCGCGTCCTCGAGCACAAGCGCGCGCGGCAGCTCGCCGTGGGACCGAATGCCACCTGGAGCTTCGAGGACCGCCTCACGGTGCAGTACCAGATCCAGGAGATGCTGCGCATCGAGCGCGTCTTCGAGCCGCAGGGCATCGCGGACGAGCTCGCCGCCTATAACCCGCTGATACCGGACGGCAGCAACTGGAAGGTGACGCTGCTCATCGAGTTCGCCGACCCCGAGGAGCGGCGGGTGCAGCTCGCGCTCCTCAGAGGGGTCGAGACGCGCTGCTGGGTCGCGGTCGCCGGCCACGCACGCGTGTTCGCCATCGCGGACGAGGACCTGCCGCGCGAGAACGAGGAGAAGACCTCCGCGGTGCACTTTCTGCGCTTCGAGCTCAGCTCCGCGATGCGCGCGGCGCTGCACGCCGGTGCCCGGCTCGGCGTCGGGGTGGACCACGAGCACTACCGCTACGCGGTCGACCCGGTGCCCGCGGCGGTGCGCGGCGCGCTCGCCGCCGATCTCGCCTGACGGCACGCGGCGACAGGGCCGGGCACGGCGCGCGCATTTGGTAAGATGCGCGCCGCCGAATGAGCCAGTCCTACACCGCTTCCGATATCGAGGTTCTCTCCGGCCTCGAGCCCGTCCGCCGCCGGCCGGGCATGTACACCCACACCCAGCGTCCCAATCACCTCGCGCACGAGGTGATCGACAACAGCGTCGATGAGGCGATCGCCGGCTACTGCAAAGAGATCGATGTCGTGCTCTACAAGGACGGCTCGCTGCAGGTGGCCGACGACGGCCGCGGCATGCCGGTCGACATCCACCCGAAGGAAAAGGTCTCGGGTGCCGAGCTGATCCTCACGCGGCTGCACGCCGGCGGCAAGTTCTCCGACAAGACCTACAAGTTCTCAGGCGGCCTGCACGGCGTCGGCGTCTCGGTGGTGAATGCGCTGTCGAAGCACCTCGAGTGCTGGATCAAGCGCGGCGGCAAGGAATACAACATCAGCTTCAAGGACGGCAAGATCGCCTCGAAGCTCGAGGAGATCGGCACCGTCGGGGCGCGCAATACCGGCACGACCATCCGCTTCTGGCCGGATCCGAAGTTCTTCGACTCCGACAAGTTCTCGGTGCCGCAGCTCAAGCACACCCTCAAGGCCAAGGCGGTACTGTGCCCGGGCCTCAAGGTCACCTTCAGGAACGAGGCCACGGGCGAGAAGGACGAGTGGTTCTACACCGGGGACCTCGGCGCCTATCTCGTCGAGGAGCTCGAGAAGCTCGAGCGGATCCCGGCCGAGCCCATCACCGGGACACGGAGCGACGACAACGATGCGGTCGACTACGCGCTGTGCTGGGCGCCGGACGCGGAAGTTTCGGTCGCCGAGAGCTACGTCAACCTCATCCCGACCCCCGAGGGCGGTACCCACGTCAACGGGCTGCGCGCGGGCGTCGCCCAGGCGGTGCGCGAGTTCTGCGAGTTCAGGAACCTGGTGCCCCGCGGGATCAAGCTCACCCCGGAGGACGTCTGGGACAAGGCGAGCTTCGTGCTCTCGATCAAGATCCGCGAGCCGCAGTTCGCCGGCCAGATGAAGGAGCGCTTAGGGAGCCGCGACGCCGCCCCGATGGTCGAGGGTTTCGCGCGCGACTCGCTCGCACTGTGGCTCAACCGCCATCCGGACGCCGGCGAGCGCATCGCGCAGTTCGCCATCGCCAACGCCCAGGAGCGCGCCAGGGCGGCGCAGAAGGTGGTGCGCAAGCGCATCGCCGGGGGACCGGCGCTGCCGGGCAAGCTTGCCGACTGCGTCAGCCAGGAGCCCAAACGGTGCGAGCTGTTCCTGGTCGAGGGCGACTCCGCCGGCGGCTCCGCCAAACAGGCCCGCGACAAGGAGTTCCAGGCGATCCTGCCGCTGCGGGGCAAGATCCTCAACACCTGGGAAGTCGATCCCGGGCAGCTCGCCGGGAGCGAGGAAGTCCACAACATCAGCGTCGCGCTCGGAGTCGATCCGGGCTCACCCGACCTCACCGCACTGCGCTATCACAAGGTCTGCATCCTCGCGGACGCTGACTCCGACGGGCAGCACATCGCGACGCTCCTGTGCGCACTGTTCCTGCGGCACTTCCGCCCGCTGGTGACCCACGGGCACGTGTACGTCGCCATGCCACCGTTGTTCCGCATCGATGCCGGCCGCCAGGTGGCGTACGCGCTCGATGAGGCCGAGCGCGACCAGTTCCTGAAGAAGATAGAGAAGGAGAGCCCGCGCACCAAGCCGCAGGTGACGCGCTTCAAGGGCTTGGGCGAAATGAACCCGAAGCAGTTGCGCGAGACGACGATCGATCCGCGCACGCGCCGCCTCGTGCAGCTGACCATCGACGCCAAGGACAAGCCCGATCAGCTCATGGACATGCTGCTCGCCAAGAAGCGCGCCGCCGACCGCCGTGAGTGGCTCGAGAAGAAGGGCAACCTCGCGGAAGTGCAGGTATGAGCGGGCCGCCGGAGAACGGGGAGCTCAACTTCGAGGGCGTCGAGCGCCAGCCCCTCTCGACCTTCACCGAGAAGGCCTACCTCGACTACTCGATGTACGTGATCCTCGACCGGGCGCTGCCGGCGCTCGGCGACGGACTGAAGCCGGTGCAGCGGCGCATCGTCTATGCCATGAGCGAGCTCGGACTGTCGGCGGTTGCCAAGCACAAGAAGGCGGCCCTCACCGTCGGCGACGTGCTCGGCAAGTTCCATCCGCACGGCGACACCGCCTGCTACGAGGCGATGGTGCTCATGGCGCAGCCCTTCGCCTACCGCTATCCGCTCATCGACGGGCAGGGCAACTGGGGCTCGCAGGACGACCCCAAGTCCTTCGCCGCCATGCGCTACACCGAGGCCAAGCTGACGCGCTACGCCGAGGTGCTGCTCGCCGAGCTCTCAGACGGCACCGTCGACTGGGTGCCGAACTACGACGGCTCGCGCGAGGAGCCGGCGATACTGCCGGCGCGGCTGCCGAATCTCCTGCTGAACGGCACCACCGGCATCGCCGTCGGCATGGCGACCGACATCCCGCCGCACAACCTGCGCGAGGTGGCCGCCGCCGCCGTGCAGCTGCTCGAAGAGCCCGACGCCACCACCGCCGCGCTCATGAAGCGCGTCTTGGGGCCGGATCTGCCGACCGGAGCCGAAATCATCTCGCCGCGCGCGGATCTGAAGGAGTTCTACGACAAGGGCGTCGGCAGCTTCAAGGCGCGCGCCACCTGGGAGATCGAGGAAGGCAACGCCGTGATCACCGCCTTCCCCTACCAGGTGTCGCCGACGCGCGTGATGGAACAGATCGCCGAGCAGATGCGCGCCAAGAAGCTGCCGATGATCGACGATCTGCGCGACGAGTCGGATCACGACAATCCGACGCGCCTGGTGCTGGTGCCGCGCTCGAACCGGGTGGACCTCACCGAGGTCATGAATCACCTGTTCGCCACCACCGATCTCGAGCGCAACTATCGCGTCAACCTCAACATCATCGCCCTCGACGGCCGGCCGCGGGTGATGGGCCTGAAGGAAATCCTCGGCGAATGGCTCGAGTTCCGCACCCGCACCGTCACGCGGCGCCTCGAGCACCGGCTCGGCAAGGTCGGCAGACGCCTGCACATCCTCGATGGGCTGCTCATCGCTTTCCTCAATCTCGACGAGGTGATCCGCATCATCCGCCGCGAGGAGGAGCCGAAGCCGGTGCTGATGAAGCGCTTCAAGCTCTCGGACGAGCAGGCCGAGGAAATCCTCAACACGCGGCTGCGCCACCTCGCCAAGCTCGAGGAGATGAAGATCCGCGAGGAGCAGAAAGCGCTCGCCGCGGAGCGCGAGGAGCTCGAGGGGCTGCTCAAGTCAAAAGCGAAGCTGAAAAAGCTCATCGCCGCCGAGATCCGCGCCGATGCCGAGAAGTACGGCGACGAGCGGCGCACGAAGATCATCGAGCGCGAGGCGGCCCAGGCGATCGATGAGACGAGCCTCATTCCCAACGAGCCGGTCACCGTGGTGCTCTCGCGGGGCGGCTGGGTGCGTTCGGCCAAGGGCCACGAGGTCGACGTCGCCACACTTGCCTACAAAGGGGGCGATGCCTTCCAGGCGCTGGCCCGCGGACGCAGTCTCCAGAACGCCGTGTTCATCGACAGCACCGGCCGCACCTACACCCTGCCGGCACATTCGCTCCCCTCGGCGCGTGGCTACGGCGAGCCGCTCTCCGGCAGGCTTGATCCGCCCGATGGCGCCAAGTTCGCCGGCGTCATGATCGGCGAGCCGGAGGATCTGTGGCTGCTCGCGAGCGATGCCGGCTACGGCTTCACCGCGCGGCTCAAGGACCTGGTCACCGACCGCCGCGCCGGCAAGACCGTGCTCTCGGTACCCGAGAACGCGCAAGTGCTCGCGCCCGCGGCCGTTCCCTCGGCTGACTCACTGGTCGCGGTGGTGAGCAGCGAAGGCAAGCTGCTCGCCTTCAAGGTGGGCGAGGTGCCGGAGATGCCGCGCGGCAAGGGCAACAAGCTCTACGACATCCCGGGCAAGAAGGCCCGGGCGCGCAGCGAGCTCATGACGGCGGTCGCGGTGGTGCCGCCCGAGGCGAGTCTGGTCCTGTGGTCGGGCGACACACCTAAGGTTCTCGAGTGGCGCGACCTCAAGGACTACCTCGGTCAGCGTGCGCAACGCGGTGCGGTGTTGAAGCGCGGCTGGCCGCGCAGGATCGAGCGCCTGGAAGCCCGGCTGCCGGCGCCGGGCGCGCCAAAGGGCTGAAGAGACGCGCGTCGGGGGGAAGGCTAAGGTGTTCAGCGCCCGGCGCTCAACACCACTTCCTCGGGCTCGTGCACGAAGTAGCCCTGGATGTACTGCACGCCGAGCTGCCACAGCACCGCCATGGTGTTGGCGTCCTCGACGCGCTCGCCGATGGTCTGTACCCCGCGCTTCTGCGCCGTATCGACCAGCGCGCGCACCCGCTGCTGCAGCTGCGGGTCGGCGGCCAGCCCCTGGATCACGGCGCCGTCGATCTTGACGAAGTCGAGCGGCATGGACTCGAGCATGCCGAGGCTGTCGCGGCCGCCGCCGAAGCTCTCGAGCGCGAAGCGGAAGCGCCGTGCGCGCAGGCCCCCGGCGAGCGCCTTGACCTGCGGGATATAGGTCGCCGCGCTCTCCTCGGTGACCTGAAAGCACAGTCGCCCCGGCTCCGCCTTGCTGCTGCGCAGGTGATTGTCCAGCCAGTCGACGAAACTGTCGTCCTTGACCGTCTCGCGCGAGAGGCGCACGAACAGACATTCGGGCTTCTTCTGCGCCGCGAACGACAGCGACGCCCCCACGACCCAGCGGTCGATATTCTTCATCAGGTCGTTGCGCGCCGCCGCGGCCATGAACTCCGACGGCAGCACTTCCTTGCCGCCCGTATCGATCATGCGCACCAGCACGTCGAACATGCCGGGGTCCTCGCCGCGCAGGCTCGCGATCGGCTGCTGCACCAGGCGGAAGCGGTTCTCCATGAGCGCCGCCTTGATGTGCTTGACCCATACCTTGTCATAGGACATCACCCGGCTCTCGGTGTCGGCGTGGTCGGAGGCGACGCTCTGGTTGCCACCGCGCGCGCTGCCCTTGCGGCACGCCTCGAGCGCATCCGCTACCACCGCATCGACGTTGGCGCGCCCCGGCGACACCGTCGACAGGCCCACCGTGCAGGTCACCGACACCGCCTTGTCGCGGATGCGCATGACGTGCTTCTGTACCCGGCCGAGCAGCTGCTCGGCCCAGGCGTTGAGATCGTTCTCGTTGCCGCGCTCGAGCAGTACTACGAACAGCATGCCGCCGAGGCGCCCGACGAGCTCCTTGGGGCGCGCGGTCTCACGCAGCAGCCGCACGAACTCACTGACCACCTCCTCACTCGCGGTCACGCCGATGACGCGCTCGAGGGAGGCGAACTTGTCGACCTTCACCACCGCGAGGCAACGCACGCCGCCCGTCGGGCGGGTGGCGAGGCGCTCGCCGAGCGCCTGCAGCAGCTCGCGGCGCGGCCACAGGCCGTAGGAATCGACGCCGCCTGCGGCGCTCTCGACGGCGTGGGTTTCGGCGGGTAACGCCTCGGTGCGTGGGGCCGAGGGGACCACCAGCCGCACGCAGGACTCGCCTTCGTACTCCCCGACCGCGAGCGCGATCTCCACCGGGAGGATGCTGCCGTCGGCCGGCAGGGCGTTCGCGCGCAAGGTGTGCTCGCCGCTCCAGCGGCCCTGCAGGCAGGCCGCCAGCGCGCCGCGCAGCGCCGGGTGCGAGGACTCCTCGAAAAGATCCATGACCGGCTGGCCGGCGATACCGTCCTCGACGCCGAACAGCTCGAGCCACGCCGGGTTGGCGTCGGTGACGATGCCCTCCTGGACCTGGATGATCGCGTCGTTGGAGCGCTCGAGCACGGTGTCGAGCTGGCTCCTGGCGTCCTGCGCGGCGCGCAGCGCCGCATCGAGCGTACGCCGCCCGCGGAAGGTTTCGAGCTCGCGCATCATGACGGCCTGCAGCCGCTCGGGGTGCTCGAGCGAAACCAGGTCGCGGGCACCGAGGCCGAGCGCCCAGGCGATCCGCGCCTCGTCGGCGTCAGCGCCGAGCGCCAGGATCGGCACGGTCGCAGCCAGCTGGTCGCGGATGGCGACGACGGCCTCGAGCTCGGCATCGTCCGCCATCACATGCACCAGCAGCTCGGGATTGATCTGCGTGAGGGCATCCCCGAGGTCGCGCAGCGCCGGGATCCATGTGCAGTGGGCCGGCTCGCCCGCGCGCCGCAGCATGCCGTTGATCGCCTCGACGGGATCACGCGTGGCGCTGAGCACGATGAGCGGTACGGCGCTCTGCTCGATCAAGAAGGCCTCCCTGGACTCAACAAGCAAAAGCCGCCGGATTCTAGCACCAGCGGGTGAGCCCTCCGGCGTGAGCGACCTCGCGAAAAACGGCGTGGCCAGGCCTTAAGCTGGCGGCTACCGACCGTTGCCGCTATCATACGCGGCCCTTTTTGGGCTTCGGCGGCCACATCTTGCCGCCCCTTGTAAATCACGGGATCCGAGAATGGCCACCTACACCACCAGCGAGATCCGCTCGGGTCTGAAGGTTCTGCTCGACGGCGATCCGTACGCGGTGGTCGAGAACGAGTTCGTCAAGCCCGGCAAGGGTCAGGCGTTCAACCGCATCAAGGTGCGGAACCTGAAGACCGGCCGCACCATCGAGCGCACCTTCAAGTCGGGCGAGTCGCTCGAGGCCGCCGACGTCGTCGACATGGACATGCAGTACCTCTACCAGGACGGCGACTTCTGGCATTTCATGGTGCCGGAGAACTTCGAGCAGTACACCGCCGGCAAGGCGGCGCTCGGCGACAACGCCCAGTGGCTCAAGGACGGCGTGGTGTGCATCGTAACGCTGTGGAACAACGAGCCGCTGGTCGTCACCCCGCCGCCGCACATCGAGTTGAAGGTGATCGAGACCGATCCGGGCCTGCGCGGCGACACCGCGACCGGTGGCCAGAAGCCGGCGAAGCTCGAGACCGGCGCCGTGGTACGCGTGCCGCTCTTCATCAACGAGGGCGAAGTACTGCGCATCGATACGCGCACCGGCGAGTACATCTCGCGCGGCAAGCAGTAAGCGACCCCGCCCTCGAGGCGCCCTCAGGTGCGCGCGCTGCGGCGTGCCGCCGCGTGCGCCCGCCATAACCCGTCCCCCGCATAGAGCGCCAGCGCCGCCCACAGCAGCGCGAAGCCCCCCGCCCGCTGCGCGCCGAAGCTCTCGCCGAAGAAGAGCACGCCGCAGGCGAGCTGCAGGCTCGGCCCGATGTACTGCAGCACCCCCACGGTCGAGTAGGGCAGCAGGCGCGCCCCGTAGGCGAACAGGAACAGCGGTACCGCGGTGACGATGCCGCTGCCGATGAGGAGTGCCGTGGTCGCCGCTCCCGTGTGGCCGAAGGCCGCCACGCCCGCCGTCTCGCACCAGGCGAGGTAGCCGAGCGCGAGCGGCAGCAGCAGCAGCGTCTCGATCGCGAGCCCGGGGAGCGCATCGACGCTGATCACCTTGCGTACGAAGCCGTAGAGCGAGAAGGACAGCGCCAGCGCGAAGGCGATCCACGGGGGACGGCCGGCCTCGACGGCGAGATACACGACCGCCGCCGCGGCGAGTGCGATCGCGGTCCACTGCAGCGCGTTCGGGCGCTCGCGCAGCACCAGCACGCCGAGCAGCACGTTGACCAGCGGATTGATGTAGTAGCCGAGGCTCGACTCGACGATGTGCTGGTGCGTGACGCTCCAGACGTACACCAGCCAGTTGCAGCTGATGAGGAGCGCGGAAGTGGCCAACCCCGCGAGCAGGCGCGGCCGGACGAGGGTGCCGCTCAGGCGGCCGAGCTCGCCGCGCGCCACCAGGACGATCACCAGGAAGAGGCACGACCAGGCGACGCGGTGCGCGATGATCTGCACCGCCGGCACGCCGCTTAAGGGGTGCAGGTAGACCGGGAACAGCCCCCAGATGAGGAACGCGGCGCTCCCGGCCGCGAGGCCCCGGGGCGAGAGCCGGGCGGCGGTCATGCTGCGGCCAACGGGGCGCGGGCCACGGCTCAGGCGCGTCCGGTGGGGAAGGGCAGTACCGCGTCGATGTGCGCCGCCCCGAGCGCGAGCATCAGCGTGCGGTCGAAGCCGAGCGCGACGCCGGCGCAGTCCGGGAGTCCGGAGGCGAGCGCTGCGAGCAGCCGCTCATCCGGCGGCCACACGGGCAGGCCCGCGCGGCGCCGCTCCTCGTTGTCGCGCTCGAAGCGCTCGCGCTGCTGCGCCGGGGCGCGCAGCTCCTTGAAGCCGTTGGCGAGCTCAACACCCTCGCAGTAGAGCTCGAAACGCAGCGCGGCACGCGCATCGCGCGGATCGAGCTCGGCGAGCGCCGCCTGGCTCGCCGGATACCCGGTGACGAAGGTGAGCGCGCCGCGCCCGAGCTGAGGGCCCACGCCGAAGCCCATCAGGAACTCGAGCAGCTCATCGCGGCTGACGTCCGTTTCCCCCTGCCAGCCACGGCGCTGCGCTGCCGCGCGCAGCTCCGCCGCGGTCGCGGCGAACGGGTCCAGCGTGAGCTCGCGTACGAACGCCTCGCGGTAGCTCAAACGCTCGCCGGCACGCGTGCCGCCGGCCGGCCCGAGGAGCAAGCGCACCAGTGCCTCGACCTCGTCCATGAGGGCGTCCAGCGTCGCGCCGAGCCGATACCATTCGATCAGCGTGAACTCCGGGTTGTGCAGCCGCCCGCGCTCGTTGCCGCGCACCACGTGGCAGATCTGGTAGATGTCGCCGCTGCCCGCGGCGAGCAGCCGCTTCATCGCGTACTCGGGCGAGGTGTGCAGGAACAGCGGTCCCGCCGGCGGCTCGAGCGTGACGCGCGCGCTCGCAATGTGGACGTCGCTCACCGGGGCGTTGACCACGAGCGGCGTGTCGACCTCGAGCACGGCGCGCGCGGCGAAGAATTCGCGCGCGCGCGCCAGCAGCGCCGCGCGTGCGCGCAGCGCCTCCGGCGAGGCGCCCGGGCGCCAGTCGGCGGGGGCGGTCATGCCGTGAGGCGCGCCAGCGCCTGGCCCATGCGGATCGCGCTGCCGGAGCTCAAGTTCTCGAGCCATGCACTGCGCCCGGGCGGCAGCAGCAGGATGACGGTCGAGCCCATGTTGAAGTGGCCCATCTCCGCGCCGCGCGCCAGATGCAGCCCGGCGTGCACGAAGTCGAGCGGCAGATCGGCGCGGCTGCGCGCAGTACGCGGCGTCACTTCCCCGTGCCACACGGTCGACATGCTGCCGACGAACAGCGCCCCGACGAGGATCAGTGCGAAGCTGAGCGTGCCGTCGGCGAACACGCACACCAGCCGCTCGTTGCGCGCGAACAGTCCCGGCACCTGACTCGCGGTGGTGGCATTGACGCTGAAGAGCGCGCCCGGCACGTACCAGGCGGCCTGCAGCGTGCCGGCGAGCGGCATGTGGATGCGATGGTAGTTGTGGGGCGCGAGGTACAGCGTCGCGAAGCTGCCGCCGCGGAACACCGGCGCCCACGCCGGTGCCGCCTCATCGAGCAGTGACTCGAGCGTGTAGTTGAGTCCCTTCGCCTGCACCAGCCACGAGCCATCGAGGCGTCCGAGCTGGCTCACGGTGCCATCGACCGGAGAGACGAGCACGCCGGGGTCGGCGTCGACCGTGCGCGCACCGGCGCGCAGCGCACGCGTGAAGAAGGCGTTGAACGAGTCGTACTTGCGCGGGTCGGGCTCGGCGGCCTCGCTCATGTCGGGGCGGTAGTTGGTGAGGAAGTTCTCGATCAGCGCGTTCTTGAGCCACCCGGCGCGGCTGCGGGCGAGCCAGTGCACCGCGCGCGACAAGAGGTGCTGCGGCAGCAGGTACTGCAGTCCGACGAAGAGGCGCGCGCCGAAATCGTCGTCCCTCATGTGCCGTTCCTCAGCCGTCCGGGAGCGAGCAGCGGCGCCACGCGGCGCAGGTCTTCGGTCAGCGCCGGCGTTTCGAAGGGCGGCGTGAAGATCGCCTCGATGCCGCGGCCGTCCACCAGGAACACCACCGCCGAGTGATCCATGGTGTAGTCGCCGCCGGGGAGCTCGACGCGGTTCACGGCGACCGCGAAGTTCTTCGCCACGGCGAGCAGCTGCGCCGGCGCGCCGGTCGCGCCCTCGAAGGCCGGATCGAAGGCGTGCACGTAGAGAGCGAGCACCGTTGGGGTGTCGCGCTGCGGGTCGACGCTCACGAACAGCACGCGCAGGTGCGGCACCGCCCCCTGGTGCAGAACGTGAGCGAGTTTCACCAGCGTGGTCGGACAGACGTCCGGACAGCGCGTGAAGCCGAAGTACACGAGCGTCGGGCGCTCGAGCAGGTCGGTGCGCGTGTAGGGGTGGCCGGCGGTATCGATCAGGGTGAAAGCGTCCACCGGCTTTGGCTGCGGCAGCCACGTGCCGCTTGCCAGGTGCGGAGCATCCCTGTCAAGTTGGCGCGCCAGCCAGAAGCCCGCCAGCCCCGCGCAGGCGGCGACGAGAATCAGGAGCCAGCGC
>Ga0210394_10004095_pt1 | contig 17344 bp, 13 predicted proteins | sample IncBWC12MmetaG_FD_160121 | JGI IMG/M metagenome (GOLD analysis project Ga0210394, IMG submission 160121) | Forest soil microbial communities from Barre Woods Harvard Forest LTER site, Petersham, Massachusetts, United States - Inc-BW-C-12-M | ecosystem: Environmental > Terrestrial > Soil >... | reverse complement strand
TTGCTTCGCAGGATTGGTTTGTTGCCAATCTGAAATTCGCCCGCAAAGCGGTGCCTCTCGAAAAACTGATCTGCGCCATTGGTAATTACGGTTATGACTGGGTTCGCAAACCGAAACACGGCAAACTGCCGCCCGACGTACGCGACACCAACGTGTCGGTGCAAGACGCGTGGCTGGTCGCGCGCGATTCCGATGAAGACATTGATTTCGACGGCGACAGCAGCAATCCTCACTTCAGTTATATGGACGAGGCTAACCGCCGGCATGACATCTGGTTTCTCGACGCAGTTACGGCGCTGAACGAGATGCGGGCGGCGCAGCAACTGGGGATTCAGACTTTCGCACTCTGGCGTTTAGGCGCTGAGGACCGCTCGCTGTGGCGGGTTTGGGACGTGCCCGGTGAACCCATTGCGCCGGATAGGTTGAAAGATGTTTTGCCCGGCCAGGATGTGGACATGGAAGGTCAGGGCGAAATTCTGCGCATAGAAGATCGTCCGGCTAACGGCAAGCGGGAGATCACGGTCGACCCGTCCGGAATCATCACCGATGAGACCATGGACAATCTGCCCGAACCCTATCGGGTAGCTCGCTACGGCTACAACCCACACGCCGTTGCCATTACCTTCGATGACGGTCCTGATCCCACGTGGACACCAAAAATCCTGGACGTGCTTAAAAGAGAAAATGCCACTGCGACGTTTTTTTTGATCGGGCTTGAGGCAAAGGACTTCGGCGGCGTCACTTCTCGCATCTACCGCGAGGGGCACGAGATCGGGAATCACACCTTTACCCATCCCGACATCAGCAACCTCTCGCGCAGCTACATGAAAGTCGAATTAAGTCTCACCGAGCAACTGTTTGCCAGTCGTTTGGGAATCCATACAATCCTATTCCGCCCGCCATACTCCATCGACCAAGAGCCTGATACCGCAGACCAGGTACGCCCGCTGGAGGTGGTTCAGGACATGGGCTACATCAGCGTAGGAAATAAAATCGATCCCAACGACTGGAAGCCCAACCCGCACGCGGAAAAAATAGCCGCAGTGGTGCTCTCCCACATTCCGCCCTGCGACCCCAAAGACCGGCTCTGCGGCAGCGTCATCCTTTTGCATGACGGTGGCGGGAATCGCAGCGAAACCGTTCGTGCTTTGCCCATGATTATCGACGGCGTGCGCGCAAAAGGGGATGCGATCGTCCCGTTGCATGAGTTGATTGGCAAGACGAGGGCGGATGTAATGCCGGCGATCCCCACTAACGAGGTTTGGGCTGCGCGATTGGACTGGATGGGCTTCGCTCTGTGGGACTTCAGCACCCATGCCATTGTCTGGATATTCTTTCTTGGCGATCTCCTCATGACAGGGCGGTTGCTGTTTGTCGGAGCTTTCGCGATTTACGATCGTTTCCGTAAGCAACATTACGGTACGCCGGGCGAAGCGGAGTCCTACAAACCTGAGGTCGCGGTGCTGATTCCCGCTTACAACGAAGAGAAGGTTATTGAGCGCACGGTGCGGGCGGTGTTGGCGTCGGATTATCCCGGCCTGCACGTGATCGTGATTGATGATGGTTCGACTGACAACACTCTGGAAGTCGCACGCCGGGCTTTTATAAAAGAGGAAGCATCCGGGAAAGTTGTGATTTTGACCAAACCGAATTCGGGCAAAGCGGAGGCGCTTAACTTCGGCCTTGAGCATTTACGCGATCATGAAATTTTCGTCGGCATCGACGCCGACACGGTGATCGCCCGCAACGCAATTTCCCGGCTGGTTCCGCATTTCCTAAATCCCAAAGTCGCAGCCGTCGCGGGAAATGCGAAGGTTGGCAATCGCGTGAACCTGTGGACTCGCTGGCAAGCTCTCGAATACATCACCAGCCAGAATTTCGAGCGCAGGGCTTTGAACGTGCTTGGCGCGGTGAGCGTGGTGCCGGGAGCCATTGGAGCATGGAGAACTTCCGCAGTCCGCGAAGCCGGGGGATATCACACCGACACCGTGGCGGAAGACGCAGATCTGACTATGGCTTTGCTGCGCAACGGCTACCGCGTGGAATATGAAGATTTGGCGCTCGCTTACACGGAGGCGCCGATCAATGCCAATGGGCTGATGCGGCAGCGCTTCCGCTGGTCGTTCGGAATTTTGCAGTCTGTGTGGAAACATAGGGCCGTCTTCGCCCGCAAGGGAGCGCTGGGTTGGGTTGCTCTGCCCAATATCGTAATTTTCCAAATTTTGCTGCCGCTGGTTTCACCGTTCATCGACTTGATGTTCGCCGTGGGAGCGATTTGGTATTTCATTCAAAAATATTTCCATCCCGATTCTACCGATCCGGCCAGTTTCCAGCGGCTCATAGTTTTCTTTGCGGCTTTTCTGATCATTGATTTCATCACATCGGCCATCGCGTTTGCGCTTGAACGACGCCAGCCCGAAGCGCGCGAAGACGCCTGGCTGCTCAGCCAGGTATGGCTGCAACGTTTCGCCTATCGCCAATTATTTTCGCTGGTGTTGTTCCGAACGGTGAAACGCGCCATCGAAGGCCAGCGCTTCGCCTGGGACAAACTGGAGCGCACCGCAAAAATGAGCTTTCGAACCGCAGACAGCCACGACTCGGTAAAAGTGCCGTAATTTGTCATTTTTTGTGACTTGATGTGTTTCAAATCAGGATATCGGCTCAAAACCATCACAACAAACTGAGCGGACCTGCTCGGATTAGCGTATGCTAAGAACATGCTGCTAAACGGAAGAGAAGCGATCCTAAGCCGTGTCCACCTGCTGAAGGAAGAGATCAGCGACATCCAAAGACTCAACGAGCAGTATGCCCAGCAGCGACGCACCTTGCCCGCGCAGCAAAATCACGCCCAGCGCCGCGGCCGCCTGGAACAAATCGTAGAAGAACTAAAAGCATTGACCAACCGCAAAATCCAGTAGGGCCCACCACACGTGGGGACAGCCGCCCCCGGCTGTCCAGTCGAGCAACGCTCGACATAGATTGCGGATAGACTCGGTCCTGTCGTCATCCCGTGCAACGCGAGGGATCCAAGTTGAGCCTGGCGGCAAACACCGAGATTCCTCGTCGCTTCGCTGCTCGGAATGACAACCAATGATCAGTTTTTGAATGCTACAATAGTTGGTTCCGCGCCCCTCCGCGCAGCATCCATATACCTTTCGAGGAGCACTTATGGCAACCGTTGAAGCCCCCACACAACCACAAATTCGCCTTCATCAAGGTCCATTCGCCAACGAGCCATTAACCGATTTCAACAAGGAAGACAATGCCCGCAAAATGCGAGCCGCCATTGATAAAGTTCGCAGCCAACTGGGACGCGAGTACGAACTCATAATCGGCGGCAAACGCATCAAGACGCAGGATAAGATCAAATCGCTGAACCCGGCGAAGCCGTCGCAAGTTGTCGGGGTGCACCAGAAGGCAGGCAAGGAACACGTCGAACCGGCCATGCAAGCTGCGCTCAGCGCATTCGAGCACTGGAGCCGTACCTCGGTTGAGCAACGCGCCAGCCTGCTGTTTCACGTCGCCGATTTGCTCCGTGAGCGCAAATTCGAATTTGCTGCCTGGCTGGTTTTCGAAGTAAGCAAGAATTGGGCGGAGGCTGACGCTGACATCGCCGAGACCATCGACTTCTGCGAGTACTACGCTCGTGAAGCGCTGCGGTTGGCCAAGGTCAAGCCGGACGTACAAATGCCGGGAGAGCATGATTCTCTGCGCTACATTCCGTTGGGCGTTGGCGCTGTAATTCCACCGTGGAATTTCCCCTGCGCAATTATGGCCGGGATGACGATGGCTTCGGTCGTCGCGGGCAATACCGTCATTCTGAAACCATCGAGCGATTCGCCCACCATCGCGGCGAAGTTTATCGAGCTCGTCGAAGAAGCTGGCATTCCCGACGGCGTGGTCAACTTCTGTCCCGGAGCCGGCGCGAGCTTTGGCAATGCGGTGGTGGCGCATCCCAAGACGCGCTACATTGCCTTCACCGGTTCGCGCGAGGTTGGCCTCGACATTCACAAGCGTGCTGCCGACAAGGTTCCGGGCCAGGTCTGGATCAAGCGGACCGTGCTCGAAATGGGCGGCAAAGACGCAATCATCGTCGACGCCGATGCTGATTTCGATGCGGCCGTTGAAGGCGTTGCTCAATCCGCATTCGGATTCCAGGGACAGAAATGTTCAGCCTGCTCGCGCGCGATAATCGACGAACGCATCTACGATAAATTTCTCGATCACCTCAAAGCTCGCGTGGAAAAAATCACGGTCGGAGATCCCACTGAGAATCCGAACATGGGCGCAGTGATTAATGAAGGCTCGATGAAGTCGATTCTCGAATACATCGAGTACGGCAAGAAAGATGGTCGAGTGATCACAGGCGGCGGTCCGGCAAAGAACGCGGGCGAGGGCTATTTCGTTCAACCAACCGTGATCGCAGACATCAAGCCCAAATCAAAGCTGGAACAGGAAGAAATCTTTGGCCCAGTGCTGGCGGTGATCAAGTCGAGGAACTTCGATCATGCCCTGGAGATCGCTAACGACACCGAGTTCGGCCTGACCGGCGCGGTGTATACCAGTTCGAAAGACAAGATTGATCGCGCCATCAGCGACTTCCACGTGGGCAATCTCTATATCAATCGCAAGTGCACGGGAGCGATGGTCGGTGCCCATCCCTTTGGCGGATTCAACATGTCCGGTACCGACTCGAAGGCTGGCGGCCCGGACTACTTGTATCTGTTCACCCAAGCCAAGTCGGTGGCGGAAAAGATAAAGTAGTGAAATCCGATCCTTTTTTTCCTGTCATTCCGAGGAGCGGAGCGACGAGGAATCTAGGGTTCGCTGGCGTCGCCGCAAGAACCCAGATCCCTCGCTTCCCTCGGGATGACAAACCCAATTTGATGCAAACAGAAAAGGCCGCCCGCAGGCGGCCTTTTTCATCGTCCAAAACTTTACGACGGAACCGCTTGACCCTGCTGTGGCGCTGCCGCAGCGGTCGCCGCAGCGGCCTCATTCAGGATGCGGTGATGTATGGTAAATAGCGCCAGCTCCAGCCGATCCGATACTCCGATTTTGTCATACACGTTGCGCAGGTAATTTTTGATCACTTGCTCGGTAGTCCCGAGCTGGGTGGCGATCTCCTTGTTCTTGTAGCCTTGCACGATCAGGGCGACAATCCGCAGTTCTTTCGCGGTCAAGCGATCGCGCACGCGCAGTCCAACCATATCGTTTTCTGTCAACTCGCTGGGAACGGCGATATCCTGCACCCAGGTTTCGCCACGAGCCACTTTGCGAACACAGTCGACGAGCGCGGCGCTGGTGACGTTGCGGTAGACAACGCCGTGCGCCCCGGCCGCCATGTAGCGTTGGGTGCTTTCGCCGGTATCGGCCAGTACCACTACGCGGGTTTTTGCCTTGTTGGCCGCTTGCAGCACGGCCAGGAAGTCACCATGAAATCCGCCAGCAATCACCAGCACGGCCGCGCGGAACTTATCCAGCGCCATGAACATCTGTTCCTGGGTTTGGGCCTGCGCCACAATGCGCATTTCGTCTTCAACCGCCAGCACTTTGGCGATTCCTGCGCGGAAAATTGCCTGATTGTCGGCCAGAATTAATTTAAGCATCGCTTCAGCACCTCTTTACGAGTTCCGAAACAAGTAACTACGCTTTACGAATGACGCACAAAATCGTAGGAATCAATCACGCAGGCCACACCGCGGGCCTCAGCCGGATTACTGCTGCCGCCGGTCGCCGGTTCGTCGGTGCGCACCACGCGTCCCTTGCACTGCACCGTCACATTCTCTTTCGCGCCGGTGACTTCAGGTGGCAGAACGATTTCAAACTCTACGTTGGAACCCACTTCCAGCGCTGCGTCCGCCCGAATATAAACTCCGGCGGCGCTCAAGTTTCCCGTCACTCCGCTGGATTGTCCCGCCTCGTCTGCCTTATGAATTTTGATCGGTAACTCAAGGGGAAATCGCTTTCCCGTCCGCGCTTCGGACACAAGTCCTCCTAGCTCCTGGCCTTCCCGACGTGCAAAAGCCAACTCCATCAAGGCATCTCCTGCATATGGAGCACAACAATCTCGTACCCGGTCCTTATATCACGGATTATACCCGCTATCAAAGCCTGGAGACTCATTTAGATAACAGTAGAAACTAGGTGCCCCCTTTCAAGGCGTCGGCACCTCACGAGATTCACGGCTGCATTGCTTTCTGTCACAATAGGCGATCGTCGCGTTTATCTTGCCCGATCAGGCGTCTACAGCCAAGGAGTCGCTTTCATGCGCGATCCACGTAGCTTGAAAATTCGCTCTCGTTTTTCGTTTATGACCTTCGTGGTGAGTTCGATATTGCTTTCTTGGACGTCTGCCAGCGCTCAACAAGCGACCCCTAATCCGAGGCCAGCGCCATCTTCGCAATCAAGCATTCCGCAGAAGGCAAGTCCGGAGACTGAGGTGGGAAAAGCGGTGGGTCCGCGTCCGGAGGAGGCGCCGCAGGTTCTGCAGCAGCTGAATTCGGCCCTGCAGAATCTTGTGGCCAAAGTTTCACCCGCCGTGGTTCAAGTGCTGGTCACTGGTTATGGAGCGATCGAGCAAAGCAACCGTAGTGAAACTGCGCTGATCGCACGCCAGCATGCAGTCGGTTCCGGCGTGATCGTCGAATCCGACGGTTACATCATGACCAACGCCCACGTGGTTGAAGGAGCGCAGCGCATTCGAGTGGTGCTGCCAATGCCTTCCATCGATTACCCGCAGGTCGAGCCGATCGGAAAAGAGCATGTGCTGGAGGCCAAGCTCATCGGCATCCATAAAGAGTCGGATCTGGCCCTGCTCAAGATCGAACAAAAGAATCTGCCCACGCTTGAGCTGGGCAGCGCGCGCCGCATTCATCAGGGTCAACTGGTGCTTGCGATTGGCAGTCCTGAGGGCTTGCAGAATTCGGTCAGCATGGGCGTCGTCAGTTCGGTCGGACGGCAGCCCGATCCCGATCGTCCCATGGTTTACATCCAGACCGATGCCCCCATCAACCCCGGAAATAGCGGCGGTCCGCTCATTGATATGGACGGTTATGTTCTCGGCATTAATACTCTGATTCTTTCCCAAGGCGGCGGCAGTGAAGGGTTGGGCTTCGCGATCCCCGCTCGCATCGTGCATTTCGTGTACCGGAGCTTGCGCAAGTATGGGCACGTGCATCGAGTTGAGATTGGGGCCATCGCGCAAAATATCACTCCCAGCCTTGCCGAAGGACTTAATCTTTCCCGCAGTTGGGGCGTCATCATCTCCGACGTCACTCCCGACGGCTCCGCGGAAAAAGCAGGATTAAAGACCGGCGACATCGTGGTGAGCGCCGATGACCGGCCTATCGACACCTTGCCTGCGCTCACAGCCGCCATGTATTTACATCCTCTTGATGAGGTCATGAAACTGGTTGTGCTGCGCGGCGGTGAAAAGAAAATTTTGTACGTCGCCGTAAGCGAGCACCGCGATCAGATGGACAAACTCGTAGACGCTGTCAATCCGGATGAAAGTCTTATCTCGCGTCTTGGAATTCTTGCCATTGATTTGAACGATCAGATTCGATCCATGGTCGGCGATTTGCGCGTTTCAAACGGCGTGGTGGTAATTGCTCGGGCCGCCAACCTCATCGGTCCGGATACGGGGTTGAAGACTGGAGACGTCATCCACACCATGAATGCCACGCCGGTAGATTCTGTGGATTCACTTCGGCGCCTGTTGCGCGGCCTCAAACCCAACGCGGCGGTGGTGCTGCAAGTGGAGCGCGACAGCCAGTTGCAATGGCTGGCATTCGAGATGGAGTAAACAAACGCCACAGATTTACAGGGATCTTCACGGATATGCGTTCTTCTTGATTCGTGTAATCCGTGGCCTAGAAGGCGCTGCCTCCGCCACCCCCGAAGCCGCCGCCGGAAAATCCGCCGCCACCACCGCCGCTCCAGCCTGATCCCGACGAACTCGAGCGCGGCGCCGACACAAAGACTTGGTGCATGTCCGTCGCCATACTATGCATCGAACTCGAAAAGAAAATCGGATTGAAGCCTGCGCCTCCATTCGGCGACACATACCAACCCGGAGCATTTTGCACGATACCAGCAAACGCCTGCGCCCAATGATGCTCAACTCCGAGCGCCATAGCATAGGGCAGAAACTTTTCGAATGTGTCCGGAGGCATGCGCTTGATTCGGTCGGCATCCACGCGATTCATGAACTCCTGAAAACCAAGAACCGCAATCCGCGTGCGCGCCCCTTGCACCGTCTTCGCCGACATCTGGCGCGCAAACAGCCACCAGATAATCGCGGAAATAATTCCGCACAAAATCAGCAAACCGATGGAGCTGAAAACGGGTTTATTCCGGAGAAATTGCAGCATCAGGAAAGGCGCGACAATAATCGCAATTGCTCCGAGGTTGTACGCATTCGCCGAGTCGGGGTCGAGCAGATACATTCCCTTATTCTTTAGCGCAGACTTGATATCTTGTCGGATCACGGGAATCGCCTGGTAGAAGCGGTTTTTCAGGCTGGACAATCTCGTGTCCTCGCCAGCGGCAAAAACATTCTCCAGCATCACGCGCTCGTGCGGCGCCAAGCCGTTCCACTGATCGCGCGGCTTGAGCAGATGAAAAATGTAATCCTTATGGTGGAAGACTATGCCTTTGTCATCCACTTCTTCGATCTTAACGAACCCTCGCACAGCCAAATCCACCAGCGTGCAAGTAATGTCGCGAGGATGAATCGAGTCATCGAGTAAAGTTCCGGCCTCGGCTGGAGTCATGCCCGCAGCCGGCTCGTACATCGGCGCGACCGAAATCCCGGGGTCGGGATCACGTCCCTTGTACCACCACAACGTGAACATCACAGCAAAAGTCCAGAAAGGCAAAAACACAATAGGATTGCTGCCCAGGAACCACAGCAAGCGCGTGAATCCGCTCGGCTCTTTAAGAATGCCTTTAGGAATAAACACATCGATGGTCATTCCGCCGCGCATGGGCAGCGGATTACTGGTCTCGAATGAAATTTCTGAGCCTCTGACTTCAGCACTGGCGCCACGTTCCGCCGATCCGTAAACTCCGGTAAAAGCCTGGGCACGCAACGATCCCGCGGCGGACTCGGGAAAGCTGACCTGCGCGGAAGCGTGATCGATCGGCACCGGCCAATCGTTGCCGGTCACGTTCCAATAAAACTCATCGTGATCTTCGAAAAAACGCATGCCATTGCGCACGCTGTAATCGATCTCAACGGTGCGAGTGGCATTAACCGCGTCGGGAATGTAAATCTTCAGGTCGCGAAAACCGTTGGCGGTGGAGGATTCGTACTTCAGCTTGCCGCCGGTGCCGTCGGTCACGGCGGTGACATCCAAAAATAGCGTATAGTTCGTGCCCTGCGGACCGGGATATTCGATCGGGATAAAGCGGTGAATGCCGTGCCATTCGCCCACAAAAGTAAGCGTAATATGTTCGTGGACGTCGGCTGATCCGTTTTCATGAACGGAAATGTTGTCGTTGAAGTCGGCAACTCGCCAGCTCTTTGCCACTGCAAGCGTGGCGCAGAAAAGAAAAACGCACAGAGCAACAACTCTGTAGAGACGCAGCTTGCTGCGTCTCAGGCCGCCGCCAACCCGGTTCTGTGACTTCGCAAATGTCATTCCGAGGAGCGAAAGCGACGAGGAATCTCGGTTTCCGTCGTCACTGCGAAGAACCCAGATCCCTCGCGTTGCTCGCGATGACAACAAACCCTCCAGATACGGCGCACTCGGTCGCAGAGGCGTTGCCAGCAACGCTTCTACAGAAAGGCTGGTTGTCTGAGGCATGACTTTTAGAACTTCACCGCAACCGGCTCGCGGTCGGCCGCTTCCACTTCGAAGAACTGCCGCGCCTGGAAGCCGAACATTCCCGCCAGGACATTCGTCGGAAACGATTGAATCTTGGTATTCAGATCGCGCACCACGGCATTGTAGTAGCGGCGGGCGTTCTGAATGGTGTCCTCAGTCTGGTTGAGCGAACCCTGCAACTGCGTGAACTCTTCGGACGCTTTGAGCTCCGGATAATTCTCTGCCACAGCGAACAAACTCTTCAGCGCCCCGCTCAGCTGATTCTCTGCGACAGCCTTGTCTTCCGGCGATGTCGCCTGCATCGCCTGCGAACGAAACTTGGCGATGTTCTCAAACGTGCCCTTTTCGTACGTCGCGTAACCCTTAACAGTCTCCACCAGATTCGGGATGAGATCGTGCCGCCGCTTGAGCTGCACATTAATATCCGCCCAGGCCGAGTCGCAGCGAACCCTCAGCTGGACAAGACGGTTGTACATCCCAATAAGCACGGCGGCGATGACCACCAGGACGCCTAAAACGATCCAAATCATGAGTGCTTCCTTTCCCTTCCAAGTGGGAATCAAGGGGACGGTACCACAGAGAAGGAAGACGTGCAATTAAGGTGACGCTAGAAGCCGCGAAGGACTCGCATCGTCCAACCTGCCGTCGTAGAATACGAAACTATGAAGACGTTCACCACGAATCCGCTAAAGCTTCGCCTGTCGACAAGCCTTTTCCTAATCGGTGTAATCCTCGGCGCGGCATTAGCCCACGCGCAAACCTGTTTCACCGCCAGTGACATGGACGAGCCCACGCGGACTGCTCTGGTCAGCACCGCAAAGCGCTATTTCGACATGGCGGCTCGCGGCGATTCCGCCGGGCTGCGGCAAAATTCCATTCCCAGCGTAGCTTCGGATTTTTCCGGCATCGAAACGGTTATTAAAGATAACCAGGCAAATTTGTCGGGAGCGCCAGCCACTCCGCGCTCTCCATTCCTATTGAAGGTCGAAGGAACAGCGCCCATTGCCCGGGCCGAGTTTCTCTGCGGAGTATTCGGCAAAGTCGGTCAGACTTCGGACAGCGCCGTATTCGAGATTCCTAACTTGCAGCCCGGAAGCTACGGCATCGTCACCCTGGATGTTCCCACCGCGAAGCAAACTTACGCCGTCTCATTTGTTCTGCAACAAGACGGCAAGGACTGGAAAGTTGGCGGCTTCTATGTGAAGGAGACTAAGATCGCTGGACACGACGGCAGCTGGTTTGCCGAGCACGCCCGCGCGTTCAAAGCCAAAGGCCAGAATCACAATGCCTGGCTCTATTATCTCGAAGCGCGCGATCTGCTGGTGCCCGTCTCTTTTATGTACACACAAATCACCGACAAGTTAGGAGACGAGGCGGAAACCGTGAAACCCGCCGACCTTCCCGGCGGCGGCAAAACCGTGGACCTCGCTGCGGGAGGCAAAACTTATCACGTCACAGCGATGTTTCCAGTAGTGGTAAAGCAGGATCTCGATCTGGTGGTGAAGTACCAATCCCCCGATGTTTCGAACACCACGCAAACCTTTCAGGACAACACCGCGGTAATGAAGGCTCTGGTGGCAAAGTATCCCGAACTTCGCGACGCATTCGATGGCATCGTAGCCCGCGCCGTCGAACCCAGCGGCCGCGATTACGGTTCACTGCTGCCGATGAAAGACATTAAGTAGGACCGTCAGTCCCCGAAGGGGCGAACTACCTTAGCCGGCTGTGCTTACGCGGACCTAGTGCGCAAAATTGGTCTTCCGCAGCAGTGAACGTGTGGGGACAGCCGCCCTCGGCTGTCCAGCGGAGCGAAGCTCCGCAGTTGGGATAAACCGCGAAGTAAGAATTTGGGTGGGGCAGCACTTTTCAACGCTGCAAAACTGTCCCCAATCACTGAAGGCTTTTGCCACCGAGGTAACGGAATTGTCTTTTTCTGCACCTGTAATGCTGGCGAGCTGCGCTCGGGGGACAGCCGAAGGCGGCTTTCCCCACGTGGTTCCGGGGTTCACGTTTGCTCTGCAAAGGTACATTCTTTGGGATCTTTATCTTGCCGCAGCCCAATAAAAACTGGCGCGCGCAACTTCATTCCGCCATCGGCTGTTTCATGGGTCCACTCAGAAAATTTGATCTCCGCCACTAGTTCCGGTTTCAACCAGTGCACGTGAGCCGCGTCCACTTTGCCGTAAAACGGATTGCGATCGGTTTCCAATTCCTTGAGCAGTTGCCAGATCTCTTTGAGCATCGCCTGATTGAATCCGGTTCCCGCCTGTCCCACGTGAATTAGCCGCCCTTGCTTGTCGTAAAGGCCCAGCACGATCGATCCGAAATATTGCCGGCTGCCTTCCGGATCGGTGTATCCTCCGACCACGCAATCGACGGTTTGCGTGACCTTGATCTTGAGCCACTCGCGGCTGCGGCGTTCTTCGTAGCAACTTCGCCGCTTCTTCGCGAGAATACCCTCGAGGCCTTGCTTTTTCGCTGCCTCGAAAAGCTTCATGCCTTGCGGAAAATGATCGGAATACCGGACCAGATCGCTGGTGACGATTATCTGGGAGAGCACCTGCTTACGCTGTTCAAGGTCGACGCGTCGCAGGTCATAGCCGTCGAGATAGAGCAGATCGAAGAGGTAGTAAACCACCTGGAGTTCGCGGTGCGCGCCAGCGCGGCGTCCGCCTTTGCGAATGCCGGTGCGCTGCTGCATCAGGCTGAACGAAGCGCGGCCCTGCTCGTCGAGGGCCACAACTTCGCCGTCGAGGATTGCATTTTTCGCTTTGACCAACTTCGACAACTCGCGCAGCTCGGGAAACTCACCCGTCAGGTCATTCTGGTTGCGCGACACCAAACGAACCTTGCCGTCTTCGATGAACGAAACCGCACGATAACCGTCCCACTTGATTTCATACAACCACTCCGGATCGTCAAAAGGTTTTTCGACGGAAGTCGCCAGCATGGGATGAATAGTGGTCGGCATCGGCCTTCGAACCGCACCATGAAGATCTTTAACCGAAGAGGGTGCAGATTTCAGCGAGGAGGTCGCTGTCGTCGCCGTTGATACACCGGCAGATGAGGTTGATGGATCACTTCCGGTTTTTTTTATTAGTTTTTTTTTACTTTGCACTTCTTGGGTGTCGTCTGTTGCCGCTTTTTGTTTCTTGTTTTTCTTGTCCAGCTTGGCCAGCGTCTCCGCCAGCCACGGCGCTTTCACTTTCCCCCGCGATGCCGGCCGGCTGCTCTTCCACTCGGCCGAGTCCTCATCGCCTGCGATGCCAGCCATAGTTCGCTTGCTGAGCACCGACTTGTCGTACTGTTCGATGTCGTAACCCGGGACTGCGTACTCATCCTGCTTCTTGATCAGCAACCATTCCGTCCCCTTACTACCCGGACGCCGCGCGCGCATGTGAATCAACGCAAAATCGCCCTTGAGCTTCTGCCCATGCAGCCGAAACTTGAGATCTCCCTTCTTCAACATTTCGATCGCTTCCGCCTCGGTCCCCGGCACATATTTTCCATTCACCGGCTTCGGCGATAATGGTTCCCACGTACCCACATCCCATACCATCACCGTGCCGGCGCCGTAATTGCCTTCCGGAATAGTTCCCTCAAAATCGAAATACGAAACCGGATGATCCTCGACTTGCATCGCCAGCCGCTTGTCTGCCGGATCAAGCGACGGACCTTTCGGAATCGCCCACGACTTGAGCACGCCTTCCATCTCCAGCCGAAAATCGTAGTGCAGGCGTGTGGCGCGATGCTTCTGCACCACGAAGCGGTGTCCGGTTTTTTTCTCCACCTTCGGAGGAGGCTCCGGCGTCTCCTCAAAGCGGCGTTTGCGTTTGTATTCTTCCAGCGGCATCGAGATATTCTACTGAAACTATCAATTGATGTCTGAAAGCTGGGACTCCTGAACTTTGCTTAGAATCGCCCGCATGATTTAAGGTTGCTGACGCACTTTCATCCGATGAAACGCGAATATCCAGACGCGCCGCTGGTAGGCGTAGGCGCAATCATCATCGAGCGCGACCGAGTAGTTCTGGTAAAGCGTGGACAAGCGCCGCTGCTCGGACAATGGTCTATCCCGGGAGGCATGCTTGAAGTGGGGGAGACCTTGCGCGAGGCAGCGGTGCGCGAAGTACTCGAGGAAACCGGACTGCAGGTGGAAGCTGGTGAATTGCTCGGCGTGTTCGATCGCATCGTGCGAGATGCCGAGCAGCGCACCCTGTATCATTACGTGCTGATCGATTTCCTGTGCCGAAGAATCGCTGGCGAGCCTGTGGCTGCTTGTGACGCTGCCGAGGCCCGCTGGTTTAGACGCGACGAAATTGGCAAAGTCTCCCTGGCGGAAGACACCGCCAAGGTTATCAACTTAGCATTCGAGAAGTCCCTTCGTGAGTCCGATCCTCGGATTTGAGCATCCGAAATACACGCGTACAAACTTCCGATAGCGAGGCGAACATGTTGCAAAAAATAGTGCACACGAGTAATGACTCCGCGATAGCTATTCTGCGTCTGGCGCTCGGCATCGTATTTTTCGCGCATGGCGCGCAAAAGATGCTGGGCTGGTTTGGCGGATACGGCTTCAGCGGCACCATGGGCTTCTTCACTCATCAGATGGGAATTCCGGCGCCCTTCGCCTTTCTCGCCATTTGTGCCGAGTTCTTCGGCGGGCTCGGCCTGATCGTCGGATTCCTGGGACGCATCGCGGCCTTCGGAATTATGTGCAACATGATCGCGGCTGTCATGATGGTGCATCGATACAACGGCCTGTTCATGAACTGGGCGGGCAATCAGAAAGGCGAGGGTTTCGAATACCACGTGTTGGCCATCGCGGCGCTGCTGGTGATCATCATCAAAGGAACAGGCGCTTTCTCCGTCGACCGATTCCTAACCGATGAACTTCCGTAAAAACAGAACGGCCCATGCTTTTGACGGCATGGGCCCGTTCCGGTGACTGTTTGGGATTGACCAACAGGTGGTCACTCTAATCTGCCCATTTAGAAGTAACGTTTTGGCTAAGCCGATTGGCAGCCTATCTTGAACGGGGCTTACCAGATTCCCTTATCGCTTCCAGTAATCTTCTGCCCGACTGCTGCTGCGGTCGCGAGATAGGGCAAGAGGCTGAGCCGGGCGCTGCTCTTGAACTCCCGATTGCGCAGCATGGTCGTGAGCTGCGAGGCGTAGAGGGCCGCCGATTCCGGCAGAATCGGGACGCGCAGAAATTCTTTTCGGTAATGTAACTTGTCGCCGCCGAACTGCGCGGAGGATTTCACGAATGGGGGGAGATCCAATCCTCTGCCGCGGTAAGGCCGCACGTAGTCCGACACAATTTTGAGGTAGGTGGCGACGCCTTCCCAGATGCCAGCCGCCGTGGCTGATGCTCGTAGATCGTCATAATCGATGACGCCGTTGTCCGCGAGGCTAGCGCTGTCGATGATGTCGCACAGCCGGAAATAGAAATGGCGGTACATTCGTTGCAGCGTGGAAATCATCAGGCGATCGGAGACTGAGGTTACGCGGAACGATTGGTTTGCAACTTGAATTACCCGCGCGCGCCTGGGTACCGAACTCGCGATTGAAATTTGCTCCCCCGTTTGTCCGAGGCGACGCATGTGAATCTCAACGGCCTCGGGCAATCCGGGGATATTGAAATTCCATTTGTTTGCCAGACGGTCGCCCCAGCTGCGCGGCGCGACTTCTGCCTGGAAGTGTTGCTTCATCAGGCGGATGACATCGTCCGGATCAGTATTGGTGTAGAGATCCAAATCGCTGCCTAGATCAGGCCAGTGGTCGAGAGATTTAATGACGGTGACGTCGTAACCTGCCGCTTCGAAGCCATCGCAGATTTTTCGCAGAAACGAGATCGCATTCTCGATCCGCGCCGACTCTAGGGCGAGAGCGGTAGCGGCCCATTCCGCCCGAGCGGAGTCGCCTGAGTCCTTCGCGATCTCCGCGAAGGCTTTCATTGCGCGCATAATTACGTGATTGGAATTGGCCAGGGCCACGAGATCGTCAAATTCTTTTCTGTTTGTTTCTGCGCTGCCGAAATCGTCAGCTTTAGCAGCAGCCGTCGTGGCGCCGCCTTCAGGCCGCAACAGCAGCCGCGAAAGCAACTCCATGGATTGGTTTAAACCGAAGGCAGGAATGGCGTTAGCAGTCATAAATTTGGCAATAAATTCATAAAGGCTATTGCGGCGGCCGCGAACCGGGCGCTTGTGAGGCTGGCCCAGGAGCAGGTGACGGTTGCGGCGGAGGTTCTATCACCGGCGTATTGTCACGGTGTTTCAGTTCCACCGGACCAGGATGCTGACGCCTCACTGCATTTTCCGCTGTAATTTTGTCGTCAACCTTCTGGTCGCTGTCAGACGCCACCGCAAAAATCCGCATGCCCTCGGCCGACTGCCGGGTCGCCAGTCCAACTTTGGCTCTGGCATCTTCCGCCTGGCGAGCTCGCTCATAGAAGAACTCCGCCGTCTCGAGGTCGCCATCCCTTTCCGCGAGATATCCAATATTGTTCAAAGAAAACGCGCTGTAGGGATTCAGCGAATAAGCCTTCATAAAATCTTGCCGGGCAGTAGGCCAATCATTGTGATTCGTCGCCGACACGCCTTGAACAGTTAGCAACGCGGCTTGCGCTTGGGCCGTGGCAGCATTCTGCATGCGCTCACTCAGCTTCTTTGCGCTATCCGCTGCCATTTCGCTGATCGGCTTGCCTCGCCACGCGCGGTTTAGCGTAACAATCACCGGCTCGGTAGAATGCGAATTAGCCGCCGCCATGTAATACTTCATGGCTTCGTCGTAATCTCCGCGAGCTTCCTTGGCGACTCCGAGATTGTTTAACGTGTAGGTGTTCTGTGGATCTATGGTCAGGGCCTTCTGCAGAACCACCAAGGCCTCCTGAGCCCGACCCTGCGAAATGAGTCGAATCGCTTCGACGTTCATGCGGTTGACCTGCAGGGGCGCGTCTTTTAGGCCGCCGAATGCATCCCGCATGGACTTGCCTTCCAACTGCCGGGCGCTGGTGCGGTCGATTACCGCGTCAGTGGCCTGCTCCGAGGCTAACCCGTAAAGCTTCTGCGCCCGCTCCAGTTGCCCCTTCAACTCGGAGACGTACCCCAGGTTGTACAGCGTAAAAGGGTCTGCAGGATCAAAGAGATAGGCTTGATAAAACAGCGTCTCGGCCTTCTCGTAATTATGCTTCTCAACGGCGTCAACGCCTTCGCGATTCAGCCGTTGCACAGGGGTGAGGTGGCTGCGTTTCGGAATAGTGACTTTTATGTCCTTGGCCAGGGCGATCTGAGACCCCGAGGCCATAATCATTACAGTCAGTATTGCTATGACGCTAAACCGGTTAGCAAACATTTCTTACCTCTGGCTTCTGGGAAACATCTTTGTTAAGACTCAGTTTGGATGCATCGGCCCCCAAGGCGTTGCCCGCAAGCCGTTGAATTATCACAGAAATGGCTCCAGACCACCGTTTTGGCCTTTCTGCCATCCAAGAGTAGGCGGAAATCCAA
>Ga0210394_10004093_pt1 | contig 17346 bp, 7 predicted proteins | sample IncBWC12MmetaG_FD_160121 | JGI IMG/M metagenome (GOLD analysis project Ga0210394, IMG submission 160121) | Forest soil microbial communities from Barre Woods Harvard Forest LTER site, Petersham, Massachusetts, United States - Inc-BW-C-12-M | ecosystem: Environmental > Terrestrial > Soil >... | reverse complement strand
CCATTTCGGTGGGTTCCTGCTGCTGACGGCCTTACTTCACCGTTCACTTCACAGGCGATCCGGGCTGTGCTTTCGCACCCGGCAGAAGCATCTGCCGTGTCCTGCCCTTTGCACGTTCGTACTTTTCTGCTGTACCTACTCAACGAGCGGAAAGGTTGCGGGGAACGATTCAGTGCGCCCGACAGGCGCTGAGGGTCCTCTATTTAAGGGCGCTGAAGCAGATTTGGTTTGATCAAGAGATCATCAAGCCCAAGGTGCACTGCAAGCTGCCTTGAGCTCCGCAGTTTTGGGAGGCGGCAACGTCCGAGGCGCTCCACAGGGGTGGCGGAGTCAGACCGTCAGCCCAAGATAAGATGAACAAAAGCCCTGTCCCGTCGTCACTGGGGACAGGGCTTTTGCATTCAGAACGTGTTTTAGTCGTCCAGGTCAGCCGTGGTGGGAGCCGGGCGGTTGAATTCGCTCGGAGGGCGAACGGTCTTCTCGCCAGGATAGGGCCGCGTAAACCCGGTCGACATATACCAGTTCAGGTGATTAACGGTGTCGGGGTCTTCGGAGTCGGGCTTGGTCAGTTTGCCGGCGAAGATCTGAGCCTTCTTCTTGAGCCAGGCCGCCCTCAGGACCTTGACCGCCGGAGTATCAGTCGTGTTGGCGGCGGTGGTGGTGGTAACGCCCTGATCCAGCGGGACCTGGTTCGCCACGTGCGACCACGGCCTGAAGTTGTCCTCAGACGGCTCGCCCTGGATGAAAGCCGTACTCATCGGCGAGGCGATGAGGTCGAACTGGTTCATCGGCCTCAAACCGAGGATTTGCTCCATGGTCCGGGTCATGTTGACTTGCGTGTAGTAGGTGTGGTCGGTGGGTCCGTTCTGCACAGCGTATGGGCTGACGACGTAGCCTGGGCTGCGATGACCGTCAATGTGGTCGACGCCGTTCTGCGCGTCGTCTTCCTCGATGAAGATCGCTGACCTGGACCACACCTTGCTGTGGCTGATGTAGTCGATAATGCGCCCAACTGCCAGGTCGTTATCGGCCTGTTCGGCATCCGCAGTCGGCGGTCCGCCGGTGTGGTCGCACATGATCCACAGGATGCTCAATCTGGGCACGGTACCGGCTTCAAGGTCCTTCTTGAAGTCCTGCACCCACAGATCCACGCGGAACTGGTCGGGGATACCCAGATCGAACTGCGGGAAGTTCTTGACGAGGTAGTTGGAGACGGCCGGGACGGAAGATTGTGCCTGGACCGCATTCTGGTAGTAGAGCGTCTTCTCAAGCCCTCCCTCGAAGTTCTGCGAGTCGGTGTAGAACTGGCTCCAGCTCGGCTCTGCGGTCGACCCGCTCGGCTGCAGGAACGTATCGTTTTCGACGGCTTCGCCGTAGATCTTTACCGACAGATCGGCCGCCGATGCTTCCGAGAACAGGTAGCCCTTGGTCTGGTAGGCGAGAGCATCGCCCATGTTCCCGCCTGGATAGCTGCGAACCCAGTCAGGCGACTGGATGTCGTCGGCGTAGGGCGCCATGGCCTCGGTGATCCACTGGTGACCGTCAGCAGACTGCCGGCTCGGATCGTAGAAATTGTCGAAGAGCGGGAAGCGCCGCACCAGATTGTGGACGTTCGGTGTGTCCTTGCCGCCGAAGACCGCCAGTGACGCGTCGCCATTGCCGGCCGCTATGTCGCCCAGGACCTGATCGTAGGTGCGGTTTTCACGGACGATCAGGAATACGTGCTTGATCAGTGACGGATCGCCGATCTTGGACGGCAGTGCGACCGGCTTGGTATCGGGGCTGCCACCGCTTGCAGAGGCGATGTTCTGCGCCAGATCCCAGTGATTGTTCTCGAAAACCTGCGTCGTCATCTGAGCCAGGGTCTTCGAATTCGGAATGGGGACGATGCTGACGGTGCCATTGTCCTGGTGCGTATTCAAGTTGCAGACGCCGTGGTCGCATTCGAACGAATTGCGCGTGCCGATGCCCTTGTCATTGGCAACGATAAGTTCGTGGTCGGCCCGGTCCACCACGACCGAACTCGGAGCATACGCAACAGGGATCATACCCTTGACGGGACTGGTGGTGTCGTTGGTGAGGTCGACGACCCCGATCGCGTTGGCATTGTAAAGCGCGACGTAGGCAACACCTCTGTCGGCATCGACTGCGATCGAGTTCGGCGCGGCGCCATAGGCGGGCTGATCTGCGCCGGGCACTCCGATCGGCAGGCCAAGGTTGATCGTCCGCACCACCTTATTGGTGCCCGTGTCGATGACCGAGATGGTGTCGCTGTAGGTGTTGGCGACCAGCAGGTGCCCTCCGTAGAAGGCCATTCCAGTCGGGTGCAGACCGGTGGAGATGGTAGCTGTGACCTTCATCGATGCCAGGTCAACCGCAGAAACGGTACCGGTGATCGCGGCGCCCACGACGGGGTCGGCGACGATTTCAGTGCCGGCGGAGTTGATCTGGAAATCCGACGCCGTAGCGGCCCGCCCACCCTCATTGCTGACGTAGGCGGTTGAGCCGTCGTTGCTGATCACGATGCTGTGCGGAGCGTTGCCGACGCGGATCTGAACTCCCAGCGCGGGTGGTGTCGCGGTCAGGTCGATTTTGGCCAGCGTATCGTTCTGGTTCAGCAGGGCATAGGCGCTCGTGCCGTCCTTTGAAAGGGCAACGCCGCCGGGATAAGCCGTGCCCGAAGAATAGAACGAGCCGCAGGGATTGGCGTAAGCGGCCGGAGGGCTGTTCGGGAAGCAGGTGATGAAGGAATTGTTGGGCAGCACGCTGACCTGGGTGTTGTCCTCCAGCATGCCTGCTGGAGTGACGTTGGCGATGGTGACGTGGCTGCTGTCCTGGCTGAATACCAGATACCGGCCGTCCGCCGAATAGGTTATGCCGCTATAGCTGCCGCTGGGATCCTTTCCGAAGGGGACGTAGTTCTGCAGGACATCGCCAGTCCTGGTGTCGAACACCTCGACGGCTCCGTCGCCATCCCCCGTCGACGTACCCAAAGTGAGGACGGCGGCGGTGTGACTGTGAGGATTGGGGTTCAGGGCGATGGCTTTTGCCCGGACGCGGATGCCGAGCCCGACCTGGGTGCCGGCCGGGGTGATGACCTGGCCACTGCTAACCACCCACGAGCCGTTCGCCAGCGGGCCGGTGACGTAGGTCGGGTACGGCACGGATTGAGCGAGCGACGGAACGGCCAGCCCCGTCGCCAGCAAGCCGGCGAGCGGATGCAGAGATTTGATCCGAGACTTCTTTCGAGACTTTTTCGGGGACATATGTCGTTTTCCTCCGGGGGATTTTTCATCACGCAACCGGAATCGGCCGCGCTACGTGAGATCGGGAAATTGATGTGGGGTGAGTGTGGGGTGAGTGAGCAGTGGGAAAGCAGCGCTAACGGGCCAAGTGTAGGAGCGCGCAAAGGACACCGGCATTACGCGAAAATTACAGTTTTGTAATCCTGTTGACGCGATGTGAACCGGGTCCAATGGCTTGGGATGCCAGTTTTGCGGGCGCTTTTCTTCGAGACGATCCGGCTAGGTGCTAGGCTAGGTGTGCTATTTGAGCCCAATTAAGTTCGGTCGATACCCGCGTGAGCGTCCGACCCGTCGTCGACGAGAGCGCGCAAGGGCCCCAGCCATGGTTCGTAGGGTCGCCAGCGCGCGACCGAAGTACGATAGATCGGCTGGCGGGCCTGCCACTTGCTCGGGGTCCTCACAGCCCGCGGATTGCATTCGGGGCGGAGGCACGCGTCGTGCCAGGCGAGGCCGCAGGCCGCGATGATCCGCCGGATCTCAGGTTCGGGTGCGCGGGTGAGAACCTCGTAGTCGACCTCGACGAAGCGATCCGCCGGCAGCACCCTTCGCCAATGGTCCATGAGCCGCTTGTAGCTGCGGATATACGCGACCAGTTCTGCGCCCCCGGTCGGAAACGGCAGGCTCGGGTGGAAATGAGTTTGGTGGATCGACAGCGCAGTGTCGACTGCAGCGCGGCGGCAGTGAATGATGATTGCGCGCGGGAACGCCAAGTGGATGAGTCCCGTCCAGAGGAAGTTGAACGGCATCTTGTCGGTGACTCGCGCCGCCGTCGGCGCGATCGCGCGCAGCAGGCCGAGATAATCTGCTGCCGCCTGGGCGAGAAAGGGTGTCTCGGTCCCGGCGGCGCCGGAGCGGTGCCATGCCGCCCCGCGCTGGTTCCAGAAATGCAACTCCCCGCCAGCCGCGACCTCGGGATGCATAGAGACGATTTGCTCGACGAGAGTTGTGCCGGAGCGGGGCATGCCGAGGATCAGCACCGGGGTCGCATCGCCGTTTCCGAGTACGGGCGCCCGTGCAATCAATTCGGGTTTGAAGCGGGCAATGAGGCCGTTGATCTGGATGGAAAACGCAGCCGAGTCGAACGAGGACGGGCCTTGTCGAACCGCATCCGCGGCGTCGAAATGCTGCATAGCCAGGGCGTAGTCGCCAAGATCCTCCGCTGCCTTGCCAATCGCAAGGTGAATCCGCAGCCGCTGCGCGGCTTCCAGCCCCGGCGTTGCAAGGGCAGCTTCCATGCCTTGAAGGAGACCTTCGTCCTCGCCCCTCACGGTGCGGCAGCGGACCAGATCGTAGTAGCTTCCCGCCAGCAGCGGAGCGATCGCAATGGCGCGTTGGAAGCATTCGCGGGCCTCATCGAAACGGCCGTATTCAGCGAGGAGATTGCCCAGCAGATCATGCGCCATGGCGTTTCCCGGATCGAGCGCCAGCGACTGCCGCAGCACTTGTTCGGCTTCCTGATTGCGATCCTGGGTCAGCAGTGCCCGCGCTTTGCCGAGGCGGCCGAAGCTGGTTTTTCCTCCGGTGGACGCCGCGCGGCGGAAACAACCGATCGCCTCATCGCGATGGCCCAGTGTGTAGACCAGGGCGCCGGCGCGGAACCAGGCCTCGGTCAGGGTCGGCGCCAGTTCGGTGGCACGGTGGTACGCCGCTATCGCCCCGCCGAAGTCGTCCAGCTTTTCCAGGGCGATTGCCAGGCGGAAATATGCGTCGGTGTAGCTCGGATTACCGGCAACGGCCCGCTGTAATGCAGCGACGCCATCCGCCAGGCGGCCGACCTCGAGGAAGGCGAGGCCGAGATCGTGCTGGATGATCGGATTGTTGGGCTGCAGCTGCGCTGCATCGCGCAACGGTCTGATCGCATCTGCTGGTTGCCCGGCTCTGAGCAGCTTAGTGGCCAACGCAAGCAGAGTCGTCACCTGCAGTGACGCGGCCGGGTTTGGAAACTGGGTCATGGCGCGAAACTGGGGGCTGTCTCCGGCCATCGGAAACGGCCAGCGCAATTGTCATCTACCATAATCGGCCAACGTGGAGGATTTTGCGAGAGGCTATTCTACACGCCATCGAACGAGCAGCCCTCAGCATCATCACAGAAGTGCCCGGACGCACGAGCAAGCCCTCACGGTAGCGCACCAGTGACCGTAACTTTCAGAAAAGGCTTAAAGCTAGCTCGGTTTCACCGGACTCGCGGTGCTACCCGCAGAGTCGGGGAAGTGGCGCTAATTTTGCTCTCATCAACGGACTGCATGACAGGATCAGGAAGTCCAGCAATGGGCACCATTCATTTCTTAATGACCATCCAATCTGGTCAAAGGTGGTTTCGCAAACCACACTCCAATTAATACGCGAGCAACGCGGACCAATAGATAATCCGGGCGAGCGACCTGCTCACCCTTCTTGCTTGTTCCCCGGGATTGGTCAGATGACAATTCTGAAATACCGATGAAATACCAATTTGACTGGTGCAACTTGTACCTTGCGAGGGTCTGTGATCAAAAACGCAAGTATCTCCGACTGCAGAGTACTGAGGGCAATCGTAAGCATGGCTCTGGCATTGTGGAGCTTGGCTGGAACGCTCGCACCGGTCAAGGGACAGAGCGTAGTTCTAGCGGGCGAAATCGGCGGACAGATTACGGATGCGTCCGGCGCGGTGGTGCCGAACGCAACCATAACGTTGCAGAACCTTCTCTCGGGCGTGGCACAGTCCACGCAAAGCAATCCGGTTGGGATCTATCGCTTCCCTGCGCTTGCGCCCGGAGAATACCTGCTGGCGGCGAGGGCCCAGGGCTACAAAGCCATGCAGACAACGGCGCAGGTGGTTGTTGGCTCCACCGTGTACCGGGACTTCAAGCTGCCGGTCGGCGCCAGCCAGGAGTCAGTCAAGGTGGATAGCGCCTCGACGGCGCTCGGTACAGCCGAGTCTTGGCAAAGCCACGTGCTTGATGGTGCCTTCATCGAAGATCTTCCCCTCAATGGTCGACGCTACACGGACTTTACTTTGCTCATTCCGAATACTGCCCCCGACGGGGATACCGGGCTGGTCAGCATCGCCGGACAACAAGGAGGAGAAGACTCCGGATACGGGAATGGGAACGGGACAAATGTTTTCACCGTGGACGGCACCAACGCTACGAGCAACTACTTCGCTGACATCCTTGGCCGTTATCGCATTCCCTATTTGTACGGGGAGAATTCGATTCAGGAGTTTCAGGTTGCCCAGAGTCCGTATTCGGCGATTTACGGCGGAGGAGCGGGGTTCGTCAACGCCGTGACTCGGTCGGGCGGCGACTCGTTTCACGGAGAAGCGTTCTACTACAACCGTAACTCCGCGCTGGGTGCAAACGATTCCATTTCGAAGCAGGCCGGCTACCCGAGACAAGATGACTCACTGCAACAGTTCGGCGCAAGCTTTGGCGGACCAATCCTCCGGAATCACCTATGGTTTTTCGCGGACTACGAAGGCCAGCGAGAAAACGACCCCATTTCGGTCATCAACTCCGCTTTGGATTCGACGCAACCGGGATTTCTCTCGAACAATTTTGGGATTCCCGATGGAACTACTCTCCCAGCGCCGAATTCTCCCTATCCCCTGCCGGGAAGCGATGTCGCCCCCGATCCGAACGATCCGGTTTATCTCCAGCAGGTTTCGAACACAATCCATCTGATGAACAGCAACCTGGGAGTGCAGCCTCGCCGGAAAAACGATTTCGACCTGACTCCCCGGATCGACTTCCGGCCGACAGGCAGCGACGCGATCTTCCTTAGCTTAAACGTGAATCGATTCGATTCACCCGGAGGCGTGATTACGGTGAGCCCGGTGGCGTCCTACGGAAAACAGACTCTTGCCAACGCCCGGGTTAACGAGCTTCAGGCCAGCTTTGGGTGGACACACAGCTTCTCGTCCAGACTCGTGCATGAATTCCATGCCGGCATGTCGGACGACAACCAGATCTCAACCCCATCCGGCCTTGCACCAGGGGCACCGACGATCATCATCGACAATCCCTCGTTCATTCTGGGCAACGCTCCTTTCTCTGTCGGAAGGGTGTTTGAAAGGCAGTATTCCGTAGCCGAGCGAATCGATGAGACGATCGGAAGACACACTCTGCAGATCGGATTCGACTTCAATCGTGCCTGGGACTCTGACAATAACTTCGGCGGCGCGGACCCCAATGCCGATGTGCAATTCGGCTCGTTTCTCGGCAGCTATCAGTTCTCGAACCTGGAGAGCCTGGCACTGGGCGAGTACAACACCTTCAGCCAATCCGCGGGCAATCCAACATTCGCGTTTGCCGTGCCCTACTACGGCTTCTATCTTCAGGACTCATTCCGAGCGGCCCGCAACCTGACTTTGGACGCCGGAGTACGCGAGGACTTTCAGGTTTATCCTCAGCCAGCCAAAAACCCCGCCTTTCCCTTGACCGGCCAGTATCCCAACCGGTTCTTGCGCGCCGCTTCACGCTTTGGTCTCGCGTGGGCGGCGAATCCGAAAACAGTAGTTCGTGGCGGCTTCGGACAGTTTTACACCAATCTCAATGGTTTGAACTATCGCAACGCCGTAGTGTCGAATGGTCTGGCATCGCAGCAATCTTCGGTGAGTCAGATAGCCGACTCTTCCGTCGGCGGAAATCAACAGCTGCCGGTGTTCCCCAACATACTTCCTGCCAACTCTCCGCTCTTCGTGGCATCCCCCGACATATCGTTGGTCTCGCCGCAATTCAGGGCTCCCTATGTCCTTCAAAGCAGCCTGCAGATCGAGCGGGAACTCACCCGAAACACGATGTTCAGCGTCGGAACTATGTGGACCCACGGTGTACACCTGATCTCGGGAAGCGCCTACGACGCGAACCTCTACCCACTGCAGGGAACTACGACCTACATCACCTGTCCAGCCAATACCGATCCTTCCGCGATTTCGTGCAGCGGTCCTCAAATCGCGCTGCCCAATATGGACAACGGCTTGCTGACGGAGGGTTACCTCAATCCAAACTTCGGAGAGATCAACGAACTGATCAGCCCCGGTCAGAACCACTACAACTCACTCTTCCTCGAGTTAAAGCACCGCATGGGGCACGGAATCGCGTACCAGTTTTCGTATACGTTTGCGAAGACGATGGTTCTTGACGGCGTGGACTTCAACAACCAGTTCGACTTCACCAACACTCATGCGCCCTCGCTCCTGGACATGCGGCATAGCATCAGCATCGCGGCGACCTTCGAGCCTAAGGCCAAAGAATGGATGCAAACCGCGGCAACCCGGGCAATTCTCTCGAATTGGAAAATGAGCACGGTCATGGCCTTTTCCTCCGGCCGGCCTTATGCGGGGCTGCTGAGCCCTTCGGTACTGGGCGACAATCTGAACGACAGCGCGTTCAACGAAGATACTGCCAATACCGCGGGTGGTATCAATGGCGCGGGTCCGACACCCAGCATCGGGCTCAATTCTTTCTATGGGCCGTGGCTGGAAAGGATTGATGTCGGCCTCGGCCGCAGGTTCTCCCTGATGGAACGGGCTGCGCTCCACGTTCAGGTGCAGGCTTTCAACCTTTTCAATCACGCCAATTACTACGTGCAGAATGGAAACGGCGTGAACCAGTTGCAATACAGTCCGGCCGGCGCCAACTGCGGAGACGGCCAGACGCTGAACCAGACCTGCTACCTGATACCGAACTACGGACCCGGCAATTTTGGCACGTTGCAGGAGATCAGTCCGAACGCCACGCCCCGCATCCTGCAGTTTTCGGCGCGGCTTTACTTCTAGGACCAAGGGACAGCCGCGTGCGATGACGGGTGAGATGCAGTTCGCCGTTCGCATTAGCCCCCGAGTTGGCAATGAAGATCCTGATAATCGAAGACGAGGTAAAGACTGCCAAGTTCCTCCATAAGGGACTCGGCGAGGCGGGATATGTTGTCGACGTTGCCGCAGATGGCTTGGAAGGTCTGCACCTGGCCCTGGAGGTCGATGTCGACCTCATTATTCTTGATGTGATGCTGCCAGCTCTGGACGGGTGGCGGGTGCTGGCCCGTTTGCGCGAAGCGGGCAGGCGCATGCTTGTTCTCGTTCTTACCGCCAGGGATGCTGTGCACGAACGCGTGCACGGTTTCGAACTGGGCGCTGACGACTATCTGGTAAAGCCCTTCGCGTTTTCCGAACTCCTCGCCCGAGTGCGCTCGTTGTTGCGCCGTTCAGCCCACCGAGCCGAGGAGACCATTCGGATGGCGGATCTTGAAATTGATCTGTCGCGGCAACGCGCCATTCGCGCCGGCCATAAACTCGACCTGACTGCAAAGGAGTTTCTATTGCTGACGCTCTTGGCGCGCCGCGCCGGCGAAGTGCTGTCCCGGACGTTGATCGCCGAACTGATTTGGGATATGAACTTCGACAGCGACACCAACGTTGTGGATGTGAATGTCCGCAGACTGCGCAGCAAAGTGGATGACCCCTACCCAGTCAAACTGATTCGTACAGTTCGCGGCGCCGGCTATGTCCTTGAAACCGGACAGTAGAGCATCGGCGGGGGCGCCACGCCCGCGCCGGACCCTTGCCTTCCGCCTGACAGCGGCCTACTCGCTCGGAGGCCTTTGGCTGGTGCTCCTGGCCACGGCCAGTCTATACATGGTGCTGCGAGCAGAGCTTGACAGAAGCACAGACCAGTTCCTTGCCGACAAGTTACAGGTCTTGCGCACTATGCTGCGGGAACGTCCGAATGACCAGGATGGGCTACGAGAAGAAATCGAACTGGAATCGGCCGCCCGTCGATATGAGCAGTTCTACATTCGGCTTCTCGACGAGCATGGCGTGCCAATCCTTACCACCCCCGGCATGGCCGAGCAACTGGATCTTGCGGAACTTACAGGTCGAGCCCGAAGCCGCTCCGAACGCTCGATCTCGATGGCCGGAAGACATGGGCAGGCGTTCCGCGTAAGCAGTGCCGCCGCGTCGGTCGGCACCCCCCCAACGAGCAGCGACACGATTCAAATTGCCATCGATATCTCTCAAGAAGAAGAAGTGCTGAGGCGTTACCGTTTCCGTTTTTGGGGCATCCTGGCGGCGACGTCGGTTCTCTTCCCCGTGGTGGGATATCAGATCGCGCGCCATGGCATCCGCCCCGTCGAAGAGATTGCCGCGACCGCTCGGAGAATTACATCAACCAATCTGCGCGAACGGATCCAGGCGGAAGGTTATCCTTCAGAACTCGCGTCGTTAGCCGGGACTTTCAATGAGATGCTGGACCGTCTTGAGGAATCCTTCGAGCAGATCTCAAGGTTCTCCGCCGATATCGCGCACGACTTGCGGACGCCGGTTAATAACATTCGCGGCGAAGCCGAGGTGGCTCTGGCACGGGCGCGGACCGTCGAAGAGTACCGCGATGTCTTGGAGTCTTCATTGGAAGAGACCGTCCGGCTGTCGGAACTTATAGGAAACTTGTTGTTTCTCGCCCGCGCGGAAAGCCCGCTGACCCATTTGCATCGGCAGAGAGTTGACGTGGATGAGTTGCTCGGCATTGTGCGCGAATATTACGAGGCCACCGCTTCGGACGGCGGGATATCCCTTGTCACTGTCACCGGCGGCGAGCCAATAACCGCTGAGTTGGATCGCGCTCTGATACTGCGAGCTGTGAGTAACCTGGTTTCAAACGCCATCGCACATACGTCCAGGGAAGGCTCGGTGACCTTGGCGGCCTCCGCCACAGATGGTGAGATGCGTATCAAGATCTCCGATACGGGCATCGGCATTCCATCCGAAGCGCTGCCCAAGGTATTCGACCGCTTCTTTCGCGTGGATCCCTCGCGCTCCAAGAATTCCGGGGGGACAGGACTTGGGCTGGCAATCGTGCAGAGCATCATGACTCTTCACGGCGGCAGTGCAGAGATCATCAGTGAGTTCGGCAAGGGAACCTGTGTCACTCTGCGCCTGCCTGCTCTTCAGGTGGGAACGCGTGGCCCTCTGGATGAAAGAGCCACGCCTGCATTGTGATGTTTATTCGCCGTCGCCGGTCTTCTTAACTTGCTTCGGCTGCACAGAATTGCCTATGCGGATCACGGTACCTTGAGTGCGTTTCCAGTTCTCGATCAGAGCGGCACGATTCTTGCTGAGATCCGCTCCACTGCGGGTCGAGGGATACGGTCTTTCGCCCATGGTTCCGGCCCACAATATGCGATTGAAGTCAGATGAGTCGACCTTGTCTTCGACAGAGAAGTTCATGCCCTGGGTTCTTGCCGCCCACCACGATGCATTGTGTAACGGCACGAGGGCAGGACTAGGCGCTTCAGCTGCTGGGAATGTGATGGGGAGAGTGGTACTGGCAAGATAGAGCGATGGGGCCGCATCGTAAGCCCACTCACTCTGCCCAAGATCGAATGCATCCGTCATGGGGAGGGTGTGAGCGTCGTTCAGGTTGAGGTGCGGAATTCCAAGAATGTCTTCGATGGTTCGCACCATACTTACGGTATTGTAGCGAGTCGACACGACGGCGTGGTGTTTGACATACGGGCCGATGACGAATGCAATGCTGCGGTGAGCGTCGACATGGTCGGCTCCGTCCTGAGCGTCGTCTTCGATCACGAAGATGAGCGTGTCCAGTGCGTAAGGGCTGTGAGCCACAGCCGACGCGACAAGGCCGACAGCGTAATCGTTGTCAGCTACCTGGAGTTCGGGCGTGTTCACGCCGTTGATTGCTGTGCTGAAGTTGCCCGTGTGATCGTGGGGAAGCCGAAGCAGGGTTAAATTCGGGAGGTTATTGCCCGTCACATAGCCATCGAATTCGCGCTTCCATTCCGTATAGAGAAAGTAATCGGGGAAACTCTGGTCGAAGCCACGGAAGTAGGGATCAGTGAAAGAGCTCAGGGCCGGGTTGGTTGAATAGGCGACCTGAACCGGCGGAGTCAAGAGCGCCGGGTTAGTCAATTCCGGAAGGCCTCCGAGCGACGGCGGAGCAACGTAGCGGACGATATCAATGAAGAACCCGTAGTCGCGAACCGACAGACCGGCATTGATAGCAGAATTCCAGAGGTAGCCCTGGCCAGGCTTGTCATCGTCGCTGTCAGGCGCCGCAACGTTTGCCGTTCCAGGCATCAAGTTAGGGTCGGGAGTAAAGCCCGGACCGGTTACAACCAGCGCCGGATCAGCAGCGGTGCGCGCCAAGATATTTCCGATGCCCACATTCACGTTGCGATTAGTGCCCTCGGAATCGTTGGCCAGACCCCCGTGAGCGCCGTAGTTAACGGGGATCTCCTTTTCGATCACGTCGGTCGTGCGAGCTGAGGTGGACCATGGCCAGCCGTCTCCACTCACCTCTGAGGTGTCATAGAAGTTGTCGAGATCCACGAAATCGCGTGCAATGTTGTGCAAGTTCGGCGTGTTCGCGTCCGGATACATGGTCAGGCTGGGATCGCCATTTCCCACTTCAAGGTCTCCTAGGATTTGGTCGTAAGTCCGGTTTTCCTTGATGATGTAAATCACGTGGTGGATCTTCTTGTGAAGCTCGGCCATGGTCTCTTGCTGATCTTGGCTTAATTCCAGGGAATAGTGATTGTTATCGATCACCTTTTCAGTGAGCGACTCAAGCTCATCATCATTCGGCGTGGGTACGGTCTGGAAGCCGGCCTTCGTGATCTGCCAGATATATTGGTTTGCGCTTCCTGTCTCTTCCTTTGGATTCGGACCGGCCGCACTCTTGCCGTTCACGATATACAGTGTCCCCCCGTCGCCACTAACTGAGACCGAGTTCGGATACCATCCCGTGGGAATGAGCCCCGTCACGCGGCTATTGCTCACCACTCCGCTAAGATGAACTACCGCCACCGCATTTTCGCCGGCGTTTGTGACATAGAGCGTCGACTCATCCGGAGAAAGGGCCAGGTTATTCGGATTCGCACCCTTGTAGTTCTTGGCGTTCGCATACGCATCCACGGGGGCCGTCACTTTGATCTCAGAGAGTACGGTGTTGGTGCCCGTATCGATAACGGCGACGGAATCGCTGTTGTCCTGAGCCGCAAAGAGCCGGTTCTGCGCCTTATTCAGCACCATCTTGTTGGGCTGCCCCGGGACCGCAATGCGTGCCGTGACGGTGGCGGTGGAACCACTGATGTCGACCACATCAATCTCGCGATCGCGGATGCTCGATACGTACGCAATGCGATTTCCTTTGATAGCAACCCAGAACGGAAACTCCCCGCCGGGCACACTCGTCTGTGCCGGATTGATCGTGCCAGGCCTCAGGCCAAGCTCGCTGGAAACGGTCCATCCGTTCTGCCCCTTGACGAGCACCGAGATCGAATCGTTCTCGTAGTTGGCCACCACCAGCTTCTGTCCGTCCGCCGAAACTGCCAGTCCGGCCGACTCGGGTTGAATATCAAGTCCGAGGCCGCCAAAGTTAGCAAGCGCCGGCACGGCCTTCGCAAGGTGACCAAGAGCGATCGGAGATCCGGCCTCTTCTGTCCACTTGCTGGCCGTGAGCGCGTAGATATGCACGTTGTCGCTAACGCCGCCAGCGACAAAGAGCTCCGTTCCGGCCGCGTTGAATGCGATTCCGTTGTAAGTATTCGGAACCAGGATCACCTGTGTCTGTACCGGGGAGCGGTGAGAGACGTCAAACACGAAAACGTACTCACTCGAATCTGCCGGATCGGCGACGCCAGTGCTTAGGTTGGCCTGCGTATTGTAGCCGCTGGTCAGAATGACAAGCGTCTTCTTGTCGGGACTTAGTGCGGTCTGGACCGCCTGTCCTGCGGTGTATTGAGGGTTGTCAGCAAGTCCGGGGTTCAGAGATTGAAAGCTGGAACCGCGGGGCGCGAGCGGGGTGATCGTTTGTCCGGTGCTGAGGATCTGCGCCTCTCCACTATTGAGTTGAGCGGCGGCCGGCAGACCGGCGAAAGCAAGCATCGCCAAAGCGACAATTGCGACATATACGTGGGAAACGATCCTTTTGCGCATATGGTCTTTACTCCAGAGCTGATCTCAAAAATTGTTGAGAAGGATGGTCGTGTCCGGGAGATGCACTTCTGATCACTGTTGGCTGCGGCGGATCATTCAAAGCAGAACGCCCGACGCTGCGACCGAATGCCAAATGCCAACCGGGAAGAAGGCGATTTTAAGGTGAGCCAAGTTTGCTGCCGAAATACCCGGGAATCGGTGGCCAGATGACAGTAAATCGGTGGGCAATGGCGAGTCTTGAGGTTCAGGTTAAAATATCGCAACGTTTCCGTTCTGTGATAGCGGTGGCGCAAAAAGCTGCTTGCGGGTGGAACGAAGGTCGAGGCCTGAACCCACCGACGGATATGGCACGCTTTCTGCCTTCAGGCAGGTACACAGTACGCGGTTCAGGCGCGCTGTGTTTGCGTGGGCCGCGGCCGGGAGTGGCAACTGGGTAGTCCACAAAACGGCCGGCGTCTTCGACGGTGCGCAGCATGTTGATAGTCGAATAGCGATCGGAACCCATTAATGCGCTTGCAAGACGATTTGTACTGGCAAACGGAGATGTGGCCAGAAGATTCTTGTCTGATGCCAAACGCACATACTGACGATCGGAACGCGAGCAACATGGCCGCAAAGTCGCCTTCGCGTCAACTGTCGGCACCTTGAACGGTAGTCGGTTTTCGCCCACTTGTAGAAAAAATGGATCGAACTGAATCGCTCAATTAGCGCCTCTCCCTGAAATCGACAGCTGACCTCCACGCTGCCGTACGGTGCCAAAGTAGGCTTTATTGCATTCAGGAAACTCAAAGAGTCTTCAGGAATGCGATCAGCGCTCGGCGATCCTCTTCGGACAAATCCAATCCAAAGGCATGGCCTTTGACCGAATAGCTCTTGGCGCCATAAGGTTTGAATCCTGTCGGCTCATAATCGTCCTCCAATCGTTTGGGATCGAACCAGTCTTCGAGAGAGGCGCACCAGCCGCTGTGACCGAACATGCTGCGGTACCATACGCCCTTCAGCGATGGCACTTTGTAATAACCGGTGCCTCGCCTCGTCTTCAGGGTCATATTTGGATCTGTCCCTACCGAAAACGGCGCGATATCGAACTGTTTTCGCGCTTCAGCAGGCACACGGAAGCCCTCAGCCGGCGTGAGCTTGTTGTTGGTATAGAGAGGAGGCGTATGACAGGCTGCACACCCTGTGCTCTCAAAAAGCTTCTTGCCGCGAATGGCGAGCGCGTCGATTCTATTTGGATTGGGAGGTGGTTCGACCGAATACAGGTACATCGCCAATGCATAAAGCTGTTCGTCACTATATCTGCCGCCAACTGCGATCGGATCGTCGGGCTCCGGACGCTTCATCGAGTAATGAAAGTCCGCGGGCACAAATCCATCGTAGGAAGCAAGATCGTCCGCGCCCTGGTTCAACGCCGCGTAGCGCATCAGGTCTGCGATCGACCGCTGCTGTTGCAGTCCTGTGTGGTCAAGGTAACGGCGATCCTTCACGCCGATAAGGTCTGGGATCTGGAGCGGGTAAAAGAGGCTGCCCCGATGCCGACCGACTACTTCGGCCGGCATCGCCTCATGCGCGGCGTTCACCTGGTCCGTGGTCATGTTGCTGATTTTCGCCGAGGTATCAGGCTTCAGCCATGGAGCTGCGAATAACGAATGGTCGAGGCGTCGAAGGTCCGCATCAGCTTTCCGGGCATCATCGGGATTGGCCAGCCGTTTCCCGAAGTACCAGGCCTTGCTTTTCTCGAACGGGAAGTTCCCCTGGGCGCCCTCCAGAACACCTCCGTCCGGCATGACTCGCGAGTGGCAAAAGCCGCAGGCAAAATTGCCGAGTTCTACTTCGCCCTTCTTTCGAATGACATATCGGACAAACGGTATGGTGCCATCACTGGCAACAGGAACACCGGTGGTCTGATACCAGTTTGGATTTCGCACGTCCTCAATGCTGGCGACCCGGTGCGTTGTGTAATAGATCGGCGTGTTGAAGACGATTCGTCCGGCCGCGATCCAGTCTTCCTCGGAGCTGAGGTTGGGCTTGTGACCTGATTCATCCCACAGGACCTCGGGAGCCTGTCGCTTGAGCCACTCAAGGTAACCGGCTGGCTCGTGCCCCGGAGCGTAGACCGCGTAGCTCCTGTAAATGGGACGAACGGGAATCCGATAGTAGTAGTCGGACGAAATGTGCTTTGGCGATCCGACAGGGTCTGCGAGAGGTATTTCAAGAGTCGCGATCGCCTCGTCATCCCACACCTGCGGAACCGACGGCGTGAAAGTTGAGCGTTGCTGCTGGGCTGGGGCTCGCGAGAAGAGCCAGGACCCGCACACGATTCCGACCAGCACAAACACAAACAGGGGCTTCAAAACAAACTTTTTCATCTACTGACCTCCGGGGTGAACGACCTGCTGCACCGTCGTTCACGCAGATCTTCCTATGTGCTTGATTTCGTTGGCAATGGAGATAATCTGTAGAAACCTGTATTTTTGCTTTAGCAGCGGGTTGGGGTATTTCGAGCCAAGACATTGCCGGCTCACCCAAGGGCCGATGGGGGTCCGCCTGAATTCCAGCGTCCTACAGATCGGAGAATTCGAACTTGACGTCCGTAACCACCGGTTGCGGCGGTCGGGCTCCGAGCTGAAGCTCGAGCGTATCCCCATGCAGCTCCTGATTCTGTTAGCCAGCCGGCCTGGCGAACTGGTCAGGAGAGAGGAGATCATTCTCGAGCTTTGGGGCGACGAGATCAACGTTGATACCGAAAACGCAATCAACACCGCCGTCCGAAAGATACGGCAAGTCCTCGGTGACGACTCGTCGAGCCCGCGCTTTGTCCAGACAATCAGCAAACGAGGGTACCGATTCCTGGCTGAGCCTGCACGGCCAGCCGTTCCGCTTCAGGCGCCCGCATCAACCTCGAAGACCATCCGCTCCAAAACCATCCAGTGGACCCTGCTTGCAGGCGTAGCAGCCCTGTTAGTCGTGAGCCTGGTCGTCTGGAGCATCCGTCATTCCCGGCTGGTCCTGCGTGTTTCCAATTACGTGGCAATCACCCATGACGGACTGCCGAAACAAGGGCCGTTGCTCTCCGACGGCATTCGCATCTATTTCGTCTCCGGGAGC
>Ga0210394_10004092_pt1 | contig 17350 bp, 21 predicted proteins | sample IncBWC12MmetaG_FD_160121 | JGI IMG/M metagenome (GOLD analysis project Ga0210394, IMG submission 160121) | Forest soil microbial communities from Barre Woods Harvard Forest LTER site, Petersham, Massachusetts, United States - Inc-BW-C-12-M | ecosystem: Environmental > Terrestrial > Soil >... | reverse complement strand
GAGACTCCCTGTTAGGGCAACTCAATCCCGCCGCCCTCGCGACTGCCAACTACGGCAGCGCCGACTACGATGTTCGCCATCTGATCAGCGCCGATTTCGTCTATAGTCCCTCGTATCACTTCGGCAATAAGTTTGTGGGCGAGTTGGTAAACGGATGGCAGGTGGGAACGAAGATCATCTGGCACACCGGGATTCCGTTCTCCATCGTGGACAACAATACCGCTCTCGGCAACTACAGCGGCGCACTGCTAGCGACGCAGATCGGGCCGAATCCGGAATCGAGCTGCGGCGCGGCCGCAGCGATCACGCCGTGCCTGAATGCCAATGCGTTTCTCAACGGCGCGGACCCGAGTTTCAACGGCTACACGGCGCTCTCTCCCCAAACGCGCAATCAGTTCCGCGCACCCGGTTACGCCGATGTCGACATGAACCTGCTCCGGACCTTCACCCTCCGGGAACAGATGAAGCTGGCCGTCGGTATCGCGGCTTACAACTTATTCAATCATCCGAACTTCGCCGCGCCCGACAACGGTGTGGGAGATTCCACGTTCGGCAACATCCTCGGCATGGTGGGCGTGCCGACCAGTCCGTACGGGAACTTCCTCGGGTTCGACTCTTCCCCGCGCGTCATACAGATGACCGGAAAGCTCACGTTCTAGCAATTTCGAGGCTTATTCTTGAGACGGCGTGGGCTTCGGCTCGCGCCGTTTGCGGCGAACCGAGGGGCTTTGGTTAGCGGGTTCAGTCTACCCATGCGAATCGTCTGGCGTCTTGCCAGGAAGTCGGGGCCTGTCACGAAAATAACCATTTGCCTCGTCTAACCGCTCCCTCCGGTCGCGGCTCTGACGTGGCTTCCGAGCCGCGACCGAAGGAAGCGGTTGCGCCGGTAAACCCGGCTGGACAAGTGAAAGCAAGACGCGGCGCCGGTTGGCCGCCGCACAGGACGCCCTCCTGCCCCACTTGGAGAGCCGGCCAGACGATCGGAAGCCTGGAATGCCCGAACCTCGCACGCGACCTACGGCTCTGCTGGCGGACCCGATCTACCGGCAGCACGACACCGGCTTGGGCCATCCCGAGCAGCCGCAGCGCTTTGATGCGGTGGTCGAGGCTCTCGATCGCGCCGGGTTGACGGAGAAACTCCTGCGCATCGAGCCTCGGCCGGCTACGGAAGATGAGATCGCGGCTTGCCATGGCCATGGCTACATTGAAGCGGTCCATCTCGAGATCCGTTCCGGAGCACACGAGCTCAGTACCGGCGATACAGCGGTATCGCCGCGCTCCTGGGACGTCGCGCTGCATGCCGCCGGCGGCATCCTGAACGCAGTGGACGCCGTAGTCCAAAGCTCGGATCAACGCGGCGCCGCGCAAAACGCCTTTTGCGTGGTGCGGCCGCCAGGGCACCATGCGAGGCCCGATCAGGGGATGGGTTTTTGCATCTTTAACAACATTGCCGTGGCAGCGCGCTATGCACAGCGGAAGCATGGTCTGGGCAAGGTGCTCATCGCGGATTGGGACGTGCACCATGGCAACGGCACTCAGGATATCTTTTATAGCGATGGTTCGGTATTTTTCTTCAGCACCCACCAGTCGCCGTGGTATCCATTCACCGGTGCGGCGAACGAAACCGGCGAGGGCCGCGGCCAAGGCTCCACAATGAACTGCCCGCTCCCGGCGGGCTCCGGCCGGACCGAGATCGCGGGCGCATTTCGCGAGCAACTGCGCCGGGCCGCGGATCGCTTTCAACCAGACCTGGTGCTGGTTTCGGCGGGATTCGACAGCCGCATGGCGGATCCCCTGGGACGCTTTACTCTGACCGACGTGGATTTCGCCGAGCTGACCGGAGTGCTGCTGGAGATCGCCGGCGAACACGCGGGCGGACGGCTGGTATCCGTGCTCGAAGGCGGCTATAATTTGAGCGGCCTCGGTTCGGCGGCGGCCGCTCACGTGAAGGCGCTACTGTGTGAAAAGCCGTGATGCTGTAAGCTGGTTTGGTCGTGCAGTTCGGTTGTGCAGGATTGACGTAGATCCATTCCAAACACCAGGAGATGCGAACCAATGAGCGTTAAAATCAGCACGCGGCAGGTGGGCGACGTGACGGTGGCGGAAGTGGCCGGGAAGCTCACCTTGGGCGAGGCCTCCGGCACGTTCCGTGAAGCCTTACGCAATCTGATCAGCCAGGGCCAAAAAAAGATCCTACTGAATCTGGGCTCCGTTTCTTATATGGATAGCTCCGGAATCGGCGAACTGGTCGCCGCCTATACCACCGTCACCAGCGCCGGTGGGACGCTGAAGCTGCTGAATCTGACCCATCGCGTCCAGACTCCCCTGCAGAGCACCAAGCTGTACACGGTGTTTGAAGTCTTCGACGACGAAACCACGGGGGTCAAGAGTTTCGTATAGGAGCTCGCACAAGGGCGTGTCCGGCCCTCGGAACTGCCAGGTCTTCCGCCGGGCGTGCCTTCGTTAGCAGCCCGCGCCTAAGGTCGCGGCAGGCCGAAGGCCTGCTCTACAGCCGGTCCCGAAATGTAGAAGCTCTAGGGGCAGGTCTTCGACCGCCATTTTCGGGCCCGGACGACTTTAGTCGAAGGTACGGCGCGCACCACCAGAAGGATCGGGAACCGTTTCGCCCCCGCACTCCGCTTTGCGCGCGTTCCTCAAAGTTTTCAACTTTCCGTTTACGGGTTAAGGAGAGTGTGCTAGCATATTAGTGCCTCGAAGTATCTTCGAAGCAAAACCCCCGCATGGAGTCGAAGATAACCATCGAATGAGTTTTACCGTTTTTTTGGGCAACTTGCCCGTTTGGGTGACCGCGGACGATATCAGAGGTTGGCTCACCGCCGAAAATCTGGTTTCGGACGCAATTAAAGTAATCCGCAATCCGGAAACGCAGGAGTCCAAGGGCTTCGCTTTCATCGATGCCCCCAACACGGAGGAGATGAACGCGATTATCCGCCGATTCGATCGCGCGCCTTTGGAAGACCGCCTGCTCCGCGCCAACCCGGCGCAACCTCCCAGGCCGAAGACTCAAGGCCAAGCGCCGCCGGGACGGTCGATGGGTCCTTCGGGATCCGGCGGGGGCTATGGCGGCCCCAGCCATGTTCCGGCGCATGTTTCATCCGGGCATGGACCAGTTGTCAGTCACGGTGTGCCTTCGACAGGGCAAGGCCCGGCGTCTGGGCATGCTTCGGTGACAGGGCGAGGTTCGGGCGCTGGCCCATCTACCGGCTCTTCCGCGGCGTCTTCGCCGGCGTCTTCCTCGGCACCTTCCTCAACTGGGGTCGGCGATCTTCGTCCGCCTCCCCGTCGCAGGAAGGGTTCCGCAAAACGTCCCTCGGCGGGCGGCCCGCAGACCCCCTTTGCCGAGGAATTAGCCAAAGCTCTCTAAGCAGGCTCCGTAGCCTTCCGCCGCTCGGTTTGTGCGGCCGAGTTCCTGGAAAGCGCAAAGGGTGCGGCGCGCACCTCCAAGCCGGCCTAGGAACTGATCGCGCCGCGCTCCGTTTTGCGCGAGTTCCCTAGAAAGCTGATATACTCAGCGCTACCACCTTTTTATCTGGGATTTTCCGGGAGCGGGGTTCCGTAGCCGTTCCCCGCCCGGGAGGACGGAGTTATGGCGGATTTGCTCATCATCCGCGTCCTATTTATTGCGGTGCTGGGATGCACCGCATTTTTCCTGCGTCCATTGGATCTCTCCGGGCCGGTCGCGGCGCTGGTCGGAGTGCTGGTTGGCGCGGGCGTCGTGATCTTCGAGTTCCGCATCAAGGAAGTCAGTCTCAAGCGCTTGATCGGCGCGGCGTTCGGGAGCGTGCTCGGTATTTTAGGCGCCTACCTGATCTCGTTGGTGCTCAAGAGCGCCATGCCGGATTCACCCACGGTCCGGTTCCTTCAGTTGGCGCTGCTCGCCTGGATGACCTATTGCGGCCTGATTGTGGGCGCTGCCAAGGGCGATATGCTCAATCTAGCGGCGCTGGGCGGACTGTTCGGCGGGGAAAAAATCTCTAAGAACACGTTCAAGATCCTGGACACCAGCGTGATCATCGACGGCCGCATTGTGGATATCGCCGAGACCGGATTCATCGACGGCTCCATCGTCATCCCCCAGTTCGTTCTGCGCGAGTTGCAATTGGTGGCCGATTCCTCCGACTCAATGAAACGCAACCGCGGCCGCCGCGGCCTGGATATCCTCCAGCGTCTGCAAAAGATGCCCGAGCTGAACGTCCAGATCCTGGAAGACGACTTCCCGGCCGTCCGCGAAGTGGACATGAAGCTGATCGAACTGGCCAAGGTTTACACATGCAAGATCGTCACCAACGACTTCAACTTGAACAAGGTCGCGCAACTGCATGGCGTCGAGGTCCTGAACATCAACGAGCTGGCCAACGCGCTGAAGCCCGTGGTGCTGCCCGGAGAGACCATGCGGGTGTTCATTTTGAAGGAAGGTAAGGAGTACAACCAGGGCGTGGCGTATCTGGACGACGGCACCATGGTGGTGGTGGACAACGCCCGCAAGATGATTTCGAAAACCATCGACGTGGCCGTGACCAGCGTTCTTCAGACTACTGCCGGAAAGATGATCTTCGGCCGCTTCGACGAACGCGCCCACGCGGTCCACGACAGAAGCCAGGAGCACCGGGCCGCCCCCGACAAGGAGAGAATCGCGCGGGAAGCAGCCCAAGCTCCGGCCCCAGCTTCCGTACCAACCGCGGGCGGCGGCAGTGGCGCGTAACGTACAATCGTAGTTCGTCTCATGAGAGTCTCCGTCATCCTTCCGGCCGCGGGCCTGGGCACCCGCATGGGCCGGGAGAAATCCGGCACCAGCCGCAAGCAGTTCATGTTGCTTGAAGGCGCGCCCATTCTGATCCATACCATCCGCAAGTTCCTGCGCTGCCCTTCGGTCACCGAGATCGTGGTGGCCCTGCGCGCCGAGGATCTGGATTGGGCGCGCGGACTGATTCATCAGGAACATCCGCAAAAGCCGGTGCATGTGGTGGAGGGCGGCGAAACCCGTCAGCAGTCCGTCGAGAACGCGCTCGCCAGCCTGAACCCCGCTCCCGATCTGGTCGCCGTGCACGACGCGGTGCGTCCCTTCATCGACACCGACCTGGTGGAGCGGGTGATCGCGGAGGCGGCCGCGACAGGCGCGGCCATCCTCGGCATTGTTCCCGTGGATACGGTCAAGCGGGTGCAGCGGAACAAGATTCGCGCGACCCTGCCGCGCGAACACCTGGTGCTGGCGCAAACTCCTCAGGTGTTCGAATTCACTCTTCTCCAGAGGGCTTTCGAGCTGGCGCTGCGCGACAACTTCACCGGCACCGATGAAGCCAGTCTGGTGGAACGCCTGGAACAGTGCGAAGTCAGCGTGGTCCAGGGCAGCGACCGCAACATCAAAATCACCAGGCCGTCCGACATGGAACTGGCGCGCCTGTTCCTGGGCGAAGAGCTCGCGAGACAAACCGCGTCGTGAATCGGAGCGTCAGTCTGCATAGCCGTGGCGCACGCACTCCTGCGTGCCGCGTCGGCACTCTTGCCGACGCTGGCCAACGGCGTCGATATGCGTCTCGAGACAGCACGCAGGAGTGCGCAATGTCACTGAGTACTAACGTTCAGAATTACGGTGACGTATTTCCGCGTGTGGGGCGGACGCCCTCGTCCGCGCGGGACGCCGCCGTTCTGATGAAAAATGCGCCGACCAAGCGAGCCACGGGGCCGGCTGCGGTCCAGCCGGACTGCCCCACCTTGCTAAGCTCCGTGGCCGATTCGTTAACGTATTGCGAGGGCGTCCAGATCCCGCCGGGCATCGACATGAGTGTCGATGCGGCACGCCTGGAGGGCGTGCGCCACGGCGGAAAGCGGCGAGGCTATCGTGAATGAAGTTCGTGTGGGCCTCGGCTGGGACTCCCATCGTATTGCGCCGGGGCGGGCTCTGATTCTGGGAGGCGTCGCCATCCCCAGTGAATTCGGGCTGGACGGCCACTCCGACGCCGATATTCTCTCGCACGCGATTGTCGATGCTCTGCTCGGCGCGGCCGCCCTGGGCGATATCGGCATGCACTTTCCCGATACCGATCCGCGCTGGAAAGGCGCTTCGAGCAATCAATTTCTGGCCCACGCGGCCGCCTTGGTGCGCGAGTGTGGATACAGCGTCGCCAACGTGGATTCGACCGTGATTCTGGAGCGGCCCAAGCTCAAGGACTACCGTCTCGCCATCCGCGAATCGCTGGCCGCTACCCTGGATCTCGCTGTGGATCGCGTCTCTGTTAAATTCAAGACAGCCGAGCGCGTCGGCCCCGTGGGCGAAGGAAAATCGGGCGAGGCGCAGGCGATCGTTACCCTTTGGCGGCATCCGCGATGAAACTGCTCTTGGCATTCGCGTTTACTGCGGCTCTCGGATGCGGAGCGTCTCCCGCGAATTCCTTGGAAGACGCGTATCACTGCATGTACAATTTGCAGTTCGACGCCGCGCACCAGGCGATTCACGAATGGGAGCGCTCGCATTCCGCCAGCCCTTTGGGTCCCGCAGCGGATGCGGCCGCGGATCTTTTTGCGGAGTTCGATCGTTTACACATCTTGCAATCGGAATTCTTTGCCGAAGACTCCAATTTCTTGAGCCTGCATCAGCTCTCGCCCGACCCTCGACAGAAACAGGAGTTCGATCAAGCCCTGGACCAGACCAGAAAACTGGCGGCCTCGGCGCCCTCCGCCGATCCCGACGCGCTGTTCGCGCAAGTGCTGGCTTTCGGCCTCAATTCGGATTATCTGGCGCTGATCGAGAAGCGCAACTTCGCGGCCTTGAGCGAAACCAAGCAGGCGCGCCTCGCCGCCGACAAGCTGCTCGCCCTGCGGCCGGACTATTACGACGCCTACCTGGCCGTCGGCGTTGAGAACTATCTGCTGAGTCTGAGGCCGGCCGCCGTGCGCTGGCTGCTGCGCCTGAGCGGATCGGAGACGGACAAGCAGGTGGGACTTCAAAAGCTGCGCCTGACCGCGGAACGCGGGCACTATCTGCTGCCTTTCGCGCGGCTGTTGCTGGCTGTGGCCGATCTGCGCGATAAGAATCGCGATGCCGCCAGAGGCGAGCTCAGATGGCTGACGGCGCAATTTCCGGCCAACCGTCTATTCCGCGAGGAGTTCGCCAAAATCCAATAAGAGTCCAACCCTAAGACCGCCCTCCTTTATGCGAATTCTCTCCGCCGCCAGCGCGTTTCCCGCGAATTACTACAACCAAGCGGTACTACGCGACGCGCTGAAAATGTTCTGGGGCTCGAGGCTTGAAAAGCCGCGCCTGCTGGACCGCCTGTGGGCCAACGCGGGAGTGGACGGACGGTATCTTGTCCGCCCCATCGAAGAATATCCTTCGATCGATACCTGGGGCAAAGCCAATGACATCTGGATTGAGGCCGCGGAAGACCTGGGATCGGCCGCCATCTGCCGGGCTTTGGCCGCCGCGGGAAGAGGCGTGGCCGATGTCGGCGCGCTCTTCTTCGTATCCGTCACCGGTGTCTCCAGCCCCTCCATCGACGCTCGCTTGATCAATTGCATGGGCTTGCCGCGTAATCTGCGGCGCACCCCCATCTTCGGCCTCGGCTGTGTGGCCGGAGCCGCCGGCATCGCGCGCGCGGCCGACTACGTCCGCGCTTACCCGGATCAAATTGCCATCCTCCTTTCGGTGGAGCTTTGCTCGCTCACGATGCGGCATGACGACCTTTCCGTTGCCAATCAGATCTCCGCGGCATTGTTCGGCGACGGCGCTGCGGCGGTGGTGATCGCCGGAGACCGCGTAGAGGGTTCGGGGCCGAGAATCGTGGACACGCGTTCGTCCTTCTATCCCGGCACCGAGGACGCGATGGGCTGGGCGATATCCGAACGCGGATTCCGAATTGTGCTCTCGCCCGAGGTTCCGAATGTGATTCGAGAGCATCTGGGCCGCGACGCGGATGTGTTCCTCGCCCAGCACGGCTTGACGCGCGCCGATATCGGCTCCTGGGTATTGCACACCGGCGGACCGAAAGTCCTCGAAGCCACGCAGGAAGCGCTGGGCATTCCGCAATCGGCGATCGCCGCGTCCTGGGAACTGTTGCGGAGGACCGGGAACCTTTCCTCGGCTTCCGTTCTGCTGGTCTTGGAGGAGACCATGGCGCACCGCCGTCCGCCTCCGGACGCCTGGGGAGTGCTCGCCGCAATGGGTCCTGGGTTTTGCTCCGAGCTGGTCTTATTGCGTTGGTAACGGCACCGGCCCTCCCGACTGAGCTCGTTCAGCATCTCGCGATGCGTATCTTCACATCCCTTCGAAGATCTCTCGGAGAACCCAAACCAAATCAGTAATAATAAACATGGAGACGATTCAACAGGAAGCGACATATGGAAGACTTCTCCTTCGACGTGCACATCTTCAAGGAAGGAGGCACGTTTGTGGCGCACGTGCCAGCGCTCGATGTATCGAGCTGCGGGGCTACCGACGACGAAGCGCGCCGCAATGTCCGCGACGCAGTCCGCGGTTTCCTTGAGAGCAGCGCCGACATGGGAACGCTCGATGAGATCCTACAGGAAGCCGGGTATGAACGCGAAGGCGAGAAGTGGCGCGCTCCAGAATTCGTGTCGGTCGATCGACTAACGACGAGCATCAAGTAACGGCATGGCCGCTCTCCGGCCGGTACACTATCAGCTACTCGTCCGCGTATTCGAGCAAGATGGGTTACGTATGATCGCACCAAAGGCGACCATCTCATATACGTGAAGCCCGGCAACCGGCGACCGCTCGTGATCCCGATGTATGGCTCCGTTCCCGTTTTTGTCATCAAGAACCTTCTGCGAACGTCAGGTATGAGCCGTAAGCAGTACTTCGAACTCCTCAGGGACGCGTAAGCCTTGAACCGTCTTCTCTTCTTGTCTCCTTGCGCCATTCCCGCCTCTGCTATAAAACGGCGGACCGAAAGTCCTCGAAGCCACGCACAAAGCCGCTCGACCATTTCCGTGCACCTGCTATTGTGAAGAGGAGGCTTCGAACGCAGGCCTCTGTAACCATTACCATGACCGTCACCCTCAAACCCCAAACCGAAATCACGGTGCCGAAGAGCATCCGCCGCAAGGCGGGCATTAAGCCCGGCGACCGGGTTGAGTTCAGCGTTTCGGGTCGTGTGATCAACATTCGCCCGAAGCTCTCACCCGACGAGCTGGCGGATTATCTCGAACTCCGGGACCCCAAAGCCTGCCGCGCCATTCAAGAGAGCAACGCTGACATTGCCGCCGGCCGAGTAAAGCCCGCCGAAGAACTCCTCCAGCCATCCAAGCGCAAGAAAAGGGCAACGATCAGCAAGCGTTAGCCGCGCTCAATGACGCCTGCCGAATTCTCGGTTACAGCCACCGCGCGATTTGAACGCGATTATCGCAGCCTTCTGAAGCGACATCCCGATCTGGCTAAGCATTACGCCGCCGCTCTCGCTATTTTTAAACGTGACCCTTACAACCGGAGTCGCCTTCACGCCATCAAGAAGCTTGAAGGGGTTGCGTCAGGCGACGGGCAGTATCGCTTTCGCTCCGGCCGTTTCAGGTTTCGCTACGACATCGCAGGCACGATCGTCTTCCTCAAATATTGCAGCTTGCGCCGAGAGGATACGTACTAAGAAAGTTCGCTCATCCTCTGGAATCCTAAGCAGCGCTTTATCTGGCCCACCGACCTTCCATTCATTCCGGTCAGCCGGAGTTTCCGAGGCTTCAGCAAACACTTTGGTAAGTGTATCTTTGTGTTCCAAAAACTAAGAAAGAAATATTGGTGCTGGAGGAGGGAGTCGAACCCTCATACCCAGTGAAGGATGCGGGATTTTGAGTCCCGTGCGTCTGCCAGTTCCGCCACTCCAGCTCGGAAATCCAGCTTAGCGCATTAGGCCTCAGCCGCGCATCTGCTTCCACGTCGCCAGACACCGCTGCGCGGTCTCAATCTCGGGGAACCGGCTGCCTTCCTGCTCGATCAGGTAATACTCGACTCCGCCGACGCTCTCGGCAGCCTCGAATATCTTGGCCCACGGAGAATCGCCTTCGCCGAACAGTACGCGGTAGCCCTTCCCTTCCCCCGGAGCCCAATCCTTGCAGTGAATGCTCCTGATGCGCCCGGGATTGGCGTTGATCCACGCCACCGGATCGTTCTTCGCCGCCACACACGTGCCCACGTCGAGCTGCAGCATGAACTCCTTGGGAGTGTTCGCGGCCAGCACGTCCATGGGCCGTTTGCCGTCCAGCCCATCACCTCCAATCAGGGGCCACTCCGTCTCGTGATTGTGATAGCCCGAGCTCATCCCTAGAGGCTTGAGCTTCTCCACCAAGGCTGTCAGGCGCTCGCCCAAAGCCTTCCAGCCGTCCAGGCCGGCCACTCGCCCAGGGCTCGCCATCACGATGTACCTGGCTCCCAGAATCTGGTTCAGCGCGACGGCGTGTTCGATGCCCTCCGGCGTGAACGATTCGGCATTGTTGTGGGTCGAGTTGCAGCGCACTCCCAGATCGTCCAGTTGCTTGCGCACGTCTTTGGCGTAATCGGTGGTCCACTGAAAGTAGGGAGCATAGAATTCCATGACTTCGTAGCCCATCTTGGCCACCGCGCGAACCGTTCCTGGCAGGTCCTTCATCAACTCGCCGCGGACCGAGTACATTTCGAGTCCCACGGGGATCTTCTTCGAGGCTCCTTTCAACGCCAGCGGAGCCATCCCCAATGGAACCATGCCCGACAATGCTACAAAATCCCGGCGGGAAATCATGTAGTTGACGTTATCACAACAGAAGCCGAACCAGTTCGTCGATACTGCGGATTTCGTGGGAGGGCACGTCCGGGCGTGGCCAGTGCGGAGTATAGCGCCACACCGCCGTCAGGCCCGCATCATAAGCTCCGCGGACGTCGGCAACCGGGTCGTCGCCGACGAACCAGGCTTGGTCCGCGGCGACGCCGAGCCGTTGAAGCGCACGCTCGAAGATCCGCGGATCGGGCTTGCTCAGACCCTCGCGCCCCGCGATCACGATCTCATCCATCAGCGGAGCCAGGCCAAGCTGACGGATCTTCATCTCCTGGACCGGGATTGAGCCATTGGTGATCATACCGAGCTTGAAGCCGTTCGCGCGCAGATTAAGCAGTGCCGAGGGAACTTCGGGATAGCTTCGGCAGAACCAGGGGAATGTCTGCCAATAGTGCGCGATCAGGCGTTCTACCAGGTCGCCCGGCAGATCGAACTCACGCGCGGCCTCGCCATAGACGATGGCACGCTCGATATAGCCATGCGCGTCAAATTCCATGAAGCGATGGACGTAGGTCTCGCGAGGGACGTGCGAAAGGGCGGCGTCGAAGTGAACGTGCTGTTCCTTTATCAGCTCCCGCACGGCCGCGTCCCGATCGTACAGGGTGCCGTCGAGATCAAAGAGGATCGCTTTCGGCTTCAACGCTTCAGCATCTCAAATCGTAAGCCCCCGCCTCAACCGGCGAATTGGGGCATCTCCGGTTTTTGATATCATCCCTGTGATGAAACGCCGCAGCTTTATGACGACTCTGGTCGCGGCGCCCGCCGCCGCGCCCGCGCTCTTCGCTCAGCAGGCCGCCCCGGCGTCACCCCCGGCGCCACCTCAACAGCCCCTTGGCGCGCCGGGCCGCGGACCTGGCAGCGCCGCTCAAGACATTAAGCTGGACGTGGTCAGTCCCGACAACGTCGCCGAGCCCGAAGCGCGCTTCTTCACTGCGGCGCAATTTGCCGCGCTACGCAAACTGAGCGATCTCCTCATGCCTCCCATGCGAGGCAATCCCGGTGCGCTCGACGCCGCCGCGCCTGAGTTCCTCGATTTTCTGGTCGGAGTCTCGCCTGCCGACCGCCAGACGCTGTACCGCAACGGCCTCGACGGGCTAAACACCAGAGCCAGGAAGCAGTTCGCCAAGAACTTCGCCGATCTCGATGCCGCCCAGTGCGACGCCATCATTCGTCCGCTGCTGGTGCCAGTGCCCTGGACGCATGAGCCTCCCAAGGATCCGCTCCAGCATTTCATGACGGCGGCCCACGACGACATCCGCACCGCCACGCGCAACTCGCGCGAATGGAACACCAGCGGCGGCCGGCGCGGCGGCGGCCAGCTCTTCTGGAATCCGGTCGACCCCATATATAAAGGATAGGGTTCAGCAAGGACAACGCCCCGTGACCAAGAAAGAATATGATGTGCTGATCGTCGGCTCCGGCCACTCGGGCGGCATGGCGGCCAAGATTCTCACCAGCCATGGGATCTCCTGCATCATGCTCAACGCTGGCCCGGAAGCGGACATGCAGCGCGACCGCACCCAGAAGCCCGTCTACGATCTGCCTTATCGCGGCTTCGGCAAGCCGGGCCGGCTCACGCACGTTTTCCAGGCCAACGAATTCAATGCCAATCAATGGGTGGATGAAACCGAGGTCCCCTACACCTACGATCCGCAAGGTCCCTACAATTGGGTGCGCGTGCGGCTGTTGGGCGGCAGGTCGTTGTTCTGGTCGCGCCAATCTTTCCGCTTGAGCGATTTCGAATTCAACGCCGCGGAAATCGACGGCTCCGGCACAAGCTGGCCGATCCGGCTCGCCGATCTCGCGCCCTTCTATTCGCGGGTTGAAGAGATCTTCCGCGTCTCCGGCCGAAAGGAAGGCTGGCCCCAGTTTCCCGACGGCAACTTTATCGAACCCCGCTACCCCGCCGACAGCCAGACGCTCAAGAAGGTCACCGAGCTGTGCAACGCACGCGGCTTCGGCGTTTCGAAGATGCGCACGTCGCAGGGCGTGGGCGGGCTGGCCAGCTCCATCAATCTGCTGTTGCCGGATGCGCTCGCCACCGGCAAGCTGGAAATCGTGCAGAATGCCATCGTGCGCGAAGTCAGCGTCGATAAAAGCACCGGGCTGGTGAATGGAGCACATTTCGTCGATCGTCATTCGAAGCGGGCAATGCATGTCAAGGCCAAGGTGGTGGTGCTGGCGGCCGGGAGTTTGGAGAGCACCCGCCTTCTGCTCAACTCCGGCCTCGCCAATTCGAGCGGGGTCATGGGGCATTATCTCCACGATCAGATTTATGGTGTGAACGTGACCGCTTCCGTTTCCGAGGCTCGCGACGGCAAGGCGGCGGCGACCCCAGGGTTGATGGGCGGCCAAGCCTTCCTGCCGCGCTTCCGCAATCTCAACAAATCCGACAAGCGCAATTTCATCAAAGGCTATTGCATGATGATTTCGAGCGGCGGCGGCGCCAGTGCCAACATGTTCGCCGAGTATGGCGAGGAGCTCCAGAAGAAGCTGGATTATTACGCCGGCTCCTGCGTCTCCGCCACCATTTACGGCGAGCGCGTGCCCCGTTTCGAAAACCACGTCCGCATCAACAAGAGCGTCACCGACGCCTGGGGCATCCCCGCGCTCCACGTCGAGGCTCACGATAGCGATAACGAGCACAACCAGGCCAAGGACGCCGCCGACACCGCCGAGGAGTTGTTCCACGCCGCCGGCTGGGACCTCATCTCCAAGACCGATAAATTCTATCCGCCCGGCTACAGCATCCACGAGGTCGGCACCTGCCGCATGGGCGACAATCCCAAGACCAGCGTGCTCAATAAATTCAACCAGAGCCACGACATCAAGAATTTGTTCGTGGTCGACGGCGCTGCCTTCGTGACTTGCGGCTGGCAGAACCCGACCATGACCATTTCCGCGCTGTCCATGCGCGCCTCGGAATATCTGGCCGAGCAAATGAAAAAGGGCGAGGTTTAGCTACGCGGCTGGGACAGCACGTCCGACGGCCTGCGCCACGCAGCTGCAAGTCATTGACTGGCCGTTGTGGGGCAGGTCTCCGACCTGCCTCTTCGGGTGCAGCGCGCTACGTTCCGAGCCGTGACCATAGGGAGCGGTTTCTCCGGATACGTTAGTGTACTTCTGAAGTGACCGACTAACTAAGCTAGCTGCTGCGCAGCGGGCCAAGTCGTACGGAATGGGAGTAGCCGATGCTGGTGGATCTATCTCGATTCATGCGCTCGACCGGCAGCGCCCCGCAATCGAGGGACGATCTGCTCTTCGCTGGTATCCGGCGCGCCGCCGCAGGCCTGCTTGTCGTCCACGATGGTCGTGCAGGCGGCAACACAATCGGCGCAGATATAACAGGGCGGATTCAACGGCGAATCGTTCAAGGGGGAAGGAATCAGCTCTGTCGCGTCCTCTCCCCTGCCACAGAAAGAGCACCGTGGCTTCTCATCGCGACCCGAGCGCTTTCTGAACATAAAACCCTCCCTTCAGCGCGGCGCCAGCACGCGGAGAGACGCGATCTTCCAATCGCCGCCCTCCTTCTTCATGACGAACAGAAGCGGAATGGTTGGGGTCGCGGCGTCGTGATACATACAAGCTCCCTCGGCAAGCGCTACGTCGGGCGTGATAAACATGATCGAGCGATCCGCAGTCCGGAGCTCGACAGGTGGAAAACTGATCCTGGCTTCGCCCCAGGGCTCATGCGAAATCGTGACGGTGGGCATGGGCGCCGAACTGCCGGACGGTCCTACAATGCGGAACGGCGGATTGACTCTCCGCAGCAGCGCGAGTTCGGAGGCGGCATTGCCATCCTTCATGAAGAGCGCGTCGTGCTGCGCGGGCTCATTCGACGACTCGTTCAGCGCGGCGATCGCGCGGCCAATGGCAGCGCCGTCGGCCGCTTCGTCGGCCAAAGCGTAAGAGGCGAAAAAGAGAGGGATGCATAAAATTGCCGTCAGATTTGCATGCCGCATAGCCCGTAATCCTCTCGCTTTCATACTACCAGCCCATGGCAAAATATCACTCTACCCCGATCGGGCGCGGCGGCGGGATGAGAACGACCGTAATGGAAGGATGCGCGGATTCAGCACTTGCGGCATCTGAAACCGGCCGCGGCGGCCGTAACGATTCAACATGGACGCCGCGGCATGCAGAAATACGGCCGCGGCGATCCACACCTGCCAGTGGGCAAAAACACCGCGGATGCCCGGCTCGGCGGCAAATCCCATGTCGGAGGCCAGGCGCCAGAAGCCCAGCACGTAAGCCATTAAAGCCGCCGGCATCAACAGAGCGCCGCAGGCCAGCGCAATATGCCTGTTCTTTCCCAGCTTGCGTTGGATGGGACGGCCGGTTCCCAGCCGGATCCGGACAATCATAGACAACCGCCTGATTTCGAGTCTAGCAGGAAAAACCGGAAACAGCCGCGAATGTTTTTAAAAACCCCGGACAGTATACTCAAATCCCGTTTTCCGCCCCAATTCGTCCTGCTCCCAACATCCCCCCGCTGCCGGAAAACGGGATTTGGGTATACTGTCCCGGGTTTTTGCCCCGCCGCGCTATCCTGAGATTTACCCCTATGCAAGAAGTCGTCGAGGCCTCCGGCCACCTGATCGATTCGCACGTGATGGAGCAGATTTTCGACACCGTCGTCGAATACAACGGCCGCTTCGAGGTCGAACAATTCCGGATCGGGCGAACCAACGCGGAGTCGTCCTATCTGCGCCTGAAATTGGAGACCGCTCAGACGCAGGAGATGCAGCAGTTGCTGGGGCAGCTGCTGGGACTCGGCTGCACGCCGGTCGACACCGGCGACGCCACGCTGGCTACGGTGGAGCGGGACTGTTGCGCCCCGGAGGATTTCTATTCCACCACCAACCATCACACCGAGGTAAGACACGCGGACACATGGGTCGCCGTCGACAACCAGCGCATGGACGCGATGGTGGTGGTGGAAAACGGTCGCGCGGCGTGCCGCCGGCTCCGCGATCTGCGCGCGGGCGACCGCGTGGTGGTGGGGATGCGCGGCATCCGCGTGGCGCCCGAATCCAAGGAGCGCGACCGGATGGCGTTCGCATTCATGAGCAACGGCGTTTCTTCTGAGCGGCAGCTCGAAACCGCCGTGCGCCAAACCGCCGCGCTGATGGAGCAGGCGCGCGCCGACGGCAAGAAGATCGTGATGGTGGCGGGTCCCGTGGTGGTGCATACGGGCGGCGTCGCGCCCATGGCGGAGCTGATCCGCACGGGATGGGTGCAGGCGCTGCTGGCGGGCAACGCGCTGGGCGTGCATGACATCGAGTCGGCGCTGCTGGGCACCTCGCTGGGCGTGCGCCAGAGCGACGGACGCCAGGAGGAGCACGGCCATCGCAATCATATGCGCGCCATCAACGCCATCTACCATGCCGGCGGGATCGCCAAGGCCGTGGAATCGGGACGCCTCGCCAGCGGCGTGATGTATGAGTGCGTGAAGGCCGGAGTCCCGTTCGTGCTGGCCGGAAGCCTGCGCGACGACGGACCGCTGCCGGACACCATCACCGACATGAATCGCGCCCAGGACGCTTACGCGGAGCAGGTCAAGGACGCGGGCCTGGTGCTGTGCCTGGGCTCCATGCTGCATTCCATCGCCACCGGGAACATGCTGCCGAGCTGGGTCAAACTGGTGTGCGTGGACATCAACCCAGCCGTCGTGACAAAGGTAAGCGATCGCGGTACGGGGCAGGCGCAAGGCGTCGTGACCGACGTGGGGCAGTTCCTGGGATTACTCGCGGCATGCCTGCGGCGGGGTGGGGCAGGTCTGTGACCTGCCATTTTCGGGGCCGCTCTCGGAGTAGCGCGCCACATTCTGAGCCGCGACCAAAGGAAGCGGTCTTCACTGAACACGGGACTGCATTCGTGAAATGAAGAGACAATATACCGACAAGGAAGCCGAAGCCGGAGTCCGCGCGGATCTTCCGGAGATCGAAACCTGGCCGAATCAGTATCGCACCGGGTACGAGATCGAGATCGTCATGCCGGAGTTCACCTCGGTTTGTCCCAAGACGGGTCTGCCGGATCACGGAACTCTGACGCTGCGCTACGTGCCGGATCGGGTTTGCCTGGAATTGAAGTCGCTGAAGATGTACACTCTGGCATTCCGGAATTTGGGAATTTTCCAGGAAAACGTGGTCAACCGGATGCTCCAGGACGTGGTCAAGGCGGCGCGGCCCGTCTCGGCTACGCTGGTGGGGGAGTTCACTCCGCGCGGAGGAATCTCCACCAAGATCACGGCCAAGATGACAGCGACGCATTCGAGGAACGGCAAACGTGGGCGATGAAGAGCTGGCGGCCATAATCCAGGCGGTGCGGGATCGCGCGCGTTCGGCCGTGCCGAATGGGTCGTTCGGACTCGAAGGTGTCAACTCTCCGGATCTAATGCCTCTCGCGCATGCTCGCGATGCCGCCGAGGCCAAGGTGGCCGCCATCGGCACCGTCAATCCGCGCCCGCCGGGTCTCAAGAATTCGATCGCGCAAGGATTCAAGAAGCTGATCGCGCGGATGCTGGATTGGCACGTGCGGGAGCAGGTGGAATTCAATCGCGCCGTGATGGCTTG
>Ga0210394_10004091_pt1 | contig 17356 bp, 14 predicted proteins | sample IncBWC12MmetaG_FD_160121 | JGI IMG/M metagenome (GOLD analysis project Ga0210394, IMG submission 160121) | Forest soil microbial communities from Barre Woods Harvard Forest LTER site, Petersham, Massachusetts, United States - Inc-BW-C-12-M | ecosystem: Environmental > Terrestrial > Soil >... | reverse complement strand
CGCACCGGTGACCCCCTGGCCGTCCCACCGTCTCTCGGCAGGCCGGCCCCGCGCCGCGCCGAGCTCATGAACCGGCAGATCGTCCTGCCGCTGGCTGCGGTCGCCGTCCTGGCGCTCGTTCCTTGGGCCGGCTCGCCCTTTTACACGGAACTCGTGACCAAGGTGATGATCCTGGCGATATTCACGATGAGCCTGGATCTGCTCGTGGGCTGCACCGGGTTGATCAGTTTCGGTCACGCTGCGTTTTTCGGACTCGGGGCCTATGCGTACGCGTTGCTGGCGCCGAAAGAAGAAGCGGCGAGCCTCTGGCTCACCCTGGCTGCGGCCATCGGGTTGTCGGCCTCGGCGGCCGCGGTGATCGGCGCTCTGGTTCTGCGCACCAGGGGAATCTACTTCATCATGGCGACGCTGGCGTTCGCCCAGATGTTCTATTTTGTCTTTCACGACACCGATTTCGGCGGCGGCTCCGACGGCATCACGGTGAATTTGCGACCGCAAGCGTCCATCGGCATGTGGTCCGGCATCGATCTGGGCAATTCCGTGCAGTTCTTCTACGCCATTCTGACGCTGCTGGGTGCGACGTTCGCATTTCTGCGCAAGCTGCTGGCGTCCCCCCTCGGGTACGCCTTGAAGGGTATCAAGGTGAACGAGCATCGGATGCGCTCGCTCGGTTATCCCGTGTTCGGTTACAAGCTGGCGAGCTTCACGATTGCTGGCACGCTCGCTGGTTTGGCCGGTTATCTGTCTGGCGTGCAAAGCGGCTTCGCCAACCCCGAGCTGCTCTCGTGGCAGCAATCCGGCAATGTGTTGGTGATGCTGATTCTGGGCGGAAGCGGGACGCTCTATGGTGCGATCGGCGGCGCGTTCGCGTTTTCGCTGCTGGAAGAGGCGTATTCCGCGATCAGCGTTCACTGGCAGCTGATGCTGGGGCTGACGATCATCGCTCTGGTTCTGGTCCTGCCTGGTGGACTCGGTGGATGGGTGGCCCGACTCGTCATGGCGCCTGCCGAGGAGCACGCCGATGACGATTGACGCGTTGGTGCGCACGGAGGGGCTGACGCGCAAATTCGGCGGGTTGCTGGCGAACCGCGACGTGGCGATCGAGATCCACCGCGGGCTGCTGCACGCCGTTCTGGGGCCAAACGGAGCGGGCAAATCCACGATGATCAATCTGCTGTCCGGCGACCTGATACCGTCGAGCGGCCACATCTACTACAAGGGTCGCGACATCAGCCCTCTGCCAGCGCATCGGCGATCGCAGATGGGCATCGGGCGCAGCTATCAACGGACCAACATCTTTCCGGCTTTCACCGTGTTCGAGAACTGCCGCCTGGCCGCGCAGTCCAGGCGCCCGCATCCGGCGCGCATTTTTTCCAGCGCACTCGGGTACCGGGCGGTGTGCGAATCGGCAGAACGCGCGATGGAGCTGGCCGGGTTGTCGCCCCGGGCTCATCGTCGCGCCGATACGCTGAGCCACGGCGAGCAACGGCAGCTCGAAATCGCGATGGTGATTGCAACCGAGCCCGATGTGCTGTTGCTGGACGAGCCGCTGGCTGGAATGGGTGGTGAGGAATCGTCCAGGATGGTCGAGCTGTTGGACCGAATCGCGCCGGAGCACGGCATCCTTCTGGTTGAGCACGACATGGACGCCGTGTTCGCGGTCGCCAAGGTGGTCACCGTGATGGTGAACGGGGAGGTGCTGGAAAGCGGTTCGCCGGAACAGATCCGCGCCAGCCCCCGGGTCCAGGTTGCCTATCTCGGTGGCGCGGAGGAGCACGATGGCTGAGGCGCTGCTGCGGGCGGTTGATCTGCACTCCTATTACGGGCTGTCTCATGTCCTGCGCGGCGTCTCTTTCACCGTGTCTGGCGGCGAGACGATCGGTCTGATGGGGCGCAACGGCATGGGCAAGACCACGCTGATCCGCAGCATGCTGGGCCATGTCAAGCCTCGCGCCGGCGGCGTCCTCGTGCGCGGCAAGCCGATGACGGGGGCCGCGCCGTACCTGGTTGCGCGCGAGGGGATCGCGTATGTCCCTGAGGGGCGCGGAATCTTTCCGAATCTCAGCGTCAGGGAGAACCTGCTGATGCCAGCCCGCGCGGGCCGCGATGGTCGGCGCGATTGGGACTATCAGCGCGTGCTCGCGACCTTTCCGCGCCTGTCGGAACGACTCAACCACGGCGGGGGCCAGTTGTCGGGCGGCGAGCAGCAGATGCTCACGATCGGCCGTGCGCTGATGACGAATCCCGACCTGCTGATCCTGGACGAGGCCACTGAAGGGCTGGCCCCGCTGATCGCGCGCGAGATCTGGCACATTCTGTCCGAGATCCGGGCAAGCGGGATGGCCACGGTCATCGTCGACAAGAACTACCGTGCGGTCGCCAGCATCGCGGATCGCGTGGTCGTCCTGGTCAAGGGCAGAGTCGTGTTCGACGACGATGCGCGCATGCTGAGTGGCAGAGGCGAAACGATGCAGCAGCATCTGGGCGTTTAGCGCCAGGGCCGCGCCAGACCATAACACCATGACATCCACGCACCCGAGCTCTGACCATGCCACACGGTCGCACCGGACCGTCCGATTCGTTGAAGCGTGCGGACACCGGCTCGAGACCATCGACATCGCCGCGCACCAGGTCAATCGGCCGCCGCTCATCTTCCTGCACGAAGGCCTCGGCTCGGTCGCCCTGTGGCGCGACTTCCCGTTCAAGATAGCCGCTGCCACGGGCTGCCGAACCGTCGTTTACTCGCGCTACGGTTTCGGCCGCTCCTCGCCCCGCAAGGCTCCCTACACACCGCGCTTCATGCACGAGGAAGCGCTCGAGATCCTGCCGGCGCTTCGCTCGGCACTCGCGATCGAGCGACCGGTCCTGATCGGGCACTCGACCGGTTCCTCGATGTCGCTGATCCATGCGGGCGACCGCCGATCGGAGGTCGCCGGACTGGTGGTGATGGCCCCTCTGACCTTCGTCGAGGAATTCAATCTGGACAGCATCCGAGCCGCCAAAACGCTTTACGAGACGACCCCGATGCGGGAGCGCCTGGCGCGCTACCACGACGACGTGGACGGCGTGTTCTGGGGCTGGAGAGATATCTGGCTGCACCCGGACTTCAGGAACTGGTCGATCGAGCGCGACCTGGCCGGCATACGCTGCCCCATCCTCGCACTCCTGGGTGAGGACGACGAATACAGCACGCCGGCGCAAGTCGAGTCGATCGAGCGTTGCGCAGTCGGCGCGGCAAGCTTCGACTTCCTGAAACTGGCCGATTGCGGGCACGCGCCGCATCGCGATCAACCCGCCATCGTGACCGAAGCGATTCTGCGCTTCATCGACGACCTCGAGAGCTGACCATGTTCGTCAAGGAAAAGCTGGTCCGGTTCCAACATTGCGATCCAGCCGGAATCGTGTTCTATCCCAACTATTTCGTGCTCTTCCACGAGCTCGTCGAGGACTGGTTCGCCGAAGGGCTCGGCCGCAGCTACGCGCAATTCGTGAAGGATCAAGGCTTGGGCCTGCCGATGGTGAAGGTGGAATGCGAGTTCCTCACTCCGAATTCGATCGGCGACATCGTGGCTCTGAGCTTGAGCGTCAAGCGGATCGGAGCAAGCTCGATCGTGCTTGGCGTGCGCGGAGTGGCGCGCGGGGAGGACTCGCTGCGCGCCACCCTCACCGTTGTTCATGCCTCGATCAAGGATTTGAAGCCGGTGCGAGTGCCCGACGAGCTTCGAGCCGTGATGGAGCGCTTCAAGGAGCATTGACCATGGAAGGCTACGAGCGGTATCGGACGCTGAAGTTCACGCGCCCGGAGGCGGGTGTGCTTGAAATCGCGATGGGCGACGAGGGCAAGCTCGCCGTCGCCGATGCGACAGGGCACCGCGAACTGGCCGAAATCTGGCGCGACCTGGATGCGGATCCCCTGACTTCGGTCGTGATCATCCGGGGACTCGGCAAAGGCTTCTCGGGCGGCGGCAGCCTGGACCTGGTCGAGACGATGGCGAACGACTTCGACGCGCGCGCCCGGGTCTGGCGCGAGGCGCGCGATATCGTCTACAACGTCATCAATTGCTCGAAGATCGTCGTTTCGGCGATGCACGGGCCGGTCGTGGGTGCGGGCCTGGTCGTCGGCCTGCTGGCCGACATCTCGATTGCAGCCAAAGGCGCGCGGATCATCGATGGCCATACGCGGCTGGGCGTTGCCGCGGGCGATCACGCGGCAATGGTCTGGCCGCTGCTGTGCGGCATGGCCAAGGCCAAGTACTACCTGCTGCTGTGCGACGAGGTGCGGGGCGACGAGGCCGAGCGCATCGGCCTGGTGTCGCTGTGCGTCGAGGAGCAGGAGCTGGTGGGCAAGGCGCGCGAGATCGCGCACCGGCTGGCCCAGGGGTCGCAGTCGGCGCTGCGTTGGACCAAATACAGTCTGAACAACTGGCTGCGCAGCGCCGGGCCGGCGTTCGACGCATCGCTGGCGCTCGAGATGCTGGGCTTCTCGGGGCCCGACGTGCGCGAGGGCCTGGCTTCTCTGCGCGAAAGGCGCGCCCCCAGCTTCAGGGACGGCCCGCCATTCTGACTTTGTGCGAAAAAGGGTTTGACCATGCATTCGTATTGCATCATCCGCCACGGAGAGCCTCTGCAGGCGGTCGAGCAGCCGATTCCGGAGCCGTCCGGAACGGAGGTTCTGGTTCGCGTCACGGCGGCCGGGCTGTGCCACACGGACCTGCACATCTGGGAGGGAAGCTACGACATGGGCGGCGGCAGGCGACTGACGCTGGCCGAGCGGGGAATCCACCCGCCCATCACGCCCAGCCATGAGATCTGCGGGCAGATCGCTGCTGCCGGCGCTTCGGCGGCCGACGTCCGCCCGGGGATGCAGTGCCTGGTCCACCCATGGATCGGTTGCGGCGCGTGCGCCGCGTGCCTGCGCGCAGAGGAGCACATCTGCATCAAACCGCAAACGCTCGGGATCATCAAGCCCGGGGGCTTCAGCGAGTACGTCATCGTGCCCCATCCTCGCTACCTGATCGACATCGAAGGCCTGGATCCGATTCAAACCGCCCCCCTCGCCTGCGCGGGCCTGACGACCTACAGCGCGCTGCGCAAGTTCGGCGAGCGCATTCGTGAGGCCCCGCTGGTCGTGATCGGCGCCGGCGGCTTGGGGCTGTCGGCCATTTCGATTCTGAGAGCGATGGACGGCGTCGGCGCCATTGTGGTCGACGTCGATGAGCGCAAGCGCCAGGCCGCCATGGCAGCGGGCGCTCTGTCGACCATCGACGGCAACGCCGACGACGCCGCGCGGCAGATCATCGAGCGCACCGGCGGCGGAGCGCGCGCGATACTCGACCTGGTCGGGGCAACCGCGACCCAGACGCTGGCGCTTGGGTGCATTGCGCGCGGCGCGCACATCGTGATCTGCGGCCTGATGGGCGGCAACATCAGCATCCCGCTGCCCTTGATTCCGATGCGCCCGATCACGCTCCAGGGCAGCTACGTCGGCAGCGTCGAGGAGCTGAGGTCCCTGGTGGAGCTGGTCAAACGGCGTAACGCCACCCCCATCCCGGTGACCCGCCGGCCGCTGTCCGAGGCAAACGATGCCTTGCGTGACCTGCGCGATGGCAAAATCGTGGGCCGGGCAGTCCTCGTTCCCTGAACCACTCACGCAATTCCACTCACCCAATTCTGGCGTAATCCATCATGTACGAAGACTTGAGCCTCTATATCGACGGCCAATTCATCAAAGGCGCTGGCCGCGTCGAGCAAGACGTGCTGAATCCGGCGACCAATGAAGTGATCGGCAAATTACCGCACGCGACGCGCGAGGACCTGGACCTGGCGCTGGCCAGCGCCCAGCGCGCTTTCGAGTCGTGGCGCCGAGTCTCCCCGCTGGAAAAGAGCAAAGTGCTGCGTCGTGTCGGTGAGCTGGCGCGAGAGCGCGCCAGCGACATCGGGCGCAACATGACGCTCGACCAGGGCAAGCCGCTCGCCGAAGCGGCGGGCGAAGTCATCTTCTGTGCGGAGCACGCCGAATGGCACGCCGAAGAAGCCCGCCGCATCTACGGTCGGGTGATCCCGTCGCGCACCGAGGGCGTGCGCCAGCTGGTGCTACGGGAACCGATCGGCGTTTGCGCGGGTTTTTCGCCCTGGAACTTCCCGTTCAACCAGGCGATCCGCAAGATCGCCGCTGCAGTGGGGTCGGGATGCACGATCGTGCTGAAGGGGCCGGAGGACGCGCCGAGCGCGGTGGTTGCGCTGGCGCGGCTGTTCCACGACGCCGGCCTGCCGCCGGGCTGCTTGAACGTCGTGTGGGGCGTTCCTTCCGAGGTATCGAAATACCTGATCACGTCACCGATCGTGCGCAAGGTTTCGTTCACCGGATCGGTTGCGGTTGGCAAGCAGATCGCCACATTGGCCGGATCGCTGATGAAGCGTTGCACGTTGGAGCTCGGCGGCCACGCTCCGGTGATCGTGTTCGACGATGCCGACGTCGACCGGGCCGCCGATATGCTGGCGCCCTACAAGTTCCGCAATGCAGGACAGGTATGCATCTCGCCGACCCGCTTTTACGTGCAGGAGCGGGCCTACGATCGCTTCGTAGGGCGCTTTCTGGACAAGGTCAAAGCGATCAAGGTGGGACCCGGATTGGCACCCGACACCAAGATGGGGCCGCTCGCGCATCGGCGGCGCGTACCGGCCGTGACCGATTTCGTCGAGGACGCGCGTCGACACGGCGCGAACATCCTGGCCGGCGGAGAAGCCCTGGGGGGTCCGGGCAATTTCTTTGCGCCCACCGTGGTTGCGGATGTTCCGGACGACAGCCGACTGATGACGGAGGAGCCATTCGGCCCGATCGCCGGCATGGTGCGCTTCAAGACCGCGGAGGAGGTGCTGCAGCGAGCCAACAGCCTGCCGTACGGGCTTGCGGCATACGCGTTTACGACCTCCACCCGCAATGCGACCGCGGTGTCCAACGGACTTGAGGCCGGCATGGTTGCGATCAATCACCTGGGCATGGCGCTCGCCGAGACACCGTTCGGCGGCGTGAAGGACAGCGGCCAGGGAAGCGAGGGAGGAGCCGAGACGTTCGATGGGTTCCTGGTCACGAAGTTCGTGACGCAGCTGTCGTGATGGCGCGGGTCGACCGCGGCAACGGCGCGTCCATCCATTGGCAGGCTACCGGCAAGGGACAGCCCCTCGCGCTGGTGATGGGGCTTGGTTGCAGTTCGGCGATGTGGTTCAGGCTGTCTCCGCGCCTTGCGAAGCGCTATCGGGTTATCGTCCTCGACAACCGCGGTGTCGGTCGCACCAAAGCCGACGCGGATATCCACACGATCCCCGAGATGGCGCACGACCTGGCGGCGGTGCTGGATGCCGCCGGTGAAGACAGCGCGCACGTCTTCGGGTTTTCGATGGGTGGCATGATCGCCCAGGAGTTCGCCCTGCACTATCCGAACCGGGTCCGCTCGCTGATTCTGGGCGGCACCAGCTGCGGCGGCCTCAGAGCCGTCAAAGCGCAGGCCTCCGTTCTGGAGCTGCTGTTCAGTCGGGTCGATATGACTCCGCAGCAGAGGCTGGAAGTGATGGTGCCTTACATCTACGACGCCGCCACCCCGCGCTCGATGATCGAGCAAGACCTGGGCGTGCGCCTCGCGGACTATCCAAGCCCGCGCGGATATATCGCTCAATTGAAGGGGCTATCGCAATGGGCCTCGTATCCGAGGCTCGGCAACGTTCGCGCACCCACGCTGGTGCTGCATGGGGTGTCCGACCGTCTGATCCCTCCGCAGAACGCGCACATCCTGGCCGACGCGATTGGCGGCGCGCGGCTTGAATTGCTGGAGCAGGCGAGCCACATGTTCCAGACCGACCGTCCACAAGCGACCGAGGCGATGCTGGAGGATTTCCTTGGGCACGTCGAGCGAAATGGAGCGACCTCATGAGGCCCTCGCAGGGTTCGCTGGCGGGCGTCCGGGTGGTCGACTTGTCGCGCGTGCTCGGCGGGCCGTTCTGCACCCAGATTCTGGGCGATCACGGTGCACAGATCATCAAGATCGAGCCGCCCCAGGGGGATGAGACCCGCGGTTGGGGGCCGCCTTTCGCCGATGGCGTGGCGTCGTATTTCCTGGGTGTGAACCGCAACAAGACCGGGCTCGTGCTCGATCTTTCGCAGCCGGCCGGACGGGAGGCCCTGCTGGCTCACCTGCGCGAGGCCGACGTGCTGGTCGAAAACTTCAAACCCGGCACGATGGAGAAGTGGGGCATCGGCGTCGACGTGTTGCGTGAACGCTTTCCGCGTCTGATCCACTGCCGAATCACCGGCTTCGGCGCCGACGGCCCGCTGGGTGGCCTGCCGGGTTACGACGCCGCCATTCAGGCGTTGAGCGGGATCATGAGCGTCAATGGCGAAGCCCGAGGCGAACCGCTGCGGGCCGGCGTGCCGATCGTGGACATGGTCTGCGGGATGAACGCCGCGCTGGGGATCCTGCTCGCGCTTCACGAGCGCAAGGCGAGTGGCCAGGGTCAGTTCGTCGAAGCTTCGCTTTACGACAGCGGACTGTCGCTGCTGCATCCCCATGCCGCGAACTATTTTCTGGACGGCCGCACGCCTGCGCGCACCGGCAACGCGCATCCCAACATCTATCCGTATGACTCGTTCGCCACCGGAAGCGGACCCATCTTCCTGGCCGTTGGCAATGACCGGCAATTCCGCACGCTGTGCGATCGAATCGGCGCAGGCCGACTGGCCGAAGACCCGCGCTTCACGAGCAACGCGGTGCGATCGGTCAACCGCGAGGCGCTGAAGGAGGCTCTCGAGAAGAGCCTCGCAGGTTTCCAATCTGCGTCGCTGGCGGACGATCTAATCAGGGCGGGAGTCCCTTGCGCGCCCATAGTGTCGGTTCCGGAAGCACTGGCACACCCCCACACTGCGCATCGGCAGATGGTGGTCAGGATCGGTGAGCAGTACACCGGGATCGGCTCGCCGATCAAGCTGAGCCGGACGCCGGCCAGCTATCGGCTGGCGCCGCCCGCCTTCGGCGAAGGCGATGCGAGCGAGTAGATCGCCGCAGAAATGGGGTCGACCGTGCTGACCGGTCGACCCTCTGTTCGGATTGCGCTCAATCGCTACCGCTAGGGCTCGGGAGTCAACTCGTCCCAGAACGCGCAGTGGTGAGCCTGGCGAATCTGGGCAACCAGCGTCGCCTGGCTGTCCGCGCCCACGGTCAGCGACATCACCCAACGCGGCCCCTCGCCCTCCGAGTCAGACTTGAACTGCGGCCAGATGGGAGTGCCATCGGCGGTCGGCTCCCCGGTGCGAGCCAGGGTCGTCACGTACGCGAGCTCCTGGTTCTGGAGCACCTGCCGGTTCACGTCCAGGGCAGGCGTGACCGGCGTCAGGATCCATTGGCCCACGTGGCTCGCGCCCATCGACTCGCCAGTCGTCGCCGAAGAGACGTCTCCGAAATCGATCTCGTACGCGAACACCGGCATCCATCGGGACAACTCTTCGGCGGTTCGAAGCGCGCTGCAGACGGTGTCGGAATCCGCGGCGACCGTGCGCCAGGCAACGAAGGGTGAGTTGAAGCGCACCAGCGGATAGCGCGCGAGCACGTCGGCGGCGTGCGAGCCGTATTGCGCCTCGACCAGCGCGGTGTAATCCGCCGCAGTGACTGGGAAACCGACGAGGTTCTCGTCACGGTCCACGCCGGCGATCACGGGGACCCGGTTCACATGACCCGTCTGAAGCGCCTGCCGCAGCGACATCGTCAGCGTCTTGCCGTTCAGGGTGGGCGCGACCGTGCCCTGTGCGCCGAACTGGTAGCCGGAGGCGGGGATCGAGGAAACGTCCGAAACCGTCTGCGCGGGTACCGCGCGCAGGCACGCCGCCACATCCATGGCGCCACCGCACCCCACGGCGGTCGCGAACCCCGCGCCGATGGCTTCGGCCTGCGCCAGCGTCGGCAGCTTCGATTTGCAATCCTGCAGTTCAAGGTCTTCGGAGCCGCCTGGCCGCAGCGCTTGCCCCACTCCGAACAGCGCGTTGTATTCGCCGCTGGTGCTGACCGCCTTGTGAAACAGCCCCGCGGCCGTCGGCGACGCGATCTGGTCGCACACGCTCGATCCCCCGGCCGACTCTCCGAAGATCGTCACGCTGTGCGGGTCGCCGCCGAAAGCGCTGATATTCTGCTGCACCCATCGCAGCGCCGCCTGCTGATCCTGCAAACCGTAGTCTCCGGAGTTCTCGCCCAGGGCCGCGAGCGCCAGAAACCCGAAGATGTTCAGGCGATAGTTCATCGAAACGATCACTTCGTTTCCCGTGTTCGCCAGCAGCGTGTTGTCTCCATTGCCGGAGCCTTTGAAGAAGCCGCCGCCGTGAATGTGCGCCATCACCGGCAGCCCGTTCGCGCCGGCAGGCGCCCAGACATTGACGAAGAGGCAATCCTCGCTTCCGGTGTTCGGGCCCGACTTGCCCACCGCGGCCTGCGTGCAGATGTTGCCGAAGGCGGTCGCCGCCAGCGTCCCGCTCCAGGGCGCATGAGGCTGCGGGGGAGCCCAGCGCAGACTGCCGACGGGCGGCGCGGCGTACGGGATGCCGAGCCATTCGGTGACGCCATTGACGACGATGCCGCACACCGGGCCGGTTGTTGTGTTCACGACGGTGCCTGCGTCGCAGGCCGGCGCGGCAACAGCACGCTGCGGCGTGATAACCGCCAGTGTGACGGCAGCCACCATCGCACAAGCCAGCAAAACATCTTGGAAGACTGATCTGATCATCGCTTCCTCCTCGTGCGTTCAACCCATGATCAAAACGAAACCCGGCCGGAGCGATCTCGCGCTTTCCTCGGCTCGCTATCGTCGTTCCGGAGGTTCGAGGTCTTGCCGGGAGCAGCGCTCCAGCAGCTCGGGCGCTTTAGCTTGAGCAGCGCCTCGAGGGTCTGTCAATTAGACGTAGGTCTAAGTTCAAAACCACGGGCATCAAAGCGTAAGTCCCGGCCATCGAGATGGATTAGCCGGGACTGAACCCTGCGCACAACTCGTTTACGGTTTGCGGAAAACGAGGATGAACTGGTCGGTCTTCATCCGGATCGCCGGATCGAAGACGGGTTTGGTGTGATCGTCGGCGGGATTGCGCAGGGCGTCGCTTTCGCTGACCCGCGTGAAGCCGGCGGCCGTCACCTCCTTGACTACCATGGCTTCATCGATGCGATGGAGCTTGGGTGACTGCGTGGCGCCGCTACCCGGCGCGGCGGCATGGTCGGCGATGAAATACAGTCCGCCCGGCTTCAACGAATCGAACACCAGCTTGTTGAATGCCATCATGTCGACATTCGCATCTTTCGGGATGTGCAGATCGTGATAGTTCAGCGTGGTCCAGAACAAGTCGACTTTCTCCGGCAGATGGAACGTGCCGAGCGGCGCCAGATCCAGCACCACATTGCTGCGACCGGGCTCTTTCAGGATCGCCTTGGTCGCTTCCACGTTGTCCTTGCCCCAGGTGGTTGTTTCGAGCGCATAGACCTTGCCGTTCGCGCCGACGATGTCGCTCAGCAGGCGTGTGTAGTAGCCGCCGCCCGGAAGATATTCGCCCACCACCTCGCCCGACCGGACGCCCGCAAGAGCAAGGAGCGCCGCCGGCTTGCGATCGGCGTCGAGCTTGCGATCCGCCTCGGGTCGTGACGGGTCGGCGAGTGCCTTGGCAATGTCGTCCGACACCGCAGCAGCAGCCCCGACGGGTGCCATGATGGCGGTGGCCAGTGCGATAGATAGTGCCGCAGTCAGTGCATGCAGTCTCATCATGACCCTCCTCCGCTTCATCGTTACCTTCTTCCGCGTCATCTTCCCTGCTTTCAGATTGACGGCCGCTTGAACCCGGCGCGCATCATGTCACAGGGCTTCAATCACGGAACTGAAATGCGACGAATGCCCGAGGCGCGGGTGCCGATCCACTCTACGAAGGGACCAACCGGACTACGAAGGGACCAACCGGACGGCTCCCGGATCCGGGCTGAGGGAGCGATCGCTTGCCTAGGATTGCGCTGGCAGCCGGCTGCGCAGCACCGAGTCCAGCGTGTTCACCGCATCGACCAGTCGGTCGGTGATTCCGATCAGAGGGCTGTCATGCAACTGCGGCTCGAGCCTCAACGCGGCCTGGATCGGGCGTAGCGCCGGAATCGGCCCCGGCTGTCGCAAGCGCGATACCGCGGCCGCCAATTGGCTCATCGCCGCATCGAGCGCGACCGCAAACGCATCAACCGGCGCGGCAACCCCATCCAACGCCGCGGACGGGTCCATGGAGGCGCATCGGGACAGGACGAACGCGTGCAGCGCCAGCTCGGCGTGCGCGAGGCGCGTGACCGCCGCTATCACGCCTTGAGCCAGCTCCGGTGTCAGCGGAACATGTGCAGGCTCCTCGCGCAGCCGGGCCGTCGCCGCTTCGGCGTCGCTGCGCGCGATGCGGGCCGCCCCTTGCAGCGCGCGCAATTGCGACGCAGCCTCCGGACCGGGATGAATCAGCTGACGGAACACCGCAGCCGCGAACACCCGGTGTGCATCCAGCAGTCGGGCGAACTTCTCCTGGGCCGCACGGCCCTCCCAGGTCGGCCAGGCGAGGTACGCGGCCAGCGCCAGCACGGCGCCGATGAACGTATCCAGCAGACGGGCCTCCGCGGTCCGGACCACGGGGCTGCCGAGCAGGTCCAGCAACACCACGATGAAAGCGGTAACGAACACGCTGAAGAGCAGAAAGCTGACGTCGAACAGGGTGTAGGCGGCGGTCACGCAAATGCCTGCGATCGCGACCAGCACGCCCTGGCCCGAGTGAAGCAGTTCTGCGGCCGCGCCGCCGAGGCCCGCGCCGACAATCGTTCCAAGCCCGCGTTGAACCCCACGGAACAGAGTCGAACCATAGTCGGGTTTGAGCACCACGAAGATCGTCAGAATCACCCATCGGCCTTGATACAAGCCGGTGATCTGGACTGCAACTTCAGCCAGTGCTGCGATCACGGCGAGGCGCAGCGCGTGGCGCCCGGCCTCGCTCGCGGTCGTCGCGTTGGCGTGAAGCGTCGCGATGACCGTCCCGACACTGCCCTGCCACCAGCGGCGCGAACGAGCCGTGCGGCCACCGTCTTCCGCGAGCCCTGGCAGGCCTGCGTCGAGGCTGGCGATGATGCGTCCGACAGCTCGCAACTGACCCAGCATCGATTCGCGGGCCCAGCGCCAGGCCGCACCCGCAGGCACCTGCCTGCGGGATAGTTCCGCGGCGAGGTCGCCCACCACGAGCGCCCGCTCAGCGCCTGTGGCAACCAGCGCGTCAGCGCTCAGGTTCAGTATCCGCGCAACGACCGGCATCAGCGCACGAATCTCGAGTGCCTCGTCGGGCGCCGCATCGGCTATTTGCACAGCGAGCGCGGCCAGCGAGGCGCGGACGCGTTCGGCCTCTTCCAGCAGATCGACGAGGGCCAGCCTCACGGCGGTTGGCAGCAAGGGATTCGGGTCATCGAGCGCCGTTCCGGCGGGGAACGCGGTGGGTGGCGGCGGCCCCGAGGCGCCCGCTGCCAGACCTGCGGCGTAGGTGGCCAACGCGCGGTACGACGCGGCGAGCGCTGCTCGTTCGCCCGAGCCGGGACTGATCGCCCAGGAGGCGGCGACCAGCACGCCTTGCAACAACCCGCCGGCCAGCACCAGCGCGGAACGCAGCGCCGCGTCCGAGGGACCGAACGGCAGCCCGGCCGCGATCAGCAGTGCAATCGACCACTGCAGCACCGCGACGCTGTAGCGTTGTCCGAGCGAGACAGCAAGGCCGGTGAAGTACCCCCACAGCGCGATAATCGGCACCAGCAGCCACGGTGAAATTGCAGCGGTCACTGCGCCGACAAAGGTGGAGATCGCCATACCGACGCTGGCCACGACCACCGCCGTGACGCGGGTGCGCGACTGGCCCTGAAACGACACGAAGCCGGCGGGCAATGCCCCCAGCGCGGCGTAACCGCCGTAGTCGACGCGGCCACAGACCAAGCCGACGACGAGTGGTGCAACGACGCCCAACGCCACGCGGCTCGCTCGTCTCGGCGCCGCGTTTTCCCAGCGAAGGGGGCCGAGTTGCGTAAACCGCTTCCAGGAAAGCAATGTCGTCATGTTCCTAGGGCCGTCGGCTGTGTCGATCGGCTAGCATAGGTCGTTTGGCGCCAGCTTGTCGTCTCCTGTTGCGTCGTGTCCGTTTCGAGAGGCTCTGACATGGTGAGTTTGAAGCTGACGATCAATGGCGAGGCCCGGCAGCTCGAGGTCGATCCCCGCCAGTCGCTGCTCGACGTGCTGCGCGAGAAGCTCGACCTGACCGGCACCAAGAAAGGCTGCGACCAGGGAGCCTGTGGTGCGTGCACGATCCTGCTCAATGGGCGACGGGTGAATTCCTGCCTGACGCTGGCCGTGATGCACGACGGCGCCGAGATCATGACGATCGAAGGCCTGGCCAGCGGCGATCGAATGCATCGGCTGCAGCAGGCCTTCATCGAGCACGAGGGCTTCCAGTGCGGCTACTGCACATCCGGCCAGGTCATGTCCGCCCTTGGCTGCATCGCCGAGGGCCACGCGAGCTCGCACGACGAGATCCGATTCTGGATGAGCGGGAATATCTGCCGGTGCGGCGCCTATCCCGGCATCGTCGCGGCGGTTGCAGTCGCCGGCCGGGATCCGTGACGATGGTCCCGTTCCGCTTCGAAAAGGCACCCACCATCCAGGCGGCCATCGGCGCCGCGCAAGCCGGCGGGCGATATATCGCGGGCGGCACCACGCTGATCGACTTGATGCGCGAAGAAGTGGAGCGCCCCGAGCACCTGGTCGACGTAAACGCGCTGCCGATGGAGGGCATTCGCGCGGAAGGGTCCGACCTGCTGATCGGCGCGCTGGCACGGATGTCGGACGTCGCGGCGCATCCCCAGACGCTGCGGCTGCAGCCGCTCGTCGCCGAGGCGCTGATCGAAGGGGCATCGCCGCAATTGCGCAACATGGCCTCGATCGGCGGCAACCTGCTGCAACGGGCGCGCTGCCCGTACTTCAGGATGCTCGACGCCCGATGCAACAAGCGCGATCCCGGCTCGGGATGCTCCGCGATCGAAGGCGTCAATTCGGGACACGCGATCCTGGGGACGAGCCAGCACTGCGTGGCCACCCATCCTTCCGACCTCGCGGTGGCGCTGGTCGCCTTGGATGCCACGTTGCGGGTTCAGGGGCCGCAGGGAGAGCGGACGTTTCCGGTCGATGATTTGTACCGATTGCCCGGTGACACGCCTCATCTTGAACACACGCTGAGACCCGCCGAGCTGATCGTCGAAGTGCGTGTGCCTGGCGGGGCGCATGCGCGTCGTGCGCGCTATCTGAAAGTGCGCGACCGGGCCTCCTACGAGTTTGCAGTCGTCTCGACCGCGGCCGCACTGCAGATCGAAGGCGGCTCGATCCGCGTGGCTCGGCTCGCGGCCGGGGGCGTCGGCACTCGCCCGTGGCGCCTGCGAGCCAGCGAGCAGGAACTGATTGGAAAAGCTCCCGAGCGCCGCGTGTTCGAGGCGGCTGCCCGGATCAGCCTGGACGGGGCCCGCGCTTTATCCGGCAATCGCTACAAGCTCGAATTGCTGCCACGGACCATCGTGCGCGCCCTCGAAATGGCGGCGCAAGTCGCATGAGCGCCAGCCTGATCGGAGCACCGCTGCCCCGCGTCGATGGACGCGCCAAGGTGACCGGGGGCGCGCCCTACGCGGCCGATTTCAACCAGCGTGATCAAGCCTACGCGGTGATCGTCGGGGCCAGCGTCGGCGTCGGGCACATCACCGGAATCGACTCGGCGCCGGTGCTGCGGCTGCCGGGCGTCATCGCCGTGATCGATCATCTGAACGCGCCTCGCCTCGCTTACCGCGAGCACAAGAGCGCGATCGATCCGTCGGTGGGCGAGCGGCTGCACGTGCTGCAAGACGATCAGGTTCGCTTCTTCGGCCAACCGGTTGCGGTGGTCATCGCCGACACGCGAGATGAGGCGGAGCACGCGGCCGCGGCGCTGCGGATCACCTACCAGGCCGCTGCAGCGGTGGTCGACCTGGCGGACCCGAACGCGCAGCCGATCGTTCCGCAAGGTGCCACGCGGCCCGGCTCCCGTGTCCAGGCCGACCGGTCACGCGGCGACGCTGATGCCGCACTGGCGCGCGCCGCAGTCCAGGTCGATGCGAGCTACGAGATCGCTCGCCAAAATCACCATCCGATGGAGCCGCACGCGACCGTCGCTGCCTGGGCCGGCGATCGACTGACCCTGTGGAGCAAGAGCCAGTTCGTCGTCAGCGAGCAGGCCGAAATCGCCGCCATCTTCGGCATCCCTGTCGAGAACGTCCAGGTGATCTGCCCTTTTGTGGGCGGTGGCTTCGGCACCAGCCTCCGGACCTGGCCGCATGTCACGCTGGCAGCCCTGGCAGCGCGCCAGGTGCAGCGCCCGGTCAAGCTCGTTTTGACTCGAAGACAGATGTCCTTCGCCACCGGGCACCGGCCGCGCTCCGTGCAGCGCGTCGCGCTCGGTGCGGACTCGGGCGGCGGATTGACGAGCCTGATCCACGAGGGCACAGGGGAGACGAGTCGCTACGAGCAGTTCATCGAGGCATTGACTGCCCCCTCGACTTTCATGTACTCCTGCCCCAACGTCCGGACCCGCTACCGGATCGCCCCGCTGGATACCAGCACGCCGACATTCATGCGCGGCCCGGGCGAGGCGAGCGCAATCTATGCGCTCGAGTGTGCGATGGATGAGCTGGCCTGCGCGCTGCAGATCGACCCGATCGAGCTGCGGCGCTGCAACGAGCCGGCGGCCGACGAACAGGAGGGCCGGCCCTTCTCGAGCCGCTCCCTGCTGAAGTGCTACGACGCGGGTGCCGAGCGCTTCGGCTGGTCGCGGCGCGATCCGCGTCCGCGCTCGATGCGCGACGGACGCCTGTTGATCGGCGTCGGAATGGCGTCGACGACGTACCCAGCGATCCAGAGCCCGGCCAGCGCGCGGGCGCGGAGACTGACGAGCGGCATCGTCGAAATCGAAGTGGCCGCCAGCGACATGGGCCCCGGCACCACTACGTCGATGACTCAGATCGCGGCCGACACGCTCGGTGTGCCGGTCGAGCAGATTCGCTTGAGCATCGGCCGCTCGGACTTCCCACCCGCTCCGCCGCACGGCGGCTCGCAAACCATGGCGTCGGTCGGCTGTGCGGTCCACGCCGCCTGCCTCGCGCTGAGGGACGAGGCTGCGAAGCGCGGTGGCTCGGACCGTGGCGACCCGATCGAGGTCGAGGCTTCGGCCCGGCGCGATCCAGAATTGGCGCAGCGTTTTTCGATGCATGCGTTCGGC
>Ga0210394_10004087_pt1 | contig 17367 bp, 15 predicted proteins | sample IncBWC12MmetaG_FD_160121 | JGI IMG/M metagenome (GOLD analysis project Ga0210394, IMG submission 160121) | Forest soil microbial communities from Barre Woods Harvard Forest LTER site, Petersham, Massachusetts, United States - Inc-BW-C-12-M | ecosystem: Environmental > Terrestrial > Soil >... | reverse complement strand
CCAATCTGTATCAGGCGACGGCGCGATACGGTCAGGTCACTCATTTTCTCTCCTTTCGCGTACAAGCCGGAGCGGCGCCCGCCATCCCGGCGGCGCCAATCTTAGCCCGTGAGAGACGGGAGGCGATAGTCAAAATTCTTCTCTCAACGGGAACTGAATCCGGACAGGGTGAAGAGGAGCCGCCCCGGAATTTCTCATGGCCAAACGCGCGGGTGGATTCTCCAACAGCGAATGCACAAACGCCAACGGAATTTCACATGCGACGACCGATGGCTCGCGCGATCATCGCCGGGCGGCTATGTTAGCCTCCGGGTGTGGACCTTACCGGTCCCCGGCCGGATGCGCCGCAGGCAGGGCTGATCGCTCGATTTGGGGGAGATTCGCATGAGCGCTGTCAGGTACGACCTCACCATTATCGGCTCCGGACCTTCCGGGCAGCGCGCTGCCGTTGCCGCTTCGAAGATGAAGAAGCGCGTGGCAGTGGTTGAATCGCGCGCAGTGGTGGGCGGCGTCTGCGTCAACACCGGCACCATCCCTTCAAAGACCATGCGCGAGGCCGTGCTCCATCTTTCCGGGTACAACTACCGCAATGTTTACGGCATTAATTATCGTGTGAAGGAAAAGATCACCATGGCAGACCTGGCGTTTCGGGTACAGGCCGTGATCAAAACTGAAGTGGACGTGACAGAGGCGCAACTCTCGCGCAACGGCATCGATGTCGTCCACGGTGTCGCTCACTTCGTAGATCCGACGCACGTGCTGGTGGAGGGACCGTCGGGTGACAACACACTCGAGTCAGAGAAGGTGATCATCGCGGTGGGCACGCGGCCGTCGTCCTCGCCCAAGGTGCCTATCAATGGGCGCACCATCATCAACAGCGACCAGGTTCTCGAACTGCCCACGCTGCCACGCACGCTGATCGTAGTGGGAGGCGGGGTGATCGGCGTGGAATACGCGTGTATGTTTGCAATCCTCGGCGTGCGCGTCACCATCATTGAAAAGCGCAACAAGCTGTTGGAATTCGCCGACCAGGAGATTGTGGAGGCGCTGAGCTACCATTTGCGCGACAGTCGAGTAACGATGCGGCTGGGTGAAGAGGTGCAAAGCGTGGAAGAGCTTCCCGACGGCACCGTGGTGGCGAATCTGGAAAGCAAAAAACGCATCTCCGGCGACGCCCTGCTGTACGCAATTGGCCGCCAGGGCGCCGTGGACGACCTGAATCTGCCCGCCGCCGGCATTGAAGCCGACGCCCGCGGCCGCATCCCCGTGGACGAGCACTTCTCGACCAAGGTCCCGAATATCTTTGCTGTTGGCGACGTGGTTGGCTTTCCCGCGCTGGCCTCGGTTTCGATGGAGCAGGGCCGGATCGCCGCCCATCGTGCCTTCGGCGACACGGCCACGACCTCAAATCCCAGCGTTTACCCCTACGGCATTTACACCATTCCCGAGATCAGCTTCATCGGCAAGACCGAGGAGCAGTTGACCGACGAGGATGTGCCTTACGAAGTGGGGATGGCGTACTACCGCGAGGTGGCGCGCGGCCAGATTCGCGGCGACACCACGGGGCGGCTCAAACTGATCTTCCATCGTGACACTCGCAAGGTCCTGGGTGTCCATATCATTGGCGAAGGCGCCAGCGAGTTGGTCCATATCGGTCAGGCGGTGATGACGCTCGATGGCACGGTGGACTACTTTATCCAGACCGTTTTCAACTATCCAACCCTGGCGGAGTGTTACAAGGTTGCGGCCTTCAATGGCCTGGGCCGCTTGTCTCGCTACCAGGGCTGAGTAGCGCGATGAAGAAGGCTACGGAACGATTCAGCCGGTCAGAACGGACCGGCGGGCAAGGAGGAACACAATGACAACGGCGATCGGCGTGGTGATGACCGAGCATATCGTGGCCGGACGATTGGAGGACCACCAGACGGTCGGCACACCTGTTCGTTTTCCCGCCGACATAACTGAAGTCGACGCTTTGGGCTCACTCCCCGGCGGCGAAATCGTTGAGATTCTCGCGTCGCAAATTGTGGAGCTGGCAGGTCAGGGAGAAAACCGTATCGAAGCCATCGGCGTGGCCGTGCCGGGCGTTGTGCGCCACGGGGTGGTGGAGGACAGCCCCAACCTGACCCAGCTGAAAGGAATGCACCTCGGGCAGGAACTGGCCCAGGTGCTGACGGACCGAGGGATCGCCGCGCCGGTGCATATCGCCAATGACGCGGACGCCATTGCCGCCGGCGTGGCAGCGACGCGCGGCCAGCTTAACCGCCTGACACGCGTGTGGACCATCGGCAACGGCATCGGCTACGGCCGCTGGCCGTATGTCGAGGGCGTGTGGGAGGGCGGGCACATTACGGTCACGCTCGACCCCAAGGAGCGCTTCTGCGGATGCGGCGGCGTGGGCCACCTGGAAGGCATCATGGGCTATCGCGCCATGCGCCTACGGTTCCTCGACCGGGAGCCGGAAGAGGTGTTCGCGGCTGCCAAGAAGGGCGACGAGCGCTGCCGCGAGTTCGTGGACATGTGGCATCGCGCGCTGGCAGCGGCTACAGCTTCCTTTATTCACCTGGCGGGGCCGGGGCGGTTCTACTTTACGGGGCATAATGTGGGCTTCCTTCAGGTCGACCTGCTGCGCGCGCATCTCGAAACCATGGTCAAGATGAGCCCGCTGATAAGCTTCTCGCTGGAAGTGCTGGAACCCAACGATGATACTGCCCTGATTGGCGCGGGGGTCAGCGCGCTGCGGGCTTTGACCTGGTAAAGGTCATTTGACTTTCGAATTGATTTTCCTATTCGAGCCGCAATGCCCGCATCGCCCCCATCGACCGTGTCTATTCAACTGTTCCCGTGAGCAGAATGCACCCAAAACACTTCTGTTTGAGGAATCGGAAAAGAAACGAGAAACCGATCCCGGAAACAGGATTGATATCCCTGAATGACTGGGGCAGCCGATTTTTGGTAAGCAGAAATGTTACCGCTTGCGGAGATACGTTTCCGAAAGTCGATCGTGCCAGCTCAGGTGGTCTTCGTCGAACACCGACCACACCATACCTAGGCCCACGGGGAGAAGTGACACAACCATTGCGCACAGCCGGCGCCGCAGTTGTTCGCGATTGGGAACTCCGTCGTCAAAGGTGCAAAGCCCGATGCCCGCGTAGTGTATCCCCGGCGTCGTCCCAACCAGCGTGAAGAAAAGCGCGTGGTAGGCAAAGCCCGCGAGAACCAATCCCACAACGACCAGAAATTCAGCGACCTTTGGGCCGGGTAGACTCGCCATCTTCGATTCGATCCACATGGCCGCAGCGAAGAATGTCGCAAGGACCAACGCCGCATCTACCGCGATTGCCATCAGCCGCAGCCCAAGGGGCGCCAGGAATGGGCCCTTCTCCGAAGAAGCCTCAGTCCGTTGAATCTCTTCGCGAGCAGGATGGGCGTCCAGTTCCATTCCCGACCAAACCGGCCCGCTCCATGCCGCAGCGGAAGTCTCCAGGAGCGTCTCGGCCATGGGTTCAGTGGAGATGGTGCCGGGATCTACCTCGAAAATGCTCAGCTGTGCTTCACCCTCGACGGCGACACCCGCAACGGTCTCGGCCAGCCGGGGACGCATTTTGCGCGTAGCCACCACCTCGCGAGGAAACTGGATCAGGTTGGCATGCGACTGGTCGGCATCCACCTCGATGGGCTCGCAATGCAGGGTTGCACTCACACGCGCCGGGGTCCACCAGTCCTCGGTGGCGAGTAAAAACTGTTCCTGCACGTGAACGGGAGCGGGCTTCGGCATGGCGCGGGCCGGCAGATCCGGCTCCCAGCGCAGGTTGAAGCTTGTCCCGCCTGACGCCTCGTGCCTCATGACGGAATGCGCGCCAGGCCGCGCGACGCTGGCAGAAACCGCCGGCTCGGTTTCAGCGATGCACGGATTCGAAGCTTTCGTTGCCGGGTCTTCGACCTGCTCGAGCTCATGCTCGCGCGCTTGCTGTTCCACATCAAGCTGCGCCGGCCGCTTGATGTTCTCGATTACGGCCGGACCGCGCATGGGCTGTTCCACGGAGGCGGCATGCAATCCCGCAAGAGCGGACTCCGCGGCCGCTTGCGCCTGAATTGCCACCTGGGTTGCAATCTCTGCCGCGCGTACTGCGACGCGCGCCTCCTCGGCCTGCATTTGCGTATAGCTGGGGGCCTTGGCATAGCGTGCGGCAACGCGGGCCGCGGCCTCTGCCGCGCGGCTTGCGCACGGCTGGAGCGCCTGGGGCTTCGGGTCAGCTGCGCCTACCGTACCTTTGCGGCTCTTGTGCGCAGCGAGCCGCTGATTTACTTCCTTCTTCCACGCTGGCTGTATCGATGGTGTGCTCAATTCCAGGGTCCCTTCAACTGCGTCTCTTCGCTTTTATCCGTTCTCGACCGAGCGCCGCCTTGTTAAGTCTGCTTCCCGCGCGCTGGCGGATTGCAAACGTTGCTCCTGAACGAGGCTTGGAGGTTGCGGAACAAAGATACAGGAAACGCCCGGACCAATTGATCCGCGCGGGCACAAGAGCCGGGTTGTCCTGAGGCCAGAGCAGCGAGGCGGGATCCCAAGATGAAGCCTGCAATTTGCTATGCTGGCCTTGGTCTACGGATGCGCCCTCGCAATTTTGTGTTTATCACGATGCTGGTCCTCTGTCACGGTTTTGCGACAGGGCAGACGTTGACCAATGGGTTACCCCCGGCACAATTTGAAACGCAGCCGCAAAAATCACAGCTGGATTCGCGAGCTCAAGTTCTGCCCGACGATCCCGGACAGGAGGCCCTGCCGGTCGCCCAGCCTGAGCCCGCGGCCTCGGGCGGCGTTCCGGTCAGCTACAAGGCAGACCGCCAGCATTGGGTCGCAAACGTCCTTACGCTCTATGGCGTAGAGGATTTCCGCTATCGCGATTACGTTTTTAGCGCCGACAAGGTGGTGTGGAATCGCCAGACCAGCGAGGTGGAAGCGGAGGGCAATCTTCGCGTCTCGGGTGGACCTGAGGATATCGACATCACCGCGTCGCGCGGCGATTTGCGGCTTAACTCGCATACCGCACGCTTTTACGACGTAACGGGAACCATGGGCGTGCGCTCGACAGGGCGAACGGTGGTTTATTCCACGCCCAATCCGTTCATCATTCACGCGCGCGTATTGCTTGAGACTGGCCGGGGCATGTATCGCGTCATAGACGGGTCGATGACCAATTGCCGCCTGCCACACCCGGATTGGCAACTCATGGCGCACTCCATCGAAGTAGCCAACGGGCAGGCCTCAACCAAAAGCACCTATTTCAAGTTTCTCGGCGTCCCGCTCTTTTACCTGCCGTATCTTCGGCATCCGGTCGACGAAAACGGGCGGGAGAGCGGCTTTCTAATCCCGAACCCCGGCAACTCGACGACCCGTGGCTACACCCTGGGCGAGCAGGTCTACCTTGTCCTCAACCGCAGTATCGACATGTTGATCGGCAGCGAATATTACAGCAAGCGGGGATGGGCACCCAACGGGGATTTTCGCTATAAAGGTGCTGGCCTTGACCACCTGACCGCGCGGTGGAATGCCCTGTTCGACCGCGGTTTCTACCAGCTCCAGACGTCTGGGCCCCAGGCGGGGCAAACGATTCTGATTAACCAGGGCGGTTCCGACATAGTCGCCCTTGGCCGCAAGGATCTCTCGCCGGAGGACCGCCTTGCGGGGAACGCGGAGTATCTCTCGAGCTATCTTTACCGCCTGGCATTTAACGACAACTATTGGCAGGCGGTCAGCTCCGAGTTGAAGAGCGATGTTTCGTACACGCACACGCATAACGGAGTGATCCCGTCACTCGACGTGTTCCGTCTGCAGTCTTTCGCGAGTTCCAAAAGCGGCGACGAAGTGCGAATCCTCCGCCTTCCTAGTTTGCGCTTCGACGTCGTTGACAGCCCGCTTGGTGGGTCATCGGCCTACTGGGGCATGGGTTCCTCCATTAGCCACCTCGGCCGGTCGGAGCCCGGCTTCCACGCCCACAACGACGGCCGGATCGACTTCTATCCGCACATCTCATTGCCGCTGGTCGGCGGCGGCTGGAGTATTGTGCCGGAAGCCGCTTTGCGCGCGACCTTCTACTCCGGCAGTCAGATTCCCGACCTGACTGGTGCTCAGCAAGGAGTTCCCACCGTCAGCCACGATCCGCTCCACCGTACATACGGAGAAGCCTCCGTCGATATCCGCCCGCCGACACTTGAGCGCGATTTTTCGCTCGGCGGATGGCAGCTTCGTCACGTAGTCGAGCCCGAGCTCAACTGGCGTTTCGTTGGAGGAATCGGAAGCACCGCCCGCGACGTGCTGCTGGTGGATACGTCAGACATTGCCACCGACACAAACGAAGTTGGCTTCTCCGTAACCCAGCGATTTTACGTTCGCCGTCCCGACGAACAGCGATGCAAGGAACCGGAGCCTGGCTCGTGCCCCGCTCGCCCGCAGGAGTGGGCAAGCTGGCAGATCGCGCAAAAGTACTATCTCGATCCGAATTTCGGAGGCGCGCTCATTCCCGGCCGCCGCAATGTATTTGACAGCACACTCAATCTGACCGGCATCGCGTTCCTCACCGAACCCCGCAACCTGTCGCCGATCATTTCGCGCCTGCGCTTCAACGCCATTGAAAACCTGCGAATTCAGTGGGATATGGATTACGACCCCAGGGCAGGCCGCCTTGGCGCTGACAACATTTTCGCCGGTTACAGCTGGGGAAATACGACCGTGGGCCTGGGGCACTCGCTCCTGAACGCGGTAGACGAGCAGGGCAGCTCAGCTTCCCTGGTCCAAAGCCAGCTGATCAACCCTTTTCTGCAGATCGGCAAACCCAACGCTCCCGGTTTCAACCTGGCCGCCAATGGGGGTTATGACTTTGTCAACGGCGCGCTGCAGTATGGCGGCGTCCAGGCCGTCTACAACTGGAACTGCTGCGGGCTAACAGTGGGATATCGCCGCTTTGCGCTGGGCTCGGTCCGTGACGAGACCCAGTACCTTTACGGCTTCACCCTCGCCAATTTCGGAACGGTGGGCCATGATGTTCGCAGTTCGAGCTCGGTTTTCCGCGACCCGGCCGCTCCCCCTGCCTACTAGCCCCTTTGTTTCCTTTCTGTTTGACCGGCGTCTACTCGTCAGGACTCTGACCTGGAGTATCCTTTCCAAAGAGGATTCCACTTTGCTTAGAATTCAATTGATGGCCGGCCTGCTCGCACTGACGCTTGCCGCCGGCTGCAAGGCCCAGACTGCCCCGGCCGCCGACCCTACCCTGTTGCGCCATATCGAGGTAATGGTTCGATCGCAATACAATATTCCCCAAACCTACGATCTTGTGATCGGCACGCGTACGCCCAGCCAGGTTCCGGGCTACGATGCGCTCCCCATCAACATCGGTCACAGTGGTAAGGTGTCCACGATCGAGTTCATGATCTCCAAGGACAACACCAAGCTTGCGCGCCTGGAGACCTTCGACCTTGCCAAGGATCCCGCGCTCCATATCGATGTGGCCGGTCGGCCCATCCGCGGCAATCCGGAGGCGAGGGTCACGGTGATCAATTACGACGACCTGGAGTGCCCCTATTGCGCGCGCATGCACCAATCTCTCTTCCCTGACACGATTGACCGCTACAAGGACCAGGTGCGCTTTATCTACAAGGACGATCCGCTGGTAGAGATCCACCCCTGGGCGACGCACGCAGCCATCGACGCCAACTGCCTGGGGGCGCAGAGCTCGCCGGTCTACTGGTCTTATGTCGATTACCTGCACTTGCACGGCCAGGAGGTCAACGGCGAGGATCGCGATATAACCAAGAGTTTGGCTGCTTTGGACCGCATTGCCCGCCAGGAAGCGACAATTGCCAAGCTCGATGCCCCAAAACTCGACATCTGCATCGCCAAGCAGGACGACACTCAGGTAAAAGCATCGTCGAAGGAGGCCGATTCCCTTGGAGTGAGCGGAACGCCCGCCATCTTCGTGGAAGGAGAACGGATCGAGGGTTTCGTGCCCGAGCAGCAGCTTTGGGCTGTGATTGACCGCGCTTTGCGGGCCGCCGGTGAACAACCTCCTGCAGCCCCGCCGGCTCCTGCACCGGTACCCAAGCCCTCCGGGCAGTAGGGCGCCCGGCCGACCGGGCAAACCGGCGTATCCGGCACCTGCAGGAGACCATAGCCGTATCCGGATGCCGCGTTGGGGAGTTATCCTGTAGTGCCGGAAGCCTTTAGCCTTCCGAGGAGAGATCCAGTTGCAACTCGACCTGTTTTGCTTGGCGCGCCGTTCCGCCTTCTGTCTTGTGGGTGCCGGGGTTCTGTTTTCTGTCGTTTGCGGGTGCCATCGGCCTCCAGGTGCTGATGTTGTTGCCACTGTTAACGACAAGGAAATCATGCGCGCCGACCTGGAGAAGTTTTACAAGGCCAGCGTGGGCCAGACCCCTGACGCCCCATCCCCGCAGCAGGCCGATATCCAGCGGCTCATTCTCCTTCGGGGCATGATCGACGATGAGATTCTGCAGCAGCGGGCCGCAAAGCTCAACCTGGTGGCCAGCGACGAGGACGTAAACGCCAAACTTACTGAAATTAAAGCACTTTCAACACAAGAAGAATTCGAGAGCCAGCTCAAGGCGCACGGGCAGACCCTCGACGACCTCAAACGCCAGATTCGACGCGCTTTAACCACCACCAAGCTGCTGAATAAGGAAATCGAGTCGAAGATCAACATCACCGACGCCGAGATTACCGGCTACTACAACACCCACAAATCGGAGTTCAACTTTATTGAACCCCAATACCACATCGACCAAATCGTTGTTACAGGTACGCCACCGCAGCAAGCCAGCAACCCGCAGGCGCGCAGAGCGCCAAACGAGGTCGAAGCTCGCAAGGAAATTGATAACATCCATAATCGCCTGCAAAGCGGCGATGATTTCGGTACTCTCGCAGCGCAGTTCTCAGAGAACGCCAACATCGCCTCCAACGGGGGCGACATGGGCTTTGTACCCGAATCCGAACTGCACTCGGAGGCCGACCTGTACAGCGCCATTTCACAGCTAAAGCCCGGCCAGATCACAGACATTATTCCAGCGTTTGATAACTCGTCACCCGGCCACCGGTTCCTCGGTTTTGCCATCTACAAGTTGCTCGGCCGCGAACCTGCCGGCCAGCGCGAGATCAACGATCCCCGCGTGCAGCAGGCCATCCGCTCCAACCTCCGCGAGAGCCACGCGCAACTACTCAAGAATGCGTATTCCGAGATGCTGCACGACAACGCCAAAATCCGCAACTACTTTGCCGAGCAGGTCCTGAGACAAGGCGCCCAGTAAGCGCGCCTACTGATCCCGAATCGCCTGGATTGGGTCGACCTCGGTGGCTCGAAGCGCGGGCAAACACATTGCCCCTAATCCCACCACGCAGAGGATGACCGCTGAGATGGCGTAGACCGATGGGTCGAAGGTCTTGAGCGACAGAGGGGTCTTCTTCATGAGCAGCGCCAAGCCCCATGCGGCCGGCCCGGCCATCGCCATCCCAAACAGCAGACCGGCAGCGATTTGGCGCGTGCCCCTGAGCAGCACAGAACGAAAGATGCCCTGCCGCGTGGCTCCGAGCACCATTTGAATGCCGAACTCCCGGGTGCGCTGGCTGACCGCAAAGCTGACAACGGCGTAGACGCCAGTGATCGCCAGAGCCACCGCGATTCCCGCCATGAAGAGCACAATTGCCCCAAGCGAACGCATCTCCACGGCGTTGGTTACGAGGTCATCCCAGATGGACTGCGGCATGTCTACCTGGTTGCGGTCGAGACTTTGGACAACCTGGGCGACAGCTGCTGACATGCCCGACGAATCTCCGCTGAAGCGCACGAACAGGTGTCCCGCGACCGCGCTGGGATTGCGCAGCGAGTAGAGCCGCGGCCCATCCAGCATGCCGAAGTGTTCAGAGCGCGTGTCGCGGGCCACGCCAATGACAACGAGCTTGCGATCGTCGGGCGTAATCACGACGTTCCCGACCGGATTGCCATTACCCCAGAACGACTTTGCGAATGCCTCCGACACGATTGCAACCGGCTCTCCACCGCTGCCTGAAAGATCGTAGGGCTGAAACGGTCTGCCCGAAACGAGAGAGATACCGAACGTGGAAAAAAAGGCAACCGACACGCTGTCGATGGCGGCGGGGCGCCCCTGGCCGCGAGTTTGATTGGCAAGCCGCACTTCATCGGGCGGGGCCGGCCGGAAGGGCATGAGGCTTGCATAGGCGAGCGACTCCACGCCTGGAATCAGTGCGACGCGCGATTCCAACTGCCGGTAGAATTCGAGCGTAGCAGCCCGCCTGTCGGCAGAAATGTCAACGTCGAGCGGCACCGAAAGAACTTGCCGCGTAGCGAATCCCGGGTCGATGCTTGTGACCATCCCCGGAAGCCGCGCAAATATCACGGCGGCCGTCAACAGGACAAAGCTCATGGCAAGCTGCGCGATCACGAGGATGCCGGTAGTGGGGGAGCGCCGGGTGGCGGAACCTTCGCGTCCCTTCAGAGCGGTGAGGAGGTCGAGTTCGAATGCAGCGCGCATGGGCGCCAGCGAGGAAACGACGGTCGCAATCAGCACCAGCACCCCGAGGTAGATGAAAACCCGCCAGTCCGGGCGCAGAGCCACTTGCGCCAGCGGACTGCCCGATTCCATCGCGCCCATTGCGCGAATGATTAGACGCGGAACAAGATACGCAAGGTAAACGCTGAGAGCACCCGCGGCAACCGACGTGAGAAGGCTCTCCAGGATGAGCATCCTCATCAGCCGGGCCCGGCCAACGCCAAGCGCCAGGCGGATGGCAATCTCCCCGCGGCGCACAACCGAGCGCGACAGGAAGAGCATGGTCACGTTCACGCAGGCCAGCAGAAGAACGAGCGAGAGCGGACCGAGAATCAGCGCCAGCATTGCAATCACGATGGGTTGGAAGACCGGGTTCTGAATGAACGACCCATTTGTAAGCACGAGCCGGGTCATTCGATCGAAAGGCTGCGCGCCACGCTGCAGGTATAGTTGGTCCTGGCGCCGCATGATGGCGTCGAGTTCCGCCTTTGCGCTGCCCCGTGAGAATCCCGATCTTAGTCGACCAGCAATCGTTAGCCACGGTGAACCCATATCCGCGAACGTCCCGGCGCTACGATCGAACTGATCGCGCAGAGTGAATGGCATCCACAGTCCGCTTCCGAATTGGTTCGCTGCGATAGTAGGGCGCACTCCGATCACGGTCACGGACTGACTGCTCAGATGAATTGTTCGCCCCACGATATGCGCATCCGATCCGAAGACATTTCTCCAGAGATACTCGCTGAGCACGGTAACGTGGGCGGAGCTTCCGGGCGCGCATTCTTCGGGGACAAAGTATCGGCCCAATATTGGCCGGTCGACTCCGAACACGGCAAAGTAATTGCAGGTGGAGAGGATCAGGTAGAGACGCTTCCGCGCATCGTCGAGCGTGGCGCTCGTTGATGCCCATGCTGCCACGTCTTCAAATGCATGCGCCTGAGAGGAAATTGCTTTGAAGTCCGCGGTGGTAAACGATGATAACTGCCCGGCACCTGTGGGCCAGCCCTCGTAGCGAGGATAGATCTGGACGAATGTTGAGGGGTTCTTGTCGGTCGGAGGTTCAAGAAGCATGAAATTGAGTATGGTGAACACGCCGGCGTTCAAACCAATGCCGACCGCAAGCGCGAGCACCACGACGCACGTCAGAACCGGAGTGCGGCGCGCACTGCGGATTGCGTAGAGAAAGTCTTGCCGGTTGAAGAGCATAGAGATGCCTCGTCAGCAGCTCAGGGGTTAACAGTGGGGACCCCTCGTAAACAAGACGCATGCGGGATGCGTGGGTTAATACCTTGGGCATTGGAAAATGGTTTTTCAACGAAAACGACCTCCGCAGGGCGGAGGCCGTTTTGTGGTCCGATCGAAATCCGGAATTACTTCAGGTTCCCGCTCGAGTCCATGGTGATGCCGCCAGGCCCCTTGTCTTTCTTCTCTTCATTCGCCTTGCGGGTTCCCATCGCCTTTGCGGTCCAGTCCTTCGCCTGGGACACGTCTTCCTTCACCGCAGCCGCATCCTTGAAATCCACATCCGCCTTGCGCCGGTACATCAGGTTCAGATAGGTCATGGCGTCGTCGTAGTTGGCGCGGTTCTGCACCGCCTGGTTCAGGTACTTGAGCCCTTCGTCGACCAGCGCGCCGTTCTCGTCGGCGATTTGCTCCATAACCTTTTTGGGAGCCTTCACATTGCCTTCGCCGTCGTCATTCAAGCCGGCAGGAACCAGTTCCTTCAACGTATTCTTATGAGCCAGGGTCCAGTCAATTACGCCGATCGTGTACGCGGCCTCCGGGTCCTTGGCATCGACAGCGAGCACCTTCTTCTGCCAATCCTTGGCTTCATTCAGCTTGTTTACGCTGAAGTAGATGGCGGCAATCTGCTTGATGCTGTTGACGTCGTTGGGATCCTTGGCCAGCACTTCCTGGAAGATGCTGATGGCCTGCTGCGCATTCTTCAGGTTGTCGGGTGTGTCCAGGCCGGGAACCACGTTCTGCGCCAACGCGGTGGCCAGGTAGCTCTTCGCCATGGGAAGGCTCGGATCCAGCTCCGTCGCCTTTTGGAAATGCCCGATGGCTTCCTCATACCGGGCTGCCTTGTAAGCGTCCACTCCCTTGTTCAATTGGTCACGGGCCGCCAGGCGATTGCACCCGCTCATGAAAAACACCATGCAGCCTAGGGCAACCGCGAGTGCCGTAATTCGTGCGGTTCGATTCATGTCCTTGTCCTTCTCCTTCACGGCGAGCCTCTACCTTGCGCGCCTGGATCTTGATAAAACCTGGCTCCGGCGGGAGTTCCCGAAAACCAGGGCGAAAAAGAATTGTACTCCTGTTCGGGACACCTTCAATGGCGAAGTTGCTTGCGGAAGTTCTGGGGCGCGAACCGATCCCGCCTCGCCTACAAGCCAACTGCCGTCTTTGGCGTCATGATGCCGATATGATCCACGTTCGCCGAGTGAGCGATATCGATCACATCCGCAATGGCCGAGAAGCTCACATCATCGTCGCCCTTTACAAAGAGCACCCGTTGCCCGCGGTTGGCATAGATTGTTCCGAGCCTCGCCGGCAAGTCGGCTTTGGAAACGGTTTGCTGGTTGATCCTGAAGGTCGCCTCACCACCGCCGCCTTTCAGAACTTCCAGCACCACCGGGTCCGGTTGGGAGGAAATAAGCTGGTGCGCCGCTTTGGGCGCCAGGGCGACCTCCCCCCGCGACGTCGCGGGAACGATCACCATGAAGATGATCAACAGAACCAGCAGAACATCGATCATCGGAGTCATATTGATCTCCGACGTGAGCCGCCGCCCTGTCGCATCGTGCATCGTCATGGCACAAAGTTCCCTTCTCCCCGTGCGGAGAACCGCTCCACGGCGGCCAGACGGCTACTGCCCGGCCAAGATCTTCGGCGTCATGATGCCGATATGATCCACGTTCGCCGAGTGAGCGATATCGATCACATCCGCGATGGCCGAGAAGTTCACATCATCGTCGCCTCTGACGAACATGACACGCTCCGCGCGGTTGGAGTAGATGTCGGTAAGCTTGGCCAGCAGATCCCGCTTCTCAACTGGAGTCTCATTGATCTTGTAGGTGAGCGGCGTACCCGCCTTGCCCTCGACCTGCACCACGATGGTGCGGTCGTTGGGCTGCTGCTGGTTTGGATTCTTCGGCGGCTGCGGCACTAGCGCATCCAGGCCCTTCGGCACTACCGGCACAATAACCATGAAGATGATCAGCAGCACCAGCAGAACGTCGATCATGGGTGTCACATTGATGTCGGACGAGTAACCACCTCCGCCACCGGTTGTCATTCCCATAGCTTCAACTCCTCGGTTTCTTCAAATCGTTAAGAGCGTCAATGGTGAGGCTATTCGCCGCCTGCGGGTCCACCGGGTTCGCGCTTCTGCGTCAGCAGGCCCACTTCATCCACACCGGCCGTACGCACTGCGTCGATCGCGTCTTCAACGGCGCGGAACTGTGCGCGAGCATCGGCACGAACGAAAATGGTCTTGCCCGGTTTGTCGGCTATCTTGTCGCGTACTCGAGCGCCAAGTTCGCTCACCGCGATCTTGTCCTGTCCCAGAAACACTCCCCCGTCGCGTGTGATGGCAACGACGATGGAATCTTCCTTGTCGGCGTCCGGCATCGAGGTGGGATTATCCACCTTGGCCATATCGACCTGCACTTTGTTCTGGAGCATGGGCGTGATAACCATGAAGATGATCAGCAGCACCAGCATCACGTCCACCATCGGCGTCACATTGATGTTGGCGTTGACCTTACTGCCTTCGTTTCGAACTGCAACTCCCATAGTGGGGCTCCGTACTCTGGATTTTCTTCCGGAGATCGTCCGGCATTGCCGTTTCCATCACTCCGGCGGGCTTTATGCGAAACCGCGGGCAGGAGAGAGTCGCCGCTCTCCTGCCCCAAAATCGTTCCCGCTCAGACAAATGGCAATTGACTACCGCTTGTGGCTCTGCTTAATGAAGTAGTCGATCAGTTCGCTCGAGGAGTTGTCCATCTCAACATCGAAGGCCTCGACGCGGCCGGTAAAGTAGTTGAACGCCATGACGGCGGGAATGGCCACGAGCAAACCGAACGCCGTCGTTACCAGGGCCTCAGAGATACCGCCGGCGACCGCGCCGATACCCGAGGTCTTCTGCGTGGCGATCTGCTGGAAGGCATTGAGGATGCCGACGACCGTGCCGAACAGTCCGACGAACGGAGCCGTTGCGCCGATGGTGGCCAGGACGCTTAGGCCTCTCTTCAGCTTCGCGTGCACGATTGCTTCGGCGCGTTCCAGGGCGCGCTGCGAACTCTCAATGGTCTCTTCCGTCGGCATGCCTGAGGAAACACGGAACTCCTGAAGGCCCGCGGTGACCACTTCGGCCAGGTGCGACTTCTTGTTGCGATCCGCGATCTTGATGGCTTCTTCCAGCTTGCTGTCCTTCAAGGCGCCGGCAACCTTGGGCGCGAACTCGCGCGACTGTTTGCGGGCGGCGGAAAAGTACAGGTAACGGTCGATCATGACGGCCAGCGACCAGATCGACTCGATGAAAAGAAGGATGGCTACACAGCGGGCAAGCCAACCCATGTGCTGCCACAAACCCATGGGGCTGAAGCTGACTGTTCCGCCCTCGTCCTGGAAAAAGGCCACGCTGCTAACGGTGTGCGAAGCAAAATGTGCGAGCTGAGCAAGAATCACTGAATCGTTCCTCCTAAGGAGTTTTCTTGTGAACTACGGCTGTGTTGAAGTTACGGTGCACTCTCAGAAAAACCGCGGTACAGAGATCATCCGCTTGCCGCCGCAGGTTTACTTCACGTCAGCTTCGCAGAAGTGCCTCGTTCAACAGTTGTTCCGGAAATACTTCGGGAATGCGGCACTGTTCGATTCGCATTCAGGCCAAAAAAGAAGCCCTCTTACCTGGATGGGTAAAAGGGCCACGGAGTTCTCATCCGCCGAGACTAAAGATCACGTTGACGGTAGTCTCTACCTCGACGGGGTCGTTGTTCAGCAGGTAGGGCTTATAACGCCACTGCCTCACGGCGTCGATTGCGGCTTGCGTTAACATGGCCGGCCCGCCAACCACGCGGAGGTTTTCGATTGTCCCCGACTTGGATATGGTTGCCTGCAGCACGACCGTGCCGGAGACGCGCGCCGCCTTGGCAATCGGAGGATAGACCGGAATCGTCTTTTGCAAAAGCATGCCCTGAGCAACACCGGCCGAGATATTCACCTTTTTCGGGGCTTCGGCCTTTACCTTGGGGGCATTGTTGTTACCCGCGAACAGGCCGCCAATCACGCCGCCCGCACTCCCGCCCAGGCCTTCCATACCGGCCACTCCGAAACTCGACGGTGGAGCTTCCTTCTCGGCAACGTTTTTGATGTCCTTGGGGATCTTGGTTGGCGCAACTAGCTGGTTGTTCATCATCTCCGACTGCACGTGCACCACATGCACGGGTGCGGCCGGAGGTGGTGGTGGTGGCGGCGGAGGCGGCGGCGGCGGGGCAACCAACAACGTCTGCATCATCGCCTTAGGGAGCGCCTCAGGATAGATCAGCGGGATCAGGATCAGCAGCACAAGAATGGAGCCGTTGGTGATAAACGTGGCCATCATCCAGTACTTGCTTTTGCTCTTGATCCTGCCGGCGGATTCAAATGTGGAATCTTCAAACATAGGCCAGCCTCAAATCGGGTTTGGTTACCTCACTTTAGACACCGCGGAAACCTTGAATGTTCCCGGACGCCTAAGCTGCTCCCAGCAGCGTGCTCAACCTATACCAGAACATCGCTCAATGATGCAAAGGGTGTTATCAAACTCAAGCCAACCTGGAGGAAAAACCTCCTAAATGCGGGCACGCTTTGCCGCCGGCAGCACAACCGCCTTACCCTTGCTCGCGCGCCATTGCTGGTAAGCAACCAGCATCGGCGCCGCAATTGCGATGGACGAGTAGGTTCCGATCAGAATACCCACCACCAACGCAAATGAGAAGCCCCTAAGCACCTGTCCACCGAAGATGTAGAGCGACAGCACGGTCAGGAACGTCAACCCCGATGTCAGCACCGTTCGGCTCAATGTCTGATTGATGCTGCGGTTCACCACGTCGGGCAGCGACTCCCGCCGGCTCAGCCGCAGATTCTCACGAATTCGATCAAAAACCACGATGGTGTCGTTCATGGAATAGCCCACCAGCGTGAGGATGGCGGCGATAACGGTCAGGCTGATTTCCTGGCCCGTCAATGCGAAGAAACCCACTGTAATCAACGTGTCGTGGAAGCATGCCACCACCGCCGCCACGCCGTAAATGAGTTGGAACCGGAACCACAGGTACACCAGCATTCCCAACAGGGAGTAGATGGTGGCCAAAAAGGCCTTTGACTCGAGTTGGCGGCCCACCGTCGGTCCCACCACGTCCACCTTCACCCCTGCGTCCTGGAAGGGATTGTTATAGTGCGCGTGCAGGGCGTCCACAATCTGCTTCCGGCCGGCATCGAGGCTGGTCTCATTCTTCTGTTCGGGAAGGCTGATCAGCGCCTCGTTGAGGTTCGGGTTGCTGGTGTTGTAGGGCTGGATCTTAGCGTCCCGGATCCCGGCCGCGTCCACCGCCTGGCGGATGGCGCCAATGTCAGGCCGGTTGGCAAACTGCACCTGGACCTCGGTGCCACCGCGGAAATCCACGCCAAGCGGAACTGGAACCCCGGTTTGGGTCCAATGCCACACCATGGAGGCGATTCCGGCCACGCTGAAGATGAGGCTGAAAGCCAGGAAATACCACTTCTTGCCGAGCCAATCGATGCTTACGG
>Ga0210394_10004086_pt1 | contig 17368 bp, 16 predicted proteins | sample IncBWC12MmetaG_FD_160121 | JGI IMG/M metagenome (GOLD analysis project Ga0210394, IMG submission 160121) | Forest soil microbial communities from Barre Woods Harvard Forest LTER site, Petersham, Massachusetts, United States - Inc-BW-C-12-M | ecosystem: Environmental > Terrestrial > Soil >... | reverse complement strand
AACATCGTATAGCCGCCCCGGCCCGAAGCGGCGATAGAAATGACGCAGTCCGGGAACGATCACCCTGACGACGGGGACCTCGACGTCGGGCCGCGTCTGATCGAGGACGAGGAAATCGAGGCCTGCACGCCTGGCGATGTCGACGCAGGCATCCACCTGTTGGCGGGTGGTTTCGAGGGGACCGAATTTCGCGCTGCAGTCCGTTTCGCCGACCGGATTGCCGCCTGGTATCAAGAACGGGTACTCCTGAAGGTGCAATGGCGTGATGCCGTCGAGGCTCGGCTTCTCCCCGGTTCCGCCTCCCATCAGACCGATCGAGAGGAACTGATTGAGCTCCGTCAATGTGCGCAGCAAGGCGATGCGGCGATCGAAGTGCGCGCCGGAGCCGAACTCGATATTTTCATGTCCGTTTTGCATCCAGTGCAATATCGCCACGTAGGTGGGAACGCCGAGGTCGCTGGTGATGTCGAGGACCCACAGCTTGCGTCCCGTGTCGGCGAGTTGGCTTTGCAGATCGCGAACATAGGAATCGTTGAACTGGCTGAGGTCGACTTCGGCCCGCTGCGATCGATTGTACCACCAGATGGCGTATGCATCGCGCTCGACCAGCTCCAGGAAACCCTGAACGATGGCTTCCTCTCGCGTGTTGCCGGCGGCACAGCCGTTGGAATCCGCATGGAAGGCGTCAGGCCCGCCGTAGAAAAAGTACAACAGGCTGGTCGGAAGATATTTGAAGCGTTGATCGCGCAGGGACCAGACCGGCGACCAGTCGAGTTTGGCTGATGTGTCAAATGCAGGCGGGACCGGATGGGAATCATCCGGTTCGTCTTCTGGTGCCCGGAACTGCGCGTCGCTGAACATCAGCACATCGTTGGGATGTATGGCTTCGTCGGATGGAAAATCCGTAAACCGCCGCTTTATCCGGATCTCGTCACCCTGGAAAATGCCGGAATAGCGTTCGATCGCTTCCATCAGCGCACTGGCTTCTGCCTGCTCGGCGGTAGAGCCCTTGCCGAAACTGCCCCCGGTCAGCCCCTCCCTGAGCGCGTCGACCGTCAGGGCCGGTGCGGAGAAGTTATGCCCGGCAAAATAATTGGTATTCATCGGCAGATCGGCCTCGATCCGCTCGAGCTTGGTGACGACACCGGTGAGCGGGCTCACATGCTTTCGAAAGCGCGCTACGGTCGCCCGCGACGACACGGTACGATATCCGCCGCTCGTCATGATCAGCTTGGCTCCCGCGCCGAGCTCGATCGGTGTCGGGGCTCGGCGCGGATCCCGCAGCTTCTTGCTGCCGCAGGTCGGACATTGCGGCCGTGCCGCAACGAAGTGCTTTACAACATTTGAACCCAACAGATCATGACTGATGATGTGATTGTTCAACTCGGTTCGAAAACCGCTGGCGATCGCTTTGGCGGTTTCGAGGGCGGCGAACTGGATCGCGCCCTGCCCAAGCGGTTTGCGGGACAGCGGTGAAACGGCGACGGGGCGCGCCGATCCGCGTTCAAGGAATCCCTTGATCTCGCGATTTCGTATCATGCGATCGAACAGACAGGTCCAGCATGGGCCATTGCCTGGGTTGAATACCGGCCCCACCAAAGGGAAGGCGCCGGAGGGTTGCACGACGAGCCAGGGCATGCGGTCCGACACCCGCTGCTTGTTCAATTCAGCGAGCCGTGGCTCAAGGTAGTCGTTCACCAGCGTGACGGTCAGGTCGGCAGCGCGCTTGGTGACGCGCGCGCCAAACTCACTCAGGGCGGCAGCGAACTCGGCGGCACCCTGAACGTCGATCGATTCAACGCGCACGTGGCAGTTCTCGAGATTTTGCTCGGCCAGCCCCGCCGGCAGCCCGAGGCTGGCCCAATAGCCGGCCACAGCGCCGGTAGAGGAGGCGGACGCCTCGACGATATAGCGTCGTTCGATAAGCCGTTTGAGAGCTTCTTCGACCTTGTCGGACGGAAAACGCTTGCCGAGCTCACCGAGGAGCTGCTGAAGGCTCTTTCCACCCTTACCTATCGCCGTGGCGAGCTCGCAATAAAGTTCGCCGTGGAGGAAAAATTTCCGATCCTCCGAATAGAGGCAGACGACGTCAGGTGGCAGGACATAGACGGTGAAATTCGGCGCGAACTGTGCAACGTCCTTGCGGGCGCCGCGGGTCGAGGTGGCTTTGCGATCGCCTGTCATGTTTTCAGCACACGAAGCTTGCGTAGGACTCTGGTTCGCTGGAGCAAGGCATTCTCTCGGACCACAGAAAATCCCCTGTCCCGCCGGCGCACTGGCATTTCTCGATAAGGTGGAAGATCCACCGGGCCGTCATGCGCGGATTTGGCCCACGCGCTGCGGACGGACCCGGCAGCCAAGACATGCATGGCCGGGATCGATTTTGTCGAACCCGGCCATGACAATCTGGTTCTAGCAACCTAGGCGGACGATCCGGTCAGCAGATGCGGCAAGATCCCCACGACAAACAGCAGCCTCCGTAGCCCCATCCCCAGCCGACTCCGCAACCTCCGCAGCCGCCGCAACCTCGGCAGCCCCTGCAGCCCCTGCAGCCCCTGCAGCCACCGCAGCCTCGACAACCACAGCCACGGGCCACCTGAATGCCCTTGGCCGCCGCCGTATTCTCCTTGTCGAACACATAAAACGTCGCCAGACTGACGTCGGCGATTTCCTCTTCGCCGAGGGTGATCTGATGGCTCGGCGAATAATTCGGTGACTGCGGCTGATCGTTTACCGGTGCAACCGCTGCCGATGCGCCCCCCACCAGTGAAAAGGTCAACCCGGCCGCTCCCAACGCCGGCACCGCGCTGGTCACACGCTTTCGCTTCGAAGCCTGCTTCACTCGTGGCATAGTCGAATCCTCCATCGTACTTGCAAGTGGTTCGAGTTTGAGAAGTCTACTTCAAGGGCTCATCACCCGCAAGGCGACGAACACTTGCCGACGTGCCTTAAGCCCATAACTGGCCAAGATTTCACGTTCATGAACGAAGTCGATGATGCCTGTCATTCATGATCCATTCATCATCGATGTCGTCGGCGAACCCATGTCGTCCTCGACCACCTGAGCGCAGGTCGCAGGGCAAACTGGCTCAAGGCATCTTCAGTTCCTGGCAAACAAGAATAAAATGAACCGAAGCCAGCCGTCTGATGCAAGCGGTCACCGCGACCAAGCCAGAGTCCATCCCTGTCGAGGTTCGTGTTCGCGGAATAATCAACGCTGCGTCCCTTCTTGCTTTCGCTGCGACCCGCCCTTATTGAGCCGAGGAGTCCAGCTCACCTGGGCAGCGGAAAGCAGCCGAGTTAGCTCGATGCGGCGCTGCGATATCTCGCAGGCGCGAATGGAGAATCCGACGTGGTCGATCATCCCGGATGTTTCGCCTGGTACGAACTGATGACCACGGATATGGCGGCGGCCGAGACGTTCTACGGCAACGTCCTGGGGTGGGGTGCGCAAGACGCGTCGACGCCGAATTTGGCCTACACCTTAATTACCGCTGGAACAGCTCCGCTTGGCGGGCTGATCGGCCTGCCGGAGGAAGGCAGAAGGATGGGCGCGTCGCCGAGATGGATGGGATATGTCGAAGTCAATGACGTCGAGGTGACGGCTGACCGGATCAAGCGCCTTGGCGGGGCGGTGTATGTTCCACCCACCAACACCAATATCGGCCTTATTTCAGTTGTCGCTGATCTGCAGGCGGCAACATTTGGATTGGTCAAGGGGCTAAAGCCTGGCCGACCAAAGCCTGCCGAGTCCGGCAAGCCCGGCCGCGTCGGTTGGCACGAGTTGGTCGCTGCAGACTGGAAAACGGCGTTTGCTTTCTACAGCGAGATCTTCGGCTGGCGGAAGGTCGGCCCCGATATCAGTCAGACGGACCCGTATCAGTCGTTCTGCTCAGGCGGGCTGACGATCGGCGGTATGTACACGAAAGGCGCGGCGGAGCCAGTCCCGTTCTGGCTTTTTTATTTCAATGTCGAGGACATCGATGCGGCCGTCGACCGCGTGAAGGCCGGTGGCGGGCAGGTGTCCGGCGGTTTGGCTGATTTGCCCGACGGTAGCTGGATTGCCAGGTGCGCCGATCCCCAGGGCGCCACGTTTGCGCTGCAGGGCAAGCGAAGCCATGACTCCAGGCTCGGATGGTCCACGGAATGGAGCGGGTTTTCCTCGAGGGGTCGGTTGCTGGCTCCCAAACCCACATGACCGGGCGCAGGCTCGGATTCGGAGAGTTAGCAACAATCCCGTCGATCAGGCCGCCTTGGCCGCCGGCGCCTTTGGCTGCGGCTTATCCTGCCTCTTCGACCAGGAGATGTAGTAGGCGACGACGGTCATGATGGCTATTCCCGTCACGCTGACGAAAATTTGCGCGAATAGCGAACCTGAACTCAATATCAGTTCGAAGTGCCCGACAAAGGACAGGAAGACGCCGACGCAGAACACCGCAAGCGACTGCTGACCGCAAACGATCACGGGATCGAACAACTTCCATTCCAGGCCCGGCCAGTCCTTGGGCACAAACCGGATCACCAGAATCACGATCGTCACAAAATGCAGGAAGCGGTAGGGCGCCAAATTGGTCTTGTCGTTCGGATTGAAGGTCGAATAAAGCCAGTCCGGGAACACGGCGCCGAAATCCGGAAACTTGCCCGCCATGGTCATCACCATCGCGAAGATGAGATAGGCGATGCATAAATAGAGCGTAAGGCGGGCATCGATAATCGAGCGCGCCTTCCTTGCTCCACCGAGGGCGCACCACGAGCCGAACACAAACAACACCTGCCAGCAATAGGGGTTGAAATACCAGCTGCCCGCCGGATAGGCCGTGAAATTCCAGCCGAAGTGCCGGGCGGCGAGCCACAGCACGATGGATGCAAGCATCGTCCAATTGGGCTGACGCAGCATGATCCACAGCACCGGTGGAAAAAACCCCATCAGGACGATGTAGAGCGGAAGTACGTCGAGATTGACCGGCTTGAACTTCAGCAGCAGGCCCTGCCGCAGCGTCTCGGTCGCATTGTCGACGAGCCCTGTGACGTTGAACTCGTTGATGATCTCCGAATCGCCGAATCGCAGCGCCAGATAGCTGATCGAGGCAATGTAGATGACGAACAGAATGATATGGGCGACATAGAGCTGCCAGACCCGCTTGGTCAGACGGGTGGCGCCGACGATGAAGCCACGTTCGAGCATCAACCGCGCGTAGACGAATGAGGCGGTATATCCTGAAATGAATACGAAGAGGTCGGCGGCGTCGCTGAAGCCGTAGTTTCTGGTGGTGATCCAGTTGACGACGTTGTCGGGAATGTGATCCAGGAAAATCGCCCAGTTGGCTACCCCTCGGAACAGATCGAGCCGGAGATCGCGTCCTTTTTCCGGCAGGGTTGCGTTGATTTTCATCATTGCCGTTTCGATATGATGCGTTCGAAGGGATCGAGCAGCGGGCCAGGGTGTCGGCCGGGCAACCCGGCAAGATTGTCACCGCGCCGCATAATGATTATACCACTCCGGAAAAGGTTACATCCGAGGCGGGGAATCGCCGATTCAGCTTTGTGAATGGTGTCTCTATACTATCCCGGCCGTTTCCACCACGCGCTTCCATGCCGAATTCCTTGAGGGGTCCGACCATCCATGACCGCACGCATTTTTAAGCCCGCCAAAAACGCGATGCAATCGGGGACTGCCAAAACCAGGGAATGGCAGCTTGATTATGAGCCGGAACAGCCGCGCATCATCGAGCCCTTGATGGGCTGGACCAGCTCCGGTGACATGAAACAGCAGCTCACCATTCGCTTCGATACCAAGGAAGAAGCCGTGGCGTATTGCGAGCGTGAGGGCATTCCCTATCAGGTAATGGAGCCGAAAGAGCCGGCGCGCCGGCAAGCCGCCTACGCCGACAATTTCGCGTTTCGGCGCGGCGAGCCGTGGACCCATTAGGGAAAGCGTCCGGGCGAAGCATGCCCTCGGGTTTGATTTCAAGGGTGGGCCGGCTGCAGAAGTTCTCGGTTGCGTAAGACTGTGGCGCAGTGACACCATGGCGCATGCCCGTTGCGCAGATTGCGGCGCACCATAAACTGCTGAAGGCCATGCCGCTCCAATCCATTACCGACCCCGCCTCGTCTGACTTTGCCCGTAACGCCGAGGCCATGCGCGCGCTGGTCGCGGAGCTGCGCGAGAAGCTCGATCAGGTGGCCGGTGGCGGCGGGGAGGCGTCGCGTATCAGGCATACCTCGCGCGGCAAGATGTTGGCGCGCCAGCGCGTCGATCTCCTGATCGATCCCGGCACGGCGTTTCTGGAATTGTCGCCGCTGGCGGCCTTCGGCCTCTATGGCGGCGATGTGCATTCGGCGAGCATCATCACCGGGGTGGGACGGATATCGGGCCGCGAATGCGTGGTTGTCGCCAACGATGCAACCATCAAGGGCGGCACCTATTATCCGATGACGGTGAAGAAGCACCTTCGCGCGCAAGATATCGCGCGGCAGAACAATCTGCCCTGCGTCTACATGGTCGATTCCGGCGGCGCGTTTCTGCCCCAACAGGACGAGATTTTTCCGGACGAGCGGCATTTTGGTCGCATCTTCTACAACCAGGCGCAAATGTCGGCGCTGGGCATTCCCCAGATCGCAATCGTGATGGGCTCCTGCACCGCAGGCGGCGCCTATGTCCCGGCGATGTCGGATGAAAGCATTATCGTGCGCAATCAGGGCACGATCTTTCTCGGCGGACCGCCGCTGGTCAAGGCGGCCACGGGCGAGGTCGTCACGGCGGAAGAACTGGGTGGCGCCGACGTGCATTCAAGGCAGTCGGGTGTCACCGATCATTATGCGCAGAACGACGGCCATGCGATCGGGATTGCACGGCGTATCGTCGCGACCTTGAAGCAGCCGGCGCCTGCGCAACTGAACATGCGCGAACCGCGCCCGCCGCTGTTTGCGCCCGAGGAGATCTATGGCGTGGTCCCCGCCGACGGGCGCAAGCCCTTCGACGTGCGCGATATCATCGCGCGGCTGGTCGACGGCTCGGAATTCGACGAATTCAAGAAGCTGTACGGCCAGACCCTGGTTTGCGGTTTCGCGCATATCTGGGGCTATCCGGTCGGCATCATCGCCAACAATGGAATCCTGTTCAGCGAAAGTTCGCTCAAGGGGGCACATTTCATCGAGCTCTGCTGCCAGCGTAATATTCCCCTGGTGTTCTTGCAGAACATCACGGGATTCATGGTCGGCAAGAAATATGAAGCCGGTGGAATCGCACGCGACGGCGCCAAGCTGGTGACGGCGGTGGCGACCGCCGGCGTGCCGAAATTCACCGTCGTGATCGGCGGCTCCTACGGCGCCGGAAACTACGGAATGAGCGGCCGCGCCTACAGCCCGCGCTTCCTCTGGATGTGGCCGAACGCCCGGATATCGGTGATGGGCGGCGAACAGGCGGCGATGGTTTTGAGCCAGGTTCGTCGCGACAATATCGAGGCCAGGGGCGAGACCTGGTCGGCGGAAGAAGAGGACAAATTCCGCGCGCCCATCCGTGCGCAGTATGACAGCCAGGGCAGTCCCTATTACGCCACCGCCCGACTCTGGGACGATGGCGTCATCGATCCCGCCGATACCAGGCTGGTGCTCGGCCTCGGCCTCGCGGCCGCAGCCAACGCGCCGATCGAGCCCACGCGTTTCGGCCTGTTCAGGATGTGATGATGGATCGTCCTGGACACTATCGGCGATTTCGTACCCTCTTGATCGCCAATCGCGGCGAGATCGCGGTCCGCGTGATCCGCACCGCCAGGACTATGGGCTTGCGCACGGTTGCGGTCTATTCCGAGGCCGATCGCGACGCCATGCACGTCGCCATGGCCGACGAAGCGGTCCTGCTGGGGCCGGCGCGGGCGCGTGACAGTTATCTCAGCATCGAGCGTGTGATCGAGGCGGCGCGCAAGAGTGGCGCCGAGGCTGTGCATCCCGGCTATGGATTTTTGTCCGAGAGCGCCGAATTCGCGCAAGCCTGCGTCGATGCAGGATTGGTATTCGTCGGACCCACCGCTGCCATGATCAGGTTGATGGGCTCGAAATCCGGCTCCAAATCGCTGATGGAACAGGCCGGCGTGCCGCTGGTGCCCGGCTATCATGGCGAAGCCCAGGACGACGCGACGCTCGCTGCTGCCGCCAACAAAATCGGCTTTCCCGTGCTGGTGAAGGCATCTGCCGGCGGCGGCGGACGCGGCATGCGCGTGGTGCATTCGGCGAAAGAACTTGGCGCTGCCGTGGTCAGCGCCAAGCGCGAGGCCAAGGCCGCCTTCGGCGACGATCGCGTGCTGATCGAAAAATTCGTCGAAAACCCGCGCCATATCGAAGTGCAGATCATCGGCGACCATCACGGCAATCTGCTGTCGCTGTTCGAGCGCGAATGCACGTTGCAACGGCGGCATCAGAAGGTGATCGAAGAAGCGCCGTCGCCGACCCTTGATGCCATCCAGCGCGAGGCGGTTTGCGCCGCCGCGCGCAAGGCAGCCGCAGCCGTCGATTATGTCGGCGCCGGCACCATCGAATTCGTCTCCAACGGCAAGGACGTGTTCTTCATCGAGATGAACACCCGACTTCAGGTCGAACATCCCGTGACCGAACTGGTCACGGGTATCGATCTCGTGGAATGGCAGTTGCGTGTGGCCTTTGGTGAAAGGCTGCCGCTGACGCAGGATCAGATCGCGCTCAACGGCCATGCCATCGAGGCCAGGGTCTATGCGGAAAATCCGTACAAGAATTTCATGCCTTCGGTCGGCAAGATACGCGGCTGGCATACGCCTGACCCATCGAATGGTTTGCGGATCGATGCCGGTTACCGCGAAGGCGACGTGGTCTCGCCGCATTACGACGCCATGTTGGCCAAAGTGATTGCCTGGGCGCCGACCCGGGATGCTGCGATCGATCGGCTCAATCGGGGGCTCGAAGAATCAGACGTTCGGGGCGTCGTCACCAATATTCCCTTCCTTTCCGCGTTGGTCACCCACCCCGACGTGCGCGCCAACGCCATCGATACCGGATTCATCGAACGCGAATTGAAGAGCCTGACACCGGCCCCACCGGCGCCTCACGATCTTGAACTGGGCGCGGCCGTCGCCGCGATCCTCAACCAGGAGGCGAAAGCGGCGCGCGTTGAGATGCATTCGCCCTGGCGCGCGGCCGGCTGGATGCCCGTCGGCCGGCGACAGCGGGTGTTTACATTCCGCCACGGGCAGGGGACCGAACGGCAGGTGAGCCTGCACTACGGCAGGGGGCCTGCGACGCTTTCGATCGGCGAGCGCGGGATGGCCTTTAACGCCACACCCAATGCCGCCGGGGCTATCGATCTCACGCTTGATGGCATGAAATCCCATGTCGCGGCGGTTATCGAAGGCCACGAAATATATTTGCGAACCCGCAACGGCCGCTTCGACCTGCATTGGGTCGATCCTTTTGGCGGCGACGACGAGGAGCACGTCGGCGAAGACAAGATCGTCGCACCGCTGCCGGGCACGGTCGTGGCCTTGCTGGCTGAGGTGGGTGCCCATCTGGAAAAGGGCGCGCCAATCCTCACCCTTGAAGTGATGAAAATGGAACAGACCTTGCGTGCGCCGTTCGCCGGCGTGCTCAGAGTGATCAAATGCAAGGTTGGTGATATCGTCGGCGAAGGTGTCGAACTCGCCGAAATCGAGCCGGCAGTCGGATAATATCGATATGAGCGACCGGGTACGCATTGTCGAAGTCGGCCCGCGTGATGGCCTCCAGAACGAGAAGACGCCGGTGAGCGTCGCCGCGCGCATTGCGTTCATCGAGGCGCTGGTCGGCGCCGGACTGCACACGGTTGAAGTCGGGGCGTTTGTGTCGCCGAAGGCCATTCCGCAGATGGTCGGTTCCGATGAAGTGCTGCGCGGCGTCAACCATCATTCCGACAGCGAATTCCACGTACTGGTCCCAAACGAAAAAGGTTACGACGCCGCGCGCGCCGCCGGCGCCAGGGTGATCGCGGTATTTGCCTCGGCGTCCGAGGGCTTTTCGCGCGCCAACATCAATTGCTCGGTGGCGGAGTCAATCGAGCGGTTCAAGCCGGTGATTGCGCGCGCCAAGGCCGACGGCATCAAGGTACGCGGCTATATCTCCTGCGTGCTCGGCTGCCCCTATGACGGCGAGGTCAAGCCCCAGGCGGTGGTGGAGGTGGCGCGGGTGTTGTGGGATTCCGGCTGTTACGAAGTCTCGCTCGGCGACACCATCGGGGTTGGGACGCCACTCAAGGCGCGACACCTGCTCCGTGCCGTGGCAGGAAGCGTGCCGATCGTCCATCTCGCAATGCATTTCCACGACACTTATGGCCAGGCGCTCGCCAATCTCTATGCGGGGATGGAGGAGGGTGCGCGCGTGATCGATTCCGCGGCCGGCGGTCTCGGCGGCTGCCCCTACGCGCCGGGCGCGACCGGCAATGTCGCGACCGAGGACGTGGTCTACATGCTGGAAGGGATGGGCATTGCGACCGGGGTCGATATGCCAAAGCTGGTGGCGGCCACCAACGAGATCAGCAAGCTGATCGGGCGAGCGCCGGTGAGCCGGGTGGCGGCGGCGTTGAACGCGAAGAGGGCGCCCTAGACCCTCATGGTGAGGAGGCGCCCTTGCGCCGTCTCGAACCATGAGGCCGGGGCTTCATCCTTCGAGACGCGGCGCAAGCACCGCTCCTCACGATGAGGTCTACCTTCCCCCGTCCGGTCCCATCACCATGTCCGGCAGGTAGGTTGAAATCCCCGGCACGAAACACAGCACCAGGACCGCCAGCATCATCAAGAGCACGAATGGCAGCGTGCCGAAGATGACGTCGCGCAGGGGAATATCGGGGGCGACGTTGCGAATGACGAAAATATTCAGGCCCACCGGCGGATGAATGAGGCCCATCTCCATCACAATGGTCATGACGATGCCGAACCATATGATGTCGAAATTGGCCGCCCGCAGCGGCGGCAGGATGATCGGCGCGGTCATCAGGATGATTGAAACCGGCGGCAGAAAGAATCCGAGGATCACGACCATGAGGAGGATCGCCGCCAGCAATTCCCAGCGCGGCAGGTGCATCGCGACAATCGATTCGGCTGCCGATTGCGAGATGTGCAGGTAGCTCATGACGTAGGAATACAACAGCGACATGCCGATGATCATCATCAGCATGGTGGATTCGCGGATCGTGGATTTGAGGATCGGCGCCAGATCGGAAGGCCGCCACACGCTGTAGATCAGGGCGATCAGCACCAGCGCCAGCAGGCCGCCAAGGCCCGCGGTTTCCGACGGCGTCGCATAGCCGCCATAGAGCGCGATCATCACCCCCGTCAGCAGCAGTACGAACGGCAGCACCCGCGGCAGCACGTTGAAGCGCTCGCCCATGGTAAATTCGTCGCGGGTCAGGATGGCCGAGTTCGTGCCGGTTTTCGCGTACAGCGCGCTCGCAGCGGCATACTCCTTGCGGAAGCGGATCACCGCATAGGCGCCGAACAAGGAGACCAGCAGCAGGCCGGGTCCGATGCCCGCAAGAAACAGCCGCCCGAGGGATTTTTCCGCAGCGACCGCGAACAGGATCATGGTGATGGAAGGCGGCAGCAGAATGCCGAGGGTGCCGCCGGCGGCGATGATGCCGGCCGCGAAGCCGCCGGAATAGCCGCGCTTGCGCATCTCGGGGATGCCAGCCGAGCCGATCGCCGAGCAGGTGGCGGGCGAGGATCCCGCCATCGCTGCGAACAACGCGCAGGCAAACACGTTGGCGACCCCGAGCCCGCCCGGCACGCGGTGCAGCCAGGCATGCAGCGCCGAATACAGATCCTGGCCGGCGCGGGACTTGCCGATCGCAGCACCCTTCAGGATGAACAGCGGGATCGACAGCAGCGTAATCGAGGCCATTTCCTCATAGACGTTCTGGGTCACGGTATCGAGCGATGCCGCGGGCATGTAGATTCCCATGAACACCACCGCGACGATGCCAAGCGCGAACGCGATCGGCATGCCCGAAAACATTGCGAATAACGTCGCGACACCGTAGCTGATGCCGATTCCGAACACGGTCATCGGCGCGCCAGCCCTGCGATTGGAATGATGATCTGTAACAGGAGTTGCGCGCACAACAGCGTCATGCCTGATGCCATCAGGCCGTAGGGGATCGCGAGCGGCGGCGACCACATCGAATTCGAGACCTGGCCGTCAACCCAGGCCTCATGCGCCAGCGTCCAGGACTTCCACGCGAAAAAGGCGCAGAACAGGAAGCTCGCCAGATCGACCAGCCACAGCCTGATCCGGTTGGCGGTCGGCGACAGCAGCCCGACAAAGGCCTCGATGCCGATATGGCCGCGTTGCTGCTGCACATAGGCCGCCGTCATGAAGGTCGCGCCGACCAGAAGGAATACCGCCGCCTCATCCTGCCAATAATTCGGACTGTGGAACAAGGCGCGGCCGAGTACGCTGTAGCTGAGGATCGCGCAGGCCGCGATCAGCGCCACCGCTGCGATGACGACAATGATGTTGTTGCACCAGGCGAGGGTACGCTCGAACGCCGCGACGGGCGTATTGCCCGTCGCGGTCGCTGACCGATTATTTTGATCCGGAAGCGGACCATGCATCATGCTGAGACGTCGGATGCGAGTTTCAGCAACTTTGCAGCGGCCGCGGTCTTGGCGCCGTAGTCCTTCCACGCGGTATCGCGGGCAATGTCGCGCCATTTGCCGACGGTGGCCACGTCAAGCTCGCTCACCTTGGCGCCGGCCTTGGCGTAGACTTTCGAAACCTCGGCATCGTCGTCCTGCGCGCCTTTTCGGCCGAAGGCTTCCAGCTCTGTGCCGAGGGTCAGAATGATGTCCTGATGATTTTTCGGCAAGCCGTCGAAAATCGACTTCGACATCAACAGCGGTTCCAGCATGAACCAGTAGGAGGCTTTCGCACCTGATGTCAGCGATTTCGAGACCTCTTCCAGACGGAATGAAATCAGGCTGGTGGAGGAGGTGATGCCGGCGTCGCAGGCACCGGTCTGCATCGCGGCGTAGATTTCGTTCGATGGCACCGACAGCACGGCTGCACCCGCGGTCTGCAACACCATGTCCATTTCCCGTGAACCGCCGCGAACCTTGAGCCCCTTGGCGTCTTCCGGGGCGACAATGGGGCGCGAACGGCTGGCAACACCACCGGCCTGCCAGACCCAGCTCAGGATGATGATGCCCTTGTCCGCGAGGAAGTCAGTGAGCGTCTTGCCGACCGGATTTTTTTTCCAGCTCATGCCCTGGTTATAGGTCGAAACCAAGCCGGGCATCAGGGCGATATTGGTCTCCGGCAATTCGCCGCCGGCATAGGGCAGGGGATATAGGCTGATGTCGAGTGCGCCCTTGCGCATCGCCGAGAACTGCGCGTTGGTCTTGATCAGCGAAGAGTTCGGATAGACTTCGGCTGCAATGTCGCCGCCGCTGCGCTTTGCCACTTCGGCAGCGAACATGCGACAGAGCCGGTCGCGGAAATCGCCCTTGTCGACGGTGCCGCCGGGAAACTGATGCGAAATCTTCAGGGTTGTAGCGGCCTGGGCCGTGCCGGTGCCGAAACGCAGGATGGCGGGGGCGGCAAGTGTTGTTACAAGGACGTGGCGACGCGTTAACATGATAACCCTCCCTGGGCGATTTTATCGGGTCGTTGGGCGACGCCGACGGCATCTAACCCTGTCCTTGCCCCAATTCACTTGAAGATGAAAGTTAATGGCGGGCGGACCTGATACTGGTGCGCCGCAAACTGTGGCAAAATTGGTGGACGCGGGCCGGCAACTTCACTTTTTTATGATGCACCCGCCTTGGGCCCAATGCACCCGCCTTGGGCCCAACGGATTATTCCCGCCATGTGAGCAAATTTTTTTAAAATCCACGGTAACAAACGCGCACCCGGGCCCGTCCCTAGATTAGCGGCATAAGTCGCTTTGCAAACCGGTTTCAAAAGGAAAGACCCATCCATGACCATCAGCACCCGTATCGCGCTTGGAATTTCGGCGGCCGCTCTCTCGCTCAGCCTCGCGCTCGCCCCCGCTGCCTTCGCCCAGGATTCCATGAAAAAGGACGACGGCATGAAAAAGGACTCGATGTCCAAGGACGATGGCACGAAGAAGGACGCGATGTCCAAGGATGGCATGAAGAAAGACGATGGCATGAAGAAAGACGACGGGATGAAGAAGGACGAAATGAAAAAGTAAGCACCGACCCGGCGCTCTCCTGCAGGCTCGCCCCGTTAAGGGGCGGGCCTGTGACGTATCAGGGGCCCATGGCTTGGGAGCAGATGGCTTGGGAGCAGATGGCTTGGGAGCAAATGGCCCGATCTGTCAGCTATTTGCGTTTTTTCCGCGCGGCATAGCGCGCATCGCGCGCGGCCTTGCGCTCGGCCTCGAGCGCGGCCTCCCGGGCCGCAGCCTCCTCCTTTTCGCGCACAAGCTGGGCCGCGGCGGCCGCTGCCGCCTCGGCCTCGCGTTGCTTCTGCTCCGCCTTGGCGGCATCGCGGGCGAGTTTAGCCTTGGCGCGCTCGGCGGCTGACGCCTCCCGCTCGGCCTGCCGTTGCTTGACGGCGGGATCATCGGGACCGGGCTGGCTGCGAAACTTGTTCAGGATGTTTTGCCTGGCTTCTTGCGCCGCCTTCTGGCGGTCCGCGAAGCTAGGTTCCTTGAATCCACTCATTGACGGGCCTTGTCGCTTTCGCTTTGGTTAGAGACGGTGGTCTTTGCGGGTCGTGTCGGCCGAGCGCCCCACGATCGAGGGCGGTGTACCGCCGCAGGCGTCAGGAAGCCACCAAATTCGCCTCTCTTTCTAACGTTCGCCAGCATCCAAAATCCACGTCCGGTCAGCGAACGCAACATAAATTCGCTCCTGTCCAAGCGCAGCGCCAAGCTCAATCGACAGCTCGTTTAACATTGCCTCGATGATGTCGTCGGACAGTTGACCCAGATAGGCAGGGACGGCCTCGCCAGTGAACAGCGCCACAGGTTCGCGGTCCGAACCGACCGAGCCATCTGGGCGGGGCCACGCATAGGTGACTTCCGCACGGGTGAACATGCCGGACAGGGCGGGCTGCCCCGCTTCCACGCGGCGTTTCATCCAGGCGCGGGCGGTGCGGACGGCCTCCGAAACGTCGAAGACACGGCCATCGGGGTCCCAACCCTCGCGTAAGCCTACGCTGATGCGAAAATCACGGCGAGGACCCAACGAGCCCGGAACAACAGAATAATCTTTGGCCCTCGGTGCACGGGTTCGAGCATTCATTTTTTCGCCTTTCGGCCATTGACGGATAGATCCAATCAGCTCGGCGGGTTTTGCTTTTTGAACGAATGAGGCAGGAAAGAGTTAACCATGATGCCCCAAGACAAACCGACTATTGGCCCAATGAGAACGCAGCCCCTCGAGCGCGCCTCGATAACTCCCTCTCAAATGCTGCCAATGATGCCAACGGTCGGAACGGCGAAGAAGGCGTCACAAACAAAGCAAAAGCCAACCAGGACGGAAGCAGTGCGCGCCGCTAAGGCGAGAATAACGCGGCGCGGTTCCTTGCGGAAACAGCGGGAAGCTCTGAAGGGATAACCCCCCTTTTGGGGCGCCTAACTGCGGGAATCGATCTCCCGATTTAGGTTGTGAAGATATGATAGCCCTTCCACCGTCAGGCGATGCTCGTCTTTCTCGCCCTCGATGTACTTTTTCATTAGATGCTCGGAAAGCCGTTTGCGAGCCCCCTTCGTCTCGGAACGGTCTGCGAGAGCGCCATAAATGCTCAACGCACGGTCAACGGGTAGAATATTCATTGGATCTGTCTCAGGGCGTTTGAGCTGTTGAATAGGTAAGGCTCTGTGCCCTGGATCGTTCCGACGACATACTTTCATCTGGAGCGGCAATTGCAATTGTAGGCGCGGAGTCTGGATTGGCAGCTTCAGAGAGCGTAATCGGCAACGTCTTGCCAACAACGCAGACTGCCAAGCCTGTACTTTCGCAGGTCCGCCGCGTTCGCTGACCGGCTCGCAGGCCGTGGCGATCCCGGCAGGATTCGAACCCGCAACCCACGGAGTAGAAATCCGTTTTGGGTTTAAGCGTTTCAACAACTTGACCGACCCGTGTTGCAACGGTGCTGCTTTTAGCTATCCGCAGAGCGCCGGAAACCGGAAAATGCCCAATAAAGCGCGGCCCCGACCATGAGCAGGGAAAGCGGCCCACCTATCGAGACCACCAAATACTGCCAGGTGAAATACTGCCTTGGCATTTGAAAAGACGTGACGACGTCACACCACGGTCCGCGCCTGTCTTTCGCGCACTCTTTGCGCAGCCATTTTGAGCCGGCGGATTTTTGAACGAACAGGGCGGCTGCGTCTTCGGGTGTGCCCGGAGGGGTTTCCACCCGATATTTCTCGTCGTTGGTGTCGGCGACTTCGTAGACCCGGCCCGGTTGGAACCAGTGCCAATTGGTCGCTCCGAACCAGATGCAGCCCATCAGCCAGAGTGCCGTCACGATCACCCACAGCCGGAAAAGCTCACGCCGCATATTCATGCGCGGCCCCGTCTTTGAGGTTCAAGCGCTCTGGCGGGCTAGCCGCCAAGCCTGCCGTCCCCTCCCGCCGCGCGGAGTGCCGCCGGTTAGTGGATCCACAGAGCTACGACGACGGCGCAGGCAAAGCCCACCATTAGGATGCAAGAAGCTGTTGCGGCGACCAGGTCAATTGACCAGTGGTGGCCGCCAATTAAGTCGAAGTGTCGGGAGTGGCTTTCGTCCCGGTGTGTGTGAGGGTGCATGGCAGCCCTCCTGCGTGTTGGGGCCCTCATTCAATCCACAATTGCCAAAACAGTTCCCCCCTCACGCGCTCGCCGACTTGCAGAATTTTTTTGAAACCCCCGCGCTGGCCGCCTGGCCGGCACCCTCTCGGAGGGGCTGCCGCTTTGCGCAACCCTACCGCATCAACCTCGGAAGGGCGGGATAACGATCCCGTGGACAGCGCCGTAGGCGGACTCGTGGCCGCTCGTATCTGCGCGGCCGGCGTGGCTAAGGCCGCCGAACACGATCGCCATGAAAGCAAAAATTCCAAGCCAGACCCCAACGATGCTGCCGCTGCTCATGTTCGTGTCTCCTTTTGTGCATGGTCGGGAACATGGCTCAGCATGCGGGAGATCAGTAGGTCCAAATACTGAAAAGCACTGTTCAGCCATAGTGGACAATCGCAGATGGGAACGAGGTTATCCCGTCAGCCGCCGACGTCGGCCTCTCCCGCAGCGGCCCGGCTGAGCGTCGTCAACGCGAAGCTGGTTTGACAACTGAAAATGAGACAGCCCGCCGGTTCACGCCGGCGGGCTTTTTCAATTTCGCCAATGAGTGGACAGCGTGTGCG
>Ga0210394_10004085_pt1 | contig 17384 bp, 14 predicted proteins | sample IncBWC12MmetaG_FD_160121 | JGI IMG/M metagenome (GOLD analysis project Ga0210394, IMG submission 160121) | Forest soil microbial communities from Barre Woods Harvard Forest LTER site, Petersham, Massachusetts, United States - Inc-BW-C-12-M | ecosystem: Environmental > Terrestrial > Soil >... | reverse complement strand
GTGACGCTGAATCAAAACGCACCTGCGAATACGCAAGTGAACCTGTTGAGCGGCAATGCGGCGGCGGCGGTGCCGGCGAGCGTGACGGTGCTGTCGGGCCAGAACAACGCAACATTCTCGATAACCTCGAACGGCGTGGTTTCCCAAACTCCGGTCACCATCTCGGCCACTTTGCCTTCGAATGGGATACCACAGTCGGATATCCTGAACCTCAATCCCACGATCGCAATCAATCCCGGCCAGCAGTTGCCTCTCGGCGCTGTAAATGTGACTTACCCGGCGAATACGACCGTGGCGAGAACTGGGGGTACGGGTACGGGACCCAACTTTACTTGGTCGTTGACTTCGGGGACTCTCCCTTCCGGATTAACGGGATTAAGCGGCGTCGGCGCGAATACGATCTCTGGAACGCCGAGCAGTGTGACTACACAGCCGACGCCCCAATTTACCGTTAAAGTGACGGATACGATAAATGCCAACGTGACGGCCCTCACGCCGCACTCCGCCACGCAGGCCCTCAGCATTCAGGTTGATAATCCGTCGAAGATACCGTCGGCCTCTAATCCTTGCCTCAATCTGCCTGCTGGCTATAGTGGCCATGAAAGCATGCTGTTCGGCCCCTACGCCGGCTTCTTGCAGGGTTTCAATGGGGGCAACGGGGGGCCGTCGACGCCGGAGGCGGTCGCGTTCAGCATGGTGGCGAACGGGACCGGAGGGATCACCAGCGGCGTGGCGGACGCAGCCCAGGGGAACAGTTTCGGATCGTCTACGATCGTCTCGGCTGCCTCTAGTGTATATACTGTGGGTGCGAACGGGCAGGGCTGCATGACCCTGTACTTGGTTGACACCTTCACCAGCGTCAACTTCAGCGTCACCTTGCACTTCGTCCTGGGTGGCGTCGGCCTCCACGGTGCTCCCGCAGGTGTCGCCTCCACGGGCCGCATCATCGAGTTTGACGATTATTCCGGCAGCGGACCGCACACATCGGGAATCCTGCGTCGGCAAGACACAACGGCGTACTCCACCGGCGACACGACGAAACTCCAAACGAGATATACGATCGGGACAGACGGGGTGGACTTCAACAACGGCCACTTCGCGCTTGGCGCCTCGTTAAGCCTGAATCGGGCTACCGGAGCTATGGGCGGGACTAGCGAAGATGTCCTCGACTTCAATGCCAGCAATAGCTCAGCAAGTAACATAACCGGGGTCACGGGCCAGATAGTCACCGGCCCCATTAGCCCCGGCCCCGGTAGCCCCACCACCGCCACCACGGGCAGGGCCACTCTTTCGATTACATCCACGCTTGGCACTTATCATTTCTCCATCTACATCGTTAACGCTAACGAGTTCTTCTTATTGGGGAGCGACACGTATAGTGCCAGCTTCCCCCTTCAAAGCGGCAGGGCTGTTTATTACACTTCCTCGACGCTTACCAGTACGGGCGGGAGCGCCATACTTCACGAGACCGGAATCGATACAAACAACGGGAATCTCTCGTGCACCTCGAGTACTCCATGCGCCGCCGCAGACGTCGGCATCGTGACTCTCACGCCGTCAAATTCCACCAGTGGCAGCTTGAGTGGCAGCACTACTTACACCGAGGCCGGATCCTCCAGTACACAGCCGATATCTAACAACTACACGGTCGACCTTGTTTCGGGACGCATGACCCTTTCGGATTTTAGTGCCGTCACTTACCTAGCCACACCGGAAGCGAATGGCAACGCCGGCGATACCGAACCGATCTCCTTCTTCGCCGTGGTATCCAGCTCTACCACGGCACTCTTTGGAGTCGGCGAATTCCAGCCAACTGCGACATATTCCAACGGCTCTCTGTCCGGTAACTTCATGTTCGGAGGCGAAGACGCCGGGCAAAACGCGAATTTCAACCAGGTTGTCGGACAAGCGACTATTTCCGGTGGTACCGGCGCCTTCCTGGTGAACCGTGACCGCAGCGGGCCGGGCGGTCTGTTATTGAGCTCTCCGACCACCCTTAACTTTGCAGTCAATGCCGATGGCACCCTCAACGGAATCATCGGGACCGCCGCCTTTGGCGTCACCAATGGCACGAAGCTCTTTGAGATCAATCCGACTGGCTCACCGGCCATCATCCGGACCTTCGAGCAGCAGTAGGCGTGCTCTGAAACTATGCAGGCAGGCGTGGCGCACCGAACGGCTCAGCGTGCCTCGGATTATGCTGGTGGCAGCCGGAGGTCGGCTGGTGCTTCATTTATTCGCTGGATCAAGCGGTCTCGTAGCGGCGTCAAGCAGCCTAGGGTTCGGTAAGCAAGAATCGCAATTCAGCATCTAAAACAAGTAACTCAACCCTGGACTTCGGGTTCTGCAGATTCGGCTACAGTTTCCGTCGGAACCTCAGTTTCCGACGGAGCCTCAGTTCCTGCGCGCTTGGCGAGCTTTCTCTGTTCGCGGCGTTCCGCCTTCTCGCGTTGCTTCTCTTGCCTTTTCAGTTCCTTCTGACGCTTTTGAAATGTGATGGCCATATTCTCTCCTTGAATTCACAAGCTCGCGTCTCTGATGCTGCCACGCCGCAGCCGGGGCTACCAGCGAGGTTCGCGGGGTTGACGCGCGGATTCGCGATAGTCTTCATTCGAGAATTTGCCGCGGTCGCGTCCGCCGCCGCCGCTACTGCCCCTCGGGGATGAACCCCGTTCCTCCCGAGGGCGGGCTTCATTCACCTTGAGGTTGCGTCCGCCAACCTCCATGCCGTCGAGAGCCTTTATCGCTTTGGCGGCTTCTTCATCATTGGGCATCTCCACGAAAGCAAAGCCACGGGCTCGGCCGGTTTCCCGGTCCACGGCTATGTGGACGCGCCCAACTTGACCGAATGGCTTGAACAGCGCGGTCAAGTCACTTTCTGTCGTTTTGAAACTCATGTTTCCTACAAATAGATTCTTCATTCTTCCTCTCCTAAGGTCTGTAAAGTGCCAAGTGTCTTGCTTTCAGACTCGCCGCTGCCGATCTTCCTCTTCCGGGAATTCCGAGAAGAGGCCCTCGCGAAAGACGACGCGGAAGGCGGACATACACGCGCCCTATGGTTGGCGGAGAAGGCGGATGTACCAATTGCAGCCGCGGTTGACAGGGAGCCCCGCCGCTCGATGTAGTCTGAAATTGGATTTGTCCGATGCTCTCGACCGAGCCGGCAACTAGGCGTCTAAAACTCGATCACACCCATTATACACCCCGGACCTCGCTTCTGTTGCGGATAGATACCGCCCAGGAGAGCATCGGATTGTGTGACTATTCCAGCTTCCGCCTCAGGGCAGAATTTGCTTTTGGTGCCGCCTGTCCTCTGCTAAAATGCCCCATCCTAAATTCAAGGAAGTCCCATGGCTCAAAAGTGTGAAATCTGCGGCAAAGGGCCGCAATACGGAAACGTCATCAGCCACGCCAATAACACGAGGCGGCGCCGCTGGAATCCGAATTTGCGCCGCGTGCGGGCACTGGTAAACGGCGCGCGGAAACAGTTGCGCGTCTGCACGGCCTGTATCCGCTCAGGCCGCGTGAAGAAGGCTGCCTGAAGGGCGATTCCTTTCCAGTGAGCGTAATTGTGGCGCGGGAACTCCGGGGGAATTCCGCATGTTCAGATTTCGAGGAACCATTGCGATTTTGTCGCTGACGACCGTTCTGCTGACGGTCAGCTGCAACCGCGGTGCTTCGGCGCCCGCGGCGGGCGTCTGGGCCACGGTCAACGATCAGCCCATCACCCGCGAAGAGGCTGAGAAATACTATCGCAATCGCCTGAGCGGTCAGGCCGCGCCGCCTTCCCAGGATGAAGCGCTTTCGCTCATGCTGAGCGTGCTCGACGAGCTGATCAATAACCAAGTCCTGATCCAGCGCGCGCGCCAGTTGGGCGTTGAGGCTACCGACGGTGAAGTCGAGGACAAGTTCACCGAATCCAAGAGCCCCTACACCGAGGACGAATTTCAGCGGCAGCTCAAAGAGAGCGGCATGGCCGTGGATGACCTTCGCCAGAACATCCGCCTGCAAGTCTCTGTCCAGAAGCTGATGAACCGTGAAATCCTCTCCAAGATTGCGCCGAGCGATAAGGACATCACCGATTTCTATAACCAGAATCGCTCGCAGTTCAACGTCACCGAAACGACCTATCGCATCGCCCAGATCGTGGTGACTCCGACCAAAGAGGCGCAGGTGCGCAACCGCAAGAACGACGACGCCACCACCGATATCGAGGCGCGCCGCAAGGCCGCGGCGTTGCTCCAGCAGCTTCGCGACGGCGCCGATTTCAGCAACCTGGCCATGGACTACTCGGAAGAGCCGAATAGCGCTGCCTCGGGCGGCGACCTCGGCTTTTTCCCGGAATCGCAGATTGCCGACCCGGGCATGCGCAAGATGCTCGCCAGCATGACTCCCGGTCAGACCAGCGACGTCGTCCATCTGCCGAATGGCTATGTGATCCTGAGGCTGGTGGCCAAGGAACTCCCCGGCCAGCGGCAGCTCTCCGATCCGCAGATCCAGCAGACGATTCACGATACGCTCACCAGTCGCAAAGAACAGTTGATGCGCGCCGCGTATCTGGAGTCGGCGCGAGACCAGAGCCGCATCGTGAATTTCCTGGCGCAGCAGGTTCTGGAATCGGCCGGCAAGCTGCCCGAGATAAAGATTCAGCCTCCCGCGGGCCCGGCTCCTGGAGTTGCTCCTGCGCCAACGACGTCCGCACCCGGAATGCCGCAAGCGGCGCCTACTTCGTCGAAACCCTGATCCGGCCCGAGTGGGCTCTACGCGATAATGACCAGCGCTTCCTGTGTGCGGACGGCCTGGCCTTCCGTCACCAGAACGCGCTCGATTCGCCCGCTCTTCGGCGCGCGAATCTCGTTCTGCATCTTCATGGCTTCCACCACCACCAGACCGCGGCCCATTTCGATCTCTTCGCCGGCCGCGACGAGCACGCGCACGACCTTGCCCGGCATCGGCGCCAGAACCTGCTGAGGACCGGAAGCTTCCAGCACGTCGTGACGGCTGCCGCGCCAGGAGCGCGGATCGCGCACCTGCACGCGAAATTCGCTCCCCCCGAAACGGACCAGTAAATTATCTTCACCGTGCGCGTCGGGCGAGACGCGGACATCGAAGGCGCGTCCGCTCAACAGAATCGAATAGGTGTCCGTGCCGACTTCGACCGCCTCGGCGGCGTTGGCGTGGCCGGCGATTTGCGCACGAAACGATCCTGGTCCGAGCGGTTCGATTTCGACCGTGCGTTTAACCCCTTGGAGGTGCACCTCAAGCTTCATCATTGGAGGTCCGTGCATGTTCCCGGCTCACCTGCCGCGCCAGACCGGGCCGTGGTGTCGGCCAATGCGAGAGTTGCTCGCTGCGGCCTTCGAGCTTCCAGCGTGAGGCGGCTGCGGGAACCGCAGTGGCGCGGGCGTCGGCGGCGCGGCGCGAATACCATACGGCCGCAGCGATGGCCGCAGCGTCGGATGCCATCGTGTCTTGCCCGATGGCGTCGCCGCTCGATGCCTGCAAGGAAGCAAGGCGCTCATCGAGCCACCGGGTGTAGATCTCGCCGCGTGAGAATTCGGCGTCCGCCAGAATGGCGCGGAAAAGGCCGCCGTTGGTTCGGACGCCGCCGGCGTCGAATTCGTCGAAAGCGCGACGCAGCCGGGCGATGGCTTCGCCGCGGTCGCTCCCCGACGCGATCAGTTTTCCCAGCAGCGGATCGTAATCGCCCGGCACGGTCCATCCCGCGTACACGCCATCGTCGAAGCGAATGCCGGGGCCTTGCGGAACGCGCCAGGATGTAATCTCTCCGGGAGACGGAAAGAAATTGTTGTCGGGATCTTCGGCGTAGACGCGGCACTCGATGGCGTGGCCGCGCAGCGCAACCTCTTCCTGGGCCAGCGGTAGAGGCTCGCCCACGGCCACATGCAACTGCAGCTTTACCAGGTCGAGACCCGTCACCGATTCGGTGACGGGATGTTCCACCTGCAGCCGCGTATTGACCTCGAGAAAATAGAAATTGCGCCTTTCATCCACCAGGAATTCGACGGTGCCGGCATTGCGATAGCCCGCCGCGCGGGCCAAGCGAACGGCCGCCTCTCCCATCGCCCGGCGCAATTCAGCCGTCATGAACGGCGAGGGCGCTTCTTCAATCACCTTTTGGTGGCGCCGCTGCACCGAACATTCGCGCTCGCCCAGGTGAATGAAATTGCCGTGCGCATCGCCGAAAATCTGTATTTCGATATGTCGCGGGCGCGGCAGGTATTTTTCGATGTACAGACGCGGATCGCCAAAAGCGTTCAGCGCTTCCGAGCCCGCGTCTCGCCAGGCGGCCGGCAGCTCGCCCGGAGCCGCCACCAGGCGCATGCCCTTGCCTCCTCCGCCGGCCACAGCTTTCAGCAAGATGGGATATCCCATTTCGCGCGCGACCCGCTCCGCCTCAGAGACTTCTTCGATGGGCTGGCGCACACCCGGCACCATGGCTACGCCGGCTGTATGAGCCAGTTGCCGCGCGGCGGTTTTCGATCCGAGTTGCTCCATGGCCTCGGCCGAGGGTCCGATGAAAACGATGCCGGCCTCAGAACAGGCTCGCGCCAGCGCCGGATTTTCCGCGAGGAAGCCGTAGCCCGGATGAAGAGCATCACAGCCGGCGCGCCGCGCGACTTCGATCAGTTTATCGACGCGCAAGTAGCTCTCTCGCGCCGGCGCCGGGCCAATGGCATAGGCCTCATCCGCGAGGCGTACGTGCAGTGAGGTGCGGTCGACGTCGCTGTAGACGGCCACGCCGGCGATGTCCATTTCACGGCAGGCGCGGAGGATGCGGACGGCGATTTCGCCGCGATTGGCGACCAGGATCTTTCTAAACATATGCCACCGCCGGCGTTGAAAACAAAAAGGTTAGGGCAGGCAGGGGGTACACCCCCGGGCAGTCTGGAAGGTTATCAAAATAAAGGGGATACGGACGAAGCAATTCGTAAGGTTGTGAAAACAAAGGGGCGATCTTCCGTCCAGACCGCGCCTCTGCAGACAACACGAAGGTCGAACCGGTCGGACGCGACAGTATTCCCTCAGCGCGCATGCTTGATTATATCACGCGAGTAAAGGGCGGGCGGGCCAAGCGTAGCTACAATGTTGACACAGTTAATTACCTTGTGACATGATGTAGCTATTATGTATATACAGGGGGAGGAACAAGATGAAGGCGGCCATCAAGAAATGGGGAAACAGCGCGGCGGTGCGCATTCCGGCGTCCGTTCTGCGGGCGGCGAGGCTGGAGGCGGATGAGGCGGTGGACGTGCGCGAAGAGTCCGGACGAATCGTGATCGAGCCGTTGCGGCGCAAGGAGTATAAGCTGACGGAACTGGTGAAGGGAATCACCGCCGACAACCAGCACGACGAAAGTGATTTTGGCGGCCCCGTTGGCCGGGAGGTTTGGTAGTGGCGGCGGCTCGTGTGCCCGATGCCGGTGACATCGTGTGGCTCCGCTTCGATCCGCAGGCGGGGCACGAACAGGCCGGACATCGGCCAGCTGTGGTGCTGAGTGCGGCGGCCTACAACGCCAAGACGAGCTTGATGATTTGCTGCCCGATGACCACGCAGATCAAGGACTATCCGTTCGAGGTATTGATCGCGGGGGAAGTGCCCAGCGTCGTTTTGACGGATCGAGTGAAGAGCCTGGATTGGCGCAAGCGGCGGGCAAAGCGAAAAGGCAGAGTCTCAGCCGCGGAATTGGAGGAGGTGCGAGCGAAGGTTCGGGCGCTGATTGGGTAAGCCCCTATGTCAGGTATTTGTAAGACGGCGCTGCGATAGCGAAACTTACGGAAAATCACTGAAGGAAGCTGCAAGTAGGTCCCGAAACGCCGCCCGGAAATTTGATGGGGCGTGGAATAGTGCCTCTTCCCGCGAGGGGCCCCGGGCTCCTAGACGCGGGAAAGAGGCGGACTAAACACGATCAGAGCCTCCAGCCGATGCCAAAGGAAATGACGGGATAGTATTTGAAAGCCTTAAGATCGTTGTTGAGTTTGGTCTGTTGCGCTACTACGTTGGCTTGCACGGTGGCGTTGGTAGCCGCATTCACGCAGGTTGGGCCGGTGCTATTGGGTGGGACGCAGGCGAGGCCAGCCAAGGCCAGAGTGGCGTTCGGCGATCCCTGGAACACGACGCCCATATCAAAGTTCGCGGTGAAGTGCCTGCCGCTGCGTGGCACGAGGTTACCAAATCCGATGAGGAGCTCTGGCGCCGCCTTCCTTGGGGCGATTGCCAGGGAGCCATTCAGCGGTGTCGCGGTGCTGCTCTGATAGGTTGTGCCGCCAAGCGTGAAGGTCTTTCCGCCGGCAACCGCAGCGGTCGCGGCCGCGCTGAAGCCGTTATACAGCAGCACGCCGGGACTGATATGGAAAGGGCCGAGGAGGTAGAAGTCCAGATTCGCGTTCACCGAACGGAGCTTCAGCGTGCCGTCATAGGTAATTCCGTCTTTATTGAAAGAATGGGTGAAGTTGAAGAGGGAGAATCCGCCGCGGACATTGGCTCTGTGAGCCACCTCGAAAGCAATTTCACCGCCGATGCCGAGCGTCGAGACTTTCGCTTGCACGCCAATCCTGTCGGCGGCGGAAAGTTCGGACCCGCCTTGCGGGTATCCAGCGGCATCCGGGCTGTTGATGGCGACCGCGCTGCTTTCAGACTGAGCAAAACCTGGCAACACAGACAAGTTTACGGCCACAAAAGACAGCAACATCGCGACGAACCAAGACCCTTTTCGCACTCTCATCCTCCTGGAAGATGGCTATTTGTATTTCCGACTGTATGCCGGGCTGCTCTTCTTATCTCAGAGGAGGCAAATCGAGCCCGCACCAGTGAGGGGAGTATAGCAAGCGGCCGGGAGAGCCAGCGGCGGCGTCGGCTGACATGAGTCCTGAGATACAACAGGCGGCTGCCGCGAGGCCCCGCGGTGCCGTTCTCGTGCAGCGCTACCGCTCTGGCATCGCGGGTGCCTAAGCCTTTTTCGGACGGCATACTACGGCAATTACGGGAGATTCAGCAGGAGGAAATCGGCCGGCGGGGCGCCGTTGGACGGGCCCGAAAGCCGAAGCTCGGCTTCGTCGCTGACGCGAGCCTGATCGCCGGCGCGCAGCGTTTGGCCGTTGAGGTGTAGTTCGCCGCCGATGACGAAGATGTAGCTGCGCCGTCCGGGGGCGAGCGTGTGCGTAACGGACTGGCCCGACTTGAGCAACGACGTGTAGATCGTGGCGTCCTGATGTACTTCGACCGCGTGCGCAGGCTTCTCGCTGCTGCCCGCGGGCACGGCGATAGGGAGAAGCTTGCCTGCGCGCTCTTCGAGCGGGTAGCGCTTCTGTTCCCATGACGGCGCGAGCTGCGGCACCGCCGGAAAGAGCCAGAGCTGTATGAGCTGCGTCGGCTCGGACTCGGACGGATTGAACTCGGAATGGCGCAGGCCCGTGCCCGCGCTCATGCGCTGAATTTCTCCGGGCGTGATGACGCCGCTGTTGCCCATCGTGTCGCGGTGCTCGATCCGACCTTGGATCAGATAAGTGACGATTTCCATCTCTCGGTGGGGATGGAACGGGAATCCGCCGCCGGGGGCGATCGTGTCGTTATTGAATACACGCAAGGGGCCAAAGGAAATATTGGCGGGGTCGCGATAGTGGTCGAAGGAGAAGTGCCAATATGCCGAAAGCCATTCATTTTCAACGTGATAGCGGTCTGCGCTGCGAATCAGTTGAATCACTGGTCGCCTCCAAGAACGTGCGTTTGTTACTTTTCTGATATTAGATGCACCGGCAACGAGGTGGATGCGGGAGCGCCCCCCGGGAGGTCTGACGGCGCCTCGGGCTCCTTTAGCACCAGTGGAAACTGCTTTCCGGGAGCGCGGCAGTTGGTGTAAATTGGGCGTTCGCCCCCCTATTTATGGAGGCAATGTCAGGATGGCCACGCCTAAATCAACGGCGCAGTCCGCAACCGGAGAGACTAAATCGATGAGCCGGGAATCGCTCACTATTACCGATAATCGCACGGGCAAGTCGTACGAGCTGCCGATCACCAACGACACCATCCGCGCGCTGGACCTGCGGCAGATCAAGGTAAAGACCGACGACTTCGGCATGATGGCCTACGATCCTGCGTTCACCAATACGGCGCTGTGTAACAGCCGAATCACTTTCATCGACGGCGACAAGGGAATTTTGCAATACCGCGGCTATCCGATTGAGGAACTGGCCGAGCGCAGCACCTATCTCGAAACGGCCTATCTGCTACTCAACGGCGAATTGCCGACGAAGGCCCAGCTGGACGACTGGACCTACCACGTAACGCAACACACGTTCATTCACGAGAGCATCAAGAAATTTCTGGACGGCTTTCACTACGACGCGCACCCCATGGGCATGATGATTTCTGCGATTGGGGCGCTTTCGACGTTCTATCCGGACGCCAAGGATATCTTCAACGAAGCTTCGCGCCGCAAGCAGACCTGGCGATTGATCGGCAAGATGCCGACTCTGGCTGCCTTTGCCTATCGGCACAGCCTGGGCATGCCGTACGCCTACCCCGACAACGAATTGAGTTATCCCGCCAATTTTCTGAACATGCTCTTCAAGACCACGGAATTGAAGTATCGGCCCAATCCTGTGCTGGAGCGCGCGCTGGACATCCTGTTTATCCTGCACGCCGATCACGAACAGAACTGTTCGGCCAACGCCATGCGCTGCGTGGGCAGTTCGCACGTGGATCCGTACTCGGCGACGGCCGCGGCCACGGCGGCTCTGTATGGACCGCTGCATGGCGGCGCCAACGAAGAAGTGCTGCGCATGCTCGTGGATATCGGCTCCATCTCCAACGTCCCGGCCTACATCAAGCGGGTGAAGGGCGGAGAGAAGAAACTGATGGGCTTTGGCCACCGCATCTACAAAAATTACGATCCCCGCGCGCGCATTATCAAGAAGATGGCCGATCAGGTTTTCGAGGTGATGGGAACCAACCCACTGCTCGATATCGCGCTGGAGGTCGAGCGCATAGCGCTGCAGGATGAGTACTTCGTGACGCGCAGGCTCTATCCCAACGTGGACTTCTACACTGGGCTCATTTATCAGTCGATGGGATTCCCGGTCACCATGTTCCCCGTGCTCTTTGCCATACCGCGCACCAGCGGTTGGATCGCGCAGTGGCAGGAGATGCTGCTCGATTCCGAGCAGAAGATCGCGCGGCCGCGGCAGATTTACCTGGGCTCCCCGAAGCGATCTTACGTGCCGATGGAACAGCGGTCGTAGCCGCCGCGTTCCTGGAAATTCCTCCAGCGTTGAATCTATCTGCTAGCTAGATGGGTGTTGATGGGCGTTCGTTCGGGCGCGGGCGCCGTGCCGCACCGACTTCTGCCTTTCCGTAGTTTCGGCGCAGTGAAGGCGCAATCGTTAGCGCAGCGAAAGGGACTTACTGCAGCTCGAATGAGAAGGTCACTGAGGTGAGGACGTTGACCGGCTCCCCATCCATTTGCACCGGGGAATAGCGCCACTGCTCTACAGCGTCCGCGGCTGCGCGTCCGAGGATCGGCTCGCCGGACAGCAGCGTCGCATCTTCGACGGAACCATCCGTACCGATGCGCAGCAGCAGCGTGACTTGCCCTTCGATGCCGGCACGGCGCGCCACTTCGGGATATTCGGGAGCTATCGATTGCAGTAGGCGCCTTTGCTGCTCGGCGGGATCGACGCGCACGCCGCCCCACCACAGACTTTCCATCCTGCGCGAAAGCGCGTCGAAACTGCTGCCCGAGAATGTGTCCCGCCGCTCGGCCGAATAGATGCTGTTGGGCATTCTCAGCGGAGGCGCATTCCGTCGAAACTGAGGAGTCATCTCGCCGCTGCGCTTGATCCGCGCCGCTTGCCGTTCCTGATTGCGAGCGGCGTCCGGCTCGAACGCAAGCGGTGCGTGAGCCCAAAACCCGTTCCGGCCGCCATCGTACGTAGAGGCATTCTTCGCAGTCCCGTCAATCGCCGGACGGTTCTGCCCAGGGGCTTGAGCCTTCGGGGCCGCCTCCGGACTGGCCGAACTCACAGCGGGGGGCGGCGCCGCGAAAACCGTCATCACTGCCGGGCTCAGTTGCTGCAGCGGCACGCGGCCAACGCCTTCAAATCCCGCCAGCCCCGAGACCAGTCCCACGACAAGCAGAGTGGCGATGCTCCAGGCCGGATGAAAATCAAGCGACACAGCCGCTGCCCAGGTGCGCGGGCGCAGCCACTGGCGCCAGCCGTTTGCCCGCGCATTTTCGGCGTCGAGCGCCTTGCTCAGGTCGCTGCGGCAGCTCGCCAGCAGCAAATCGGACGGCTCCGGCCCGGTGGCGTCACCGCCCGCAGCGAGGATTTTGGCAAGTTGCAATTCACGCCGCAACACAGCCCCACAATGAGAGCACACGCCGGCGTGCGCTTCGATGGCCGCGCGCGCGGGCGCTTCCAGTTCGCCGGCGGCGTACAGCACCGCCAAGCCCTCGAAATTTGCGCAATCGACTCGTTCACTCATGACCGACTCAGCGAAACTCTTGCAACTGCTCGCGCAGCTTGCGCGTCGCGCGGAACAGAGAATTTTTCACGGTCTCTTCCGTTGTGCCCAGGGCGTCGCCAATCGCGCGCAGCTTCAGTCCCTGGTAGTGCTTCATCTCAAAGATCATTCGCTCGCGGGGCGAGAGCTGCGATAAAGCGACGCCGATGCGTTGCCCGATCTCCTGCCCCAGCAAGCGCTGCTCGGGATTTGCCTGCGCATCCTGCTGGTTATCGAAGAAATCGACGGCCTGCGTGCGGTTGAGATCCAGCGCTTCGATGGCCGGCGCTTGATCCTCGGGCCGGCTGCGCCGGCGGCGAAGATGATCCAGACATACATTGGTCACAATGCGATAAATCCACGTGTAGAAGCTCGATTCCAGCCGGAACCGGTGCAGGTTGCGATAAATTTTCAGGAACGCTTCCTGATAAATGTCGTGCGCTTCTTCCGGACTGTGTACGACCCGCAGCACTAACCGCAGGACATCTCGGTCATAACGGTGGACGAGTACATCGAAAGCCGCGCGCTCGCCGGCCTGCGCTCGGGCGATAAGCGCCGCGTCTTCCAGGTCCGAAAGGACACGTTCCGGCACGCCTCCGGCGTCGGCTCCGCGCACAATAGCTAGTGGGGCCGAACCCAGCGATATGGCCGACCCATCCATCGGCAGTTCGGACATAGGCCCTTCGTATACGGTCGCTTGCTGACTATTTAGACGCGCAAAGAGCCCAAAAGGTGAGCCGGGCCGGTGCGCTATTTTAGTGTTCGTTGTCCCTTCGCCTATGCGACGGAAATCGGCGACTCGATGCCGGCATCGCGAACCGTCCGCGCACCTCGCCGCCAGGCGCGCACCGCCCACAGCAGCAGCGCTCCAGCCGCCGCCAGCAGGGTCCAGCCATTGGCGCGGAAATAGAGATTGGGCTGGCGCAGCAATTGAACCGCTGAGGTTACCAGGAGCAGCAGGGCGGCACCCAGGAAGTAGCCGAGCAGATTGAAGCGCGCGATGCGATGCACTGCCCACCAGAGCAGCAGTAGAGCCGCCCAGCCCATCACAAAGCTTTGAATCAGTTCCCCGGTGCTGCCCCAGCGCGGCGCGCCGAGCAACGCCAGCAGCCCAAGCAAGGCCACCTGTTTCCACGTCCCTCGCAAATGCGAGGCCGCAAAGCCGGCCGCCAGCGCCAGCATCCCGATGGCGATGAAGCTGAACATTACCGAACTGGCGAGGGCCTGCACGGCGGGCAGCACGGCGTCTAGCCCGCCGGGAACGCTGGCGGGGAATTCGTAATGCGCGACCGGCCAGAGCCGTCCGACAATTTCACGCGCGCGGTCCAGGCCCATCACGATGGCGGAACCGCACGCTCCCAATAACAATCCATCGCGGTAATAGAGCGAAGACATGCCACGCCAGCGGGGCAGCGCCTCGGCGCCATAGCTGCCGGCGAGAAAAAACCACGCGAGTCCCCATAGCAGGAATATCGACCCGTAAATCCCAGCCGAACCCAACAGCAGTCCGATGGCCCTCGTTGCGACAAAATTGGGAAAGGAGGTTTCGGTGGTGTAGCTGGCGAGGTATTGCGGAATGGCCGTAAAAACTGTAACTACAAAGGCGACCGGCACCACCAGAGACCATTTCGCGATCCCGCGCCACGGCACGGCCGCGACCGACGGGTGCTTCAGTTCCCGCAGGAATGCCACCAGCACGGCCACGACGAACGCGCCCACCAGGCCCAGCAATCCGTTCGAATGGGCCGTCGTTGCCAGGGTGTCCTGATCATGTTGGCGAACCCATCCTTCGGGCAGATGGATGAAGACGCGATAGCCGGAGGCTTCCTCTCCTTGAACGCGCGCTTCCACCCGCACATGCGCGCCTTCATCGCTCCCTAGCGAGGCCACAGGCGCCTTCTGCTCCCAGGTGAAAACGTGGTCGGTGCGAGCGGGCAATTTGTCGGAGTGGGCATCGACAAGAGTCCACCGCGACAGGTCGAGCATCTTGGCTCGCCGCAGGTAATCCTCGGCGCGCCGCTGCGCCTCTTCCTTCGTGAGGTTCGCGCCCGGCGTTTCCTCCGCCAGCGTATGATGCACCGAGTGCAGCGCGCCATCCGGCAGCAACACGACGAGATACTCTTCCCTTTCCGAATCGCGGAAGTAGCGCACCACCCAATACGCCTGAGGCGCCTGCGTCTGGTACACCTTGTTGGCCGCATCGATGCCGATGCTCCGGTGCAGATATTCGTTCACCCGCGGATCGAAGCGGTATTCCACGGTCGCGGTCTGGCGATAGCGATCGGGATCGAGGCCCTGCTGACGCAGCACCGCGCTGGCGCGCGTTTTTGCCTGCGCCGCGTCGACCGGGAAGCGAACGTAATCGCCGATTTCTGTCCCCTTGGCCCCCAGTGCGAGCGCAATGCCGGCTACGCCGCACACGGCCAATAATCCCACGGCGCGCGTGCTGAGAGGCGTGTAACGGGCCACAGGAGCGGGCGCGGCAGCCGTGCTCACAGGCGCGGCTGGCGCCGCCTCCGGCAAAGGCTCGGCGCGATTGAGCACTTCGGTCGCATCGGCGAAAGTGCCGCTCTTCAGGTAGAGCAAGCCGGCGATGGCCACCAGTGTAAACGCGGCGGTGCCGACCAGTGTTCCCGATATGCGGCTGTAAAAATCCGCCGAACGCATCAACGAAAGTCCTACCAGAAACGAGTCCACCGTGTAGTGCCAGATCAGCGTGGCCAGAATGCCCCAACGCAGCATCACCAGGCCGGCCACGATGCCCATGGCGCCCACTTCCACTCCGCGTATGTAGGCAGGCTCCTGGGGATAATTGGCGTGCAGGAAACCCCAGGCCAGCGCCGGCAAGACCACCGCAAGGACTCTCGATCGCGAGATTCGCAGCACCCAGGGCACGGCGAACAGGCGGAAGAGAAACTCCTCGCTGGTGGCTGCGTAGATTCCGATGGTCAACGGATAGATCCAGGGCAGCGCCGTGCTGAGCGTGTCGGAATATTGCAGGTCCTGTGGCGCCCAGACGCCAAACTTCCGCCCGATCACGTAAAACAGCACGACGTAGCCGATGTGCGCCGCCGCCAGGCACACGCCGATGGCGCCCGAAATGAAAAACTCCTTGCTGCGAAACGCCGGCCATCGAAACAGGCCGCCCAACCGGAGCCGGGCCGGCTGCGTCGCGCGATACCACGGCTCTCCCGGCACCAGAGCAATGACCACCAGCAGTGCGTAAAGAAGGGCGGTGCCGGCGGCGAGTCCAGTCTGGCTCAGGATGAAACTGGAATAGGAACTGTTGGTGTCGTAATCGGAGCGCAGCAGTGGCCACTGATTCATCTGCATGAGAAAATACAGCGCCGCGATGAACAGTCCAAAACGCAGCGGCCCTGCCCACGGCGCTTGACCCCGACGTCCGAGGCTGAACGCGACGGAAAACGCTCCGCCAATCAGCAGCACATAAGAAATTCCGGCCACCGATGCGACCAGAGTGTTCCCGGATCGCATGCGCTCGTAATCGCGCTGCCAGGCTTCCGGAACCTGCAATCCCTCCTGGTATCCGCCGATGCGATCTCCGGTCAGCGTGACGTGCAGCCGGTAGGGCGCATCCTTGGCGCGGAAACCGGTACGCTCCCAGGTGAAGCTCCAATCGGTGCGATTCGGGCGAACCGAAGAGTTGGCTTCCGTCGGCAGAAACGTGTAACCGCCTAAGGGCATGTGCAGAGTGTCGCGAAGGAAACCGTCGGCCTTGGAAAGCGCTTCCGCGCGGTCGGGGCGCGCTCCCGGAGCCTCTTCCGCCAGCGTGTGTTGGTATCCCACGATGCGGCCCGCGGGATCGACGCCGACATGAAACTCTTCCTTTTGCAGCGGCTTGAAAAAGCGGGCGTCCCAATACCAGACGGAGACGTCGGACGACATCAAGCGATTGGCCTGCTCAAGCCCGACTTCGCGTTCGAGGTAGGTCTTTTGATTGTCCTTGTCGTCGTCCCGCACGCTAAATACGATCGCGGATTGGTAACCCTCTGGAGAGAAACCTTGCGCGGCGACAAATGCCCGGGCGCGGTCGAGCGCCGCGTCGCGAGTCACCTGAAAATTTACGGAGGCTTCCGGGAAGGCCTGGAAGAAATAACGGTAGGCGACGCTGGCGCCTACAATTCCAGCGAGCAGCCAGAGCAAAAGCACCCGCGCGTCACGAGCGTCCAGGCGTATCGCGTTGTGCCCCTGCGGGGATGAGTCGGGCAATATCCTCTCCGAGACACGGGTGCGGGCTGTACTTGCAGCCCGCGAAGAATCGGGTGCGGGCTGTACTTGCAGCCCGCGAAGAATCGGGTGCGGGCTGTACTTGCAGCCCGCGAAGAATGCTGTCCGTGCGGCTCTTCAATCTATCCGTGTTCTCACCGGGCTGCAAGTACAGCCCGCACCCGGCTCTCACCAGTCTGCAAGTACAGCCGGAGCCAGATGCCGCGGACGAGTGAAGTATAGAAGTGATGAAGAACGACGGCTACTGCGCGCCTGCGGGCGCCAGCCGTTTCAGCTCGTCAAACCAGTTCAGGACGATGTTGATGTGCGTCGGCTCGGTCTCGTCCGCTCCCTCTTGGACCATCAGAAAACGCTGTCCGTCTTTGGAGACATCGTAATTGGCCAGCGTGCCCGCACTGAGCGCGTAGTCCCCCTGAAATAGCACTTTGGGCTTGCTGGCGGAAAAAGTGGGCTGGGCAGTTATGTCTACCGACATCATTTGGTCCTTGTGGCGGAAAAACAGCTCTTTGCCGTCCGGGTTCCAGACGGCTTCGGTGCCTCCGTCGGTGGAAATCTGCCATTTCCCGCCCGGCCCCGGGAACGGCTGAACGTAGATTTCCTGGCGGCCCAATTCG
>Ga0210394_10004082_pt1 | contig 17395 bp, 15 predicted proteins | sample IncBWC12MmetaG_FD_160121 | JGI IMG/M metagenome (GOLD analysis project Ga0210394, IMG submission 160121) | Forest soil microbial communities from Barre Woods Harvard Forest LTER site, Petersham, Massachusetts, United States - Inc-BW-C-12-M | ecosystem: Environmental > Terrestrial > Soil >... | reverse complement strand
ATCCACCGCTTCGCGGAACAGGGGCCGACCGCGGCGGAACTCGCCGAAGCCAAAAACTACATTCTCAGCTCGTTCGCGCTCAATCTTGACACCTCGACCAAGATCGCGTCGTTTCTCGTGCAGTTGCAGCTCGACGGTCTCGGCATCGATTATTTTCAGCGGCGAACTGCGTTGATCGAGGCGGTCACGCTCGACGACGCCAAGCGGGTCGCCAAACGCCTTCTCGACAACGGGATGCTGGTGATCGTCGTCGGCAAATCGGAGGGTGTCGCGTCGGCCAACGCGGCAATCGGTCGGCCGGGCTCGAACCAAGGGGTCGCGCCCCTGGCCGGCCCGCCAACGGGCGCCGCAAATTCCGAATTACGCTGAGCGGAAATCCAGGCTGCGCTAGCGAGTGTCTGCTGCCGACCGCCTCGATTGCACCTCACAATTGACGACTGGATCTGCGCCGCTCAGGTCGCACTTGAAGGCGCTCTACGTATCCGCGAATCGATATTGAAGTTCACGCAGAAGTATGCGCTCAATATGAGGTCGGGATCAGGCTCTGGGGGGAGCGATGGCTGACCAGCATACTCATCCGATTCCACCTTGTTTCGATTGCGCCGATCAGCCGACCGAGCGCTTGGTGGAAATGTTCGTCGAAATCGCCCAACAGAAGCGCATCAAGCTCGGACAGATGCCGGCGGAACGGCCGGTATTCCGTAAGCTGCACGGCGTCGCCTACGGCGAACTGCGGATGGCGCCGAAACGTCCCGCCGATCTCAAAGTGGGTGTCTTCAGCTACGACAGCTTGACCGCTTGGGTGAGGTTCTCCAGCGACACTTCCCCGACGTCTCCCGATCTGCAATCGACCATCGGCATCGGCATAAAAGTTTTCGGCGTGTCCGGACGCGACGCGCTCGGTGAAGATAGCGACACGGCCGACTTCATCATGCAGAATTTCCCGGTGTTCTTTCTCGATAACGCCAAGCAGATGTGCGAGTTCACTTATGCCGGCGTGGTCCAGGGCGACTATCCGGGTTACCTCGCCAAGCACCCCAAGACGGCGAAGCTGCTTAACGAGATGCAGAAGGTCGAAGGCAGCGTGCTGACGACCACCTATTGGGCAATTCTGCCGTTTGGCGCCGGAGGCAATCAGATCGTCAAATATCGGCTCGATCCTGAGACGCCGCCGGAGAATGTCGCCAATAACAACGCCGATTATCTCGCAACCGATATCGCCAGCCGCTTGTCGGAGCGGGAATACCGCTTCCGCTTCATGGTTCAGCGGCGCACCAATCCGGCGACGATGCCGTTGGATGAGGCGACCGTCGACTGGCCGGAAGCGGAAAGCCCGTATGTTCAAGTCGCCACGCTGATCCTGTTTCGGCAGGACATCAATGCGCGCGGTCAGGCCGAATACGGCCAGTCGCTGGCGTTCAATATATTCCGCGTTCCGCCGGTGCAGGCGCCGGCGCCGGAATCCTCGATCGCGCAGGTCCGCAAGGTCGTCTACGCCGCGAGCGCCGCCACGCGCCACGAGGCCAACGGCCAGTCGCTGCAGGACAATCCGCAGCCGCGGGGGCCGCCACCGGCGACCGCACCGGATGACTGTATCGTCAAGGCGGTGATCTATCCTTCGATCGGCATCGCGCGGGTCGGCAACAGCAAGGGCAAAGGCAAAGACGGCTATTTTGTCGGGCCCGAAACTCCGAACCCGGTGCCGCTTCCGGCAAGTGCCTACCGCGACAAAGCCGGCGCGCTGAAGCGGCAAGCCGCGCGGTTTCGCATTTATGGCGTTAACGCCAAAGGCCAGATCATTCGCGAATTGACCGGCAGCCGCGACGCCCAGATCGATTGGTCAGTGCAATTGGCCAACACCAAGGCTGCTTGGTACGGCTTCCAATTGGCTATGGACATTCCGGAATCGTCCTCGGCGCCGCCGACCACGCTGCGCAATGCCACGGTCGCCGACCGCAGCCTACTGTCGATCCTGCCCAAGGCAAGGACGGTGACCCGCCGTAACGCCAAGTCGAAGAAGTTCGACGACGGCGTTTTCATGAAGAGCACGATGAAGGTCTATCTCGGCGAAATATTCACCGACGCCGCCGGACGATTGCTCGTTCTCGGCGGCCACGGCGTATCGGCATCCTACAATGGCAGCTGGGCGATCACCTTCGCCAACAACGAGGGCTGGTATGACGATATGTCGGATGGACCTGTCACCGCGAAGGTGAAGGTGAAAGGCGCCGAGCTCGATGTCGTGCCGGCCTGGGTAGTGGTGGCGCCGCCCAACTACGCGCCACAGCGCAAATCGGTCCGCACCATGTGGGACTTGATGCGCGATGTGGCGATCAAAGCCGGCATGCTGGCGGCGCCGGCGCGGCCGTCCTTCACGGAGGACATTCTGCCGATCTTTCAGCGGCTCAACGGGCTGCAGTGGGTCAATGCCGGTTTCGCCGCAGGCTGGGGTTTTGGCGGGGCATTCGATGTCTCGAGCCCCCGAGCCGTCGCGAAATTAGCAGACCGCAGCTTGGCCAACCAGGCGCTCCGGCATACCATCGCTAACCAGTTCCGGCGCTTCGGCGTCGATTCATGGTCGCCGAAGTCTTGGCCTTGGCTCTACGGCGATGCGATGAATATTCCGCCGCCGCCGACGCCGCGGGAATATTGCTCCTTGAGCGACTGCCAGCTGGCAATGCTCGATCAGTGGGCGAACGGCGACTTCGAGGCCGATTACGATCCGTCCGTCACACCCCCTAGCGATATCGACGAGATTCCCGTCGCCGGACAAGGTGACGCGCTGACCAAGGCCGCGCTCGATTTTTGCCTGGCAGATGCGTTTCATCCCGGTTGCGAGATGACGTGGCCGGTGCGCGCGACAACGATGTACATGGCGCCGTTCCGGTTTTTACATGCGCTGGAAGGTTGGATCCCGCCAAATCTCGGCGAAGTGCTGACCAGCGACAACTTGACCATCCCCAACGGACCACTCTACGGCCAAGTGCCCGGAAGCATTACCCGCTGGATGGCGGTCCCTTGGCAATGCGATACCGCGAGCTGCCGATCCGGTTACGATCCCAGTTACGATCCTTATGTGCCGGCGTTCTGGCCCGCCCGCGTGCCGAATCAGGTCCTCACCAAAGAAAACTACGCCATCGTCAAGGACGAGAAGCGGCCGCTCGCGGAACGCAAGGCAGCCTTCGCCAACCGCGCCGCCTGGATCGCGCCGCTCGGCAGTACGAGCTACACCGACCAGATCAACAACATGATCGCGCATTTCGACCACCTCGGCGTCGTCGTAACGATGCCGGGGCCGACCGATAAAGAGTTTCCGCCGGTACTCGAGGTCGAAGACCAGCACAAACCGATCCACGACGTGAGGTCGGAGCACAAGACCCAGAACCTGTCGGTTGATGAGAGAAAACGAATGTTCGCCCTGCGGGCGGCAGGCCACGAGCGCGGCGTGCACGGCGGCGCGCCGGGGGTCTATCGCCAAGTCGACATTTCCAGCATCGACAAATTCCACCGCTTTCCGCGTGGTCTGCCGGTCCAGTTCAAATAGCCATGTTCGACGTCGACGCCGCAATTATCGGCGCCGGGCCGGCGGGCGCGGTCGCCGCCCTCAACCTCGCGCCGTTCCGGCGCGTGTTGCTGATCGATCGCGTCGCTGAGCCGCGGTGGCGGATTGGCGAAATCCTGCCGGGCGCAGCGCGACGGCTGCTTTCGGATATGGGGCTTTGGGACGACTTCCTGACCCACGGCCACAAGCCTTGTCATGCCTATCGCAGTTGCTGGGTTTCCGCCGCGCCGATCGAGCGCGATACGATCCACGATCCCGACGGGTACTCTTGGCATATCGATCGCGAGCGTTTTGAACGGCAGCTCCGTGCGGTCGCGGCAGCGCGCGGCGCTCGCATAGTTGCACCTGCACGGCTGGAACTCATCGCGCGCGACGGTGAGGGCTGGCGGCTCGCAATCGATCGCGACGGACGTCGCGTCGAGGTCAGCTGCCGATTGTTGATCGACGCCGGCGGTCGCGGTTCGCGCGTGTCGTCGAAGCTTGGCGGTGAACGGCAGTTTACGGATCGCCTGATCTGCGCCTTCGCGCGCTACGAAGAAAACAATATCCCGCCGGGCATCGTTCACATTGAGGCGGAGCCGGACGGCTGGTGGTACGCTGCGGTCTTGCCGTCGGGGGCAGGGGTCGTCGCCTTCCACACTGATGCCGATCTGCCCGCTGCGCGCGCCGCCCGCTCGCCGGCCGCACTCGCCGAACGTGCCGGAAGGCTGCCGATGATCGGTCCACTCCTCAGGGCGGCCGGCGGCCGCAGCGCAGCGGGATTTTGCGCGGCGCATAGTGCGCGGCTTGTCTCCGCCGCGGGAGCGAACTGGATGGCGAGCGGTGATGCCGCCATGGCCTTCGATCCGCTTGCGTCGCAAGGAATTTTAAACGCGATTTATACCGGTCTTGCCGCCGCCGAGGCGACGGACCGCCATCTTTCCGGTGACGACGCGGCGCTATCCGGCTATGCCGCCGAATTGGCGCCGGTTCGCGACGCCTACGATGCACATCTTGCCGCCTGGTACGGGATTGAGCGTCGCTTTGAGGAACGCCCGTTCTGGCGCCGGCGTCACCGCCAGATGTCGCCCAGCCTAAACGACAGGCCGGGTGGCGCGCGACTAGCCGTCGCGGGCTCCAACTAAGCAATTTCGCGGCCGGCCGATCCCGGTTACGCTGCGGCCATGATCCGCGTCACCGCCCACATCGACATCGACGAGCGCGAGATCGAAGAGCAGTTCGTGCGCGCTTCCGGGCCGGGCGGGCAGAACGTCAATAAGCTTTCGACCGCGGTGCAGCTTCGCTTCGACGTGCGGCATTCGCCTTCGCTCGCGCCCGACGTGCGCGAGCGGCTGGAACGGCTCGCCGGCTCGCGGCTCACCCGCGACGGCGTTCTGGTCATCATCGCGCAGCGTCACCGGACGCAGGCGCGCAACCGGCAGGACGCGCTCGATCGCCTCATCGATCTGATCCGCCGCGCGGCAATCCGGCCGATCAAACGGCGGCCGACCCGGCCGACGCGGGCCTCGCGCGAGCGCCGCATCGAAGGCAAGAAGCGCCGCGCCGGCATCAAGCGGCTGCGGCGCGCGAGGCCGCATTTCGATTGATGAAAGCGATCAGAGCATGATCCCGAAAAGTGGATACCGGTTTTCGGAAAAGATCATGCTCAAAAAAGTCAGTGGAGGAGCGCGTAGACGCCGCCGGTGAAAGCAAACAGGCCGAGCGTGATCATCGCCAAGGCATAGAGAACGATTTGCCTCGATCCGGTGTTCTGGATCGGGTCGAGCACAGCCTCGGCGGGATTTTTCGGATCGTAAAAGACCCGCACTTTGCCGCCGGCGGGGTAGGTTTCGACGACGGACGCCATGTGCTTCTCGCGGCCGTCATTGCCGCCCCAAAACACGCGGGTCGATTGGTACTCCGTCCCACCGACGCGATAGCTGTACTGCAGCGCCGCGCGGTAGCGCCGCCTGTGCTCCGGCAACTTTTCCAGCGCGGACGCAGTGACGGTTCCGGACGCTCGCGGCCATTTCTTGCTGGCGTCGGCGCGCAGCCCCTGCCGGAATTGAACGACGTAGACCACCACGCCGATGATAATGGCGATCACGCCGAAACCGATAAGCACCGCATCGACCATTTCTTACTCCACCACGCCCGCCGCGGCCGGGTTTTGCCCTGGATTTCGTCGATACTCAATCCGGGGTACGGTGGCCGCCGAGTCGTCATCCAAAACGCACCTCATGCCCATCCGCCAACTTTCCGAAGCAGTCGTCAACCGCATCGCCGCGGGCGAGGTCGTCGAGCGCCCGGCGAGCGTGGTCAAGGAGCTGGTGGAAAACGCGCTCGATGCCGGCGCAAGCCGTATCGACGTTTTCACCGACGGCGGGGGGCGGCGGCTTATTCGCGTCAGCGACGATGGCGAGGGCATGACGCGCGCCGATCTTGCGCTTGCCGTCGAACGCCACGCCACGTCGAAGCTCGCCGACGACGATCTCGTCTCGATCCGCACGCTGGGCTTCCGCGGCGAGGCTCTGCCCTCGATCGGCGCGGTCGCGCGGCTTGCGATTACAAGCCGCCACGCCGGCGAGCCGCACGCCTGGGCCATCGAGGTCGATGCCGGCGCCAAGTCCGAAGTCAAACCCGCGGCGCTGGGGCAGGGCACCCGCGTCGAAGTACGCGATCTGTTCTACGCCACGCCGGCGCGGCTGAAATTCTTGAAACTCGACCGTACCGAAGCCGAAGCGGTGCGCGAAGTGGTGCGCCGGCTCGCCATGAGCCGGCCGGATGTCGCCTTCACGCTGGCCGGCGAGGAACGCGCGCCATCGAGCTTCACTGCGACGCTGCCCGGCGCGACCGGCAGGCTGGCGCGGCTCGGCGACGTGCTCGGCGCGGATTTCCGCGCCAATGCCGTCGAGATCGCCGCCGAACGCGACGGCGTCACGATCGAAGGCTTTGCCGCGCTGCCGACCCTGACGCGCGCCAATGCGCTCGGCCAATATCTGTTCGTCAACGGTCGGCCGGTGCGCGACAAGCTCCTTATCGGCGCGGTGCGCGCGGCGTATGCCGATTATTTGCCGCGCGACCGCCATCCGCTGATCGGGCTGTTCGTCACGCTCGATGCGCGCGAAGTCGATGTCAACGTCCATCCGGCCAAGGCCGAAGTGCGCTTTCGCAACGCCGGCCTCGTTCGCGCGCTGATCGTGCACGCGCTTAAAGCCGCGCTGCTTCGCGAGGGCACGCGCGCGTCGACGACGGGCGGCTCGGCGACCATTACGGCTTTCACAAGCGGGAGAGGATTGGGCGCGACCCGGCACTGGTCGCGGCCCAGCGACACACGGCGCTTTTTTGCGCCGTTGCGCGGCGGCGGCTTCGCCGAAGCGGCGCAGGCGGCCTTCGATGTCGGCGGACCTGCAGCCGATTTGCGCGGAGGATTTGCGGAAGAAGCCAAACCCGAGGCACCCGCCGCCGATTTCCTCGATCATCCGCTTGGCGCCGCCCGCGCGCAGATCCACGAGACCTACATTGTAGCGCAAACGCGCGATGGGCTGGTCATCGTCGATCAGCACGCCGCGCACGAGCGCATCGTCTATGAGCGGCTCAAGGCTGCAATCGACCAGACCGGCGTGGCCCGGCAGATCCTGCTCATCCCGGAAATCGTCGAGCTCGACGAGGCCGACGTCGAACGGCTTGTGGCGCGCGCCAATGAGCTTGCCCGCTACGGCCTGGTGCTCGAAGCGTTCGGGCCTGGCGCGGTGGCGCTCCGCGAAACGCCGGCGTTGCTCGGCGAGATCGACGGCGGCGGGCTGGTTCGCGATCTTGCCGAGCATCTGAGCGAATGGGACGAGACTTTGCCGCTCGAACGCCGGCTCATGCAGGTCGCCTCGTCGATGGCCTGTCACGGCTCGGTGCGGGCAGGGCGGCGGCTCAAACCGGAGGAGATGAACGCGCTCTTGCGCGAAATGGAGGCGACGCCGAATTCCGGCCAGTGCAATCACGGCCGCCCGACTTATGTGGAATTAAAGCTCACCGACATCGAGCGGCTATTCGGGCGGCGGTAAAGAGATATCGGGAGTGTGAGATGAATTGGACGCGGCTGTTATTAGTTGCCGCACTGGCAACGCCAGCAGCCCTGCCGGCCCGCGCGCAGAACTGGCCGACCCGGCCGATCACGCTCGTCGTGCCGTTCGCCGCCGGCGGCGGCGTCGATGTCAGCGCGCGGATCCAGGCCCAAGGCATGAGCGAACGGCTCGGCCAGCCGATCGTCGTCGACAATATGGGCGGGGCGGCCGGCATGACCGGCGCGCTTCACGTCGCCAAGTCGGACCACGACGGCTACACCATGCTCATCGGCAACAGCGGCACCCAGGCGTTCAGCCAATCGCTGGACAAGAATCCGCTGTACAATTCCGTCACCGACTTCACGCCGGTGGGACTGGCGACGGAATCGCCGCGCATCCTGATCGCACGCAAGGACTTGCCGGTGTCCAATCTTCAAGAGTTCATCGCCTATGTGAAAGCCAATCAGAGCAAGATGCAATTCGGCTCGGCCGGCGTCGGCTCCGGCACGCATCTGCCTTGCGTGCTGCTCAACACGGCGATGGGCGTGACCGTCACTCACGTGCCCTATCGTGGCGAGGGGCCGGCGCAGCAAGATTTGATCGGCGGGCGGCTCGATTACATGTGCTCCACCATCCAGACCGGCGCGGCGCTGGCCAAGCAGGGCGAAGTCAAAGGCATCGCCGTGATGTCGCCGCAGCGGGTGAAGATCATTCCCGACCTGCCGACCACCGGTGAGCAAGGCTTGCCCGGCGTGGAAGCAAGCGTGTGGAACGCCTTCTTCCTGCCGCCGGGTGCGCCAGGCGCAATCGTGGCGAAACTCAACAAGGCGATCAGCGACACGCTCGACGACCCGGTCGTGAGCAAGCGGCTCGAAGACCTCGGCCTCGAAATCGTCGCCCCGGCGCGCCGCACGCCGGATTATCTCGCCAAATTCCAGGCCGACGAAGTGGCGCGCTGGGCCAAGGTCGTCCACGACGCCGGCATTACGCCGAATTGAATCTGAGAAATATGAACTCGGTGTCGTCGTAGACGCGTCGTTCGATCTCGGAAAAACCCTTGGGCGCGACGAAACGCGCCTTCGTCGCTTCTTCGACGACGATCAATGCATTCGGCGCAAACCAGCCCCCCGCGCGCGCCGAGGCGAGCGCCTTTTCGGCGAGATTTTGGCCATAGGGCGGATCGAGGAAGGCGAGCGCGAACGCCTCGATCGGGTGGACGAGGCCTAGCTTGGTGGCGTCGCGGCGGAAGATGCGCGATACGCCGCCAAGCCCGAGCGTGGCAACGGTTTCGCGGATGAGCGCGCGCGCCTCCGCGCAGTCGTCGACAAATAGGCTGAAGGCCGCGCCATGCGAGGCCGCTTCGATGCCGAGCGCGCCAGTGCCGGCGAAGAGATCGAGCACGCGCGCCCCGGAAATGGGATCGCCGTAGGCATGGAGGAGGATATTGAAAACCGACTCGCGCAGCCGGTCGGCGGTGGGACGGATCGCTTTCGACTTCGGCCGGGCAAGCGGGCGCCCGCGCAGCCGTCCGCCGACGACGCGCATTACCTTCCGCCTCGCGGGTTGCGCGGACGCGGGCCGGATGCGCGATCCGGAGAACGCCGGCGACCGTGCGCTCGTGAATTTTTGCTCGGTCGCTCTTGGTGCCGTTCTTGGCGCCGCTCTTCGCGCCCCACCTCGCGCTGTTCTTGCGCCTTAGGTTGGCCGTAACGCTCGACGGCGACGCGGCGGCCCTTGCGATCCTGCAGAAGCCCGGCACGCCGTTCGCCGGCCGGCGCTTGCCGCGTTGCGGCGTCGCGGCGCGCGCCGCGAAATTTCCGCCGCAGTTTTTTGGTTGGGCGATCTTGCTCATGCGCGCGCCAGGCGTGATCCGAAGATTTTCGGTCTTTAGGTTTTTCGCTGACGCCCTTTGGCGGCACCTCGACGCGTCTATCCTCGCGCCGCGGCGCGGCGGGCGGTGCGATGGGCGCCGAAAAATCCGCACTCGAGAGCGCCACGAGCTTGTCGCCAAGCTGGTCGCGCAGCACGCGGGTAGGCACTTCCTCGACCGCGCCTAAAGCGAGCTCGCTGAGCTGGAACGGCCCGAATGAGACACGAATGAGCCGCGTCACCGTCAGCCCCAGATGGCCGAGCACGTTGCGCACTTCGCGGTTTTTGCCTTCGCGGATGGCGAAGGTGAGCCACAGGTTCGAGCCTTGCACGCGGTCGAGAGCGGCCTCGATCGCTCCATAATGGATGCCGCTGATGGTGACGCCGCGGCGCAAGCCGTCGAGTTGCGCTTGCGTGACCGAGCCGTGCGCGCGCACGCGGTAGCGCCGCAGCCAGCCGGTTGCGGGAAGCTCCAGCGCGCGCGCCAACGCGCCGTCGTTGGTGAGGAGAAGAAGCCCTTCGGTATTGAAATCGAGCCGCCCGACGCTGATGAGCCGCGGCAGGTTTTGCGGCAGCTTCTGAAATATGGTCGGCCGGCCGCGCGGATCGGCATGGGTGGTCAAGAGCCCGCGTGGCTTGTGATAGAGGAAAAGCCGCGTGCGCTCGCGGTCGGGCAGCGGTTCGCCATCGACGCTGATACGGTCGCGGACGGTGACGTTGAGCGCGGGCGAGGCGATCACCGCGCCGTTGACGGCGACGCGGCCGGCAACGATCCAGTCCTCGGCCTCGCGGCGCGAGGCGAGCCCGGCGCGGGCAATCACCTTGGCGACGCGCTCGCCGGATTTGTGCTGTTCGCCGTTGCCGTCCATAATTCCACCTGCCGATACGGGCTGATAGCAGAGCGGGTCGCAAGGAACCAAGACATCTTTCATGCCCTCGTTCATGGATATGGCGTTGCAGGAGGCTCGCGCCGCCGGCATCCGCGGCGAGGTGCCGGTTGGTTGCGTCATCGTACGTAATGGCGAAGCCATCGCGCGCGCCGGTAATCGTACGCTTGCAGACCATGATCCGACCGCACACGCGGAAATCATCGCCATCCGCCAGGCGGCGCACTTAGTTCGCTCCGAGCGTCTCGACGACTGCGACCTCTATGTCACGCTGGAGCCGTGCGCCATGTGCGCGGGCGCGGTTGCCTTCGCCCGCATCCGACGGCTGTATTACGGGGCCGCCGATGCCAAGGGCGGCGCGGTCGACAACGGCGTGAAGTTTTTTGCGTCCCCGACCTGCCATCACCGGCCGGAAGTCTACGGCGGACTGGCGGAAGCGGAGGCCGGAAGTCTGCTCAAGGAATTTTTCGGCGAGCGCAGATAATTACGCCGCCAGCAGCGCACCGAGTTTCACCTTGGCCTCGACCTTCGCCGCTTCGGCGGATCGAATGATCGAACTCGCCTGGTAGAAATCGAGCGTGCGGAAGATCGAGACATTGGGCCGGATCACGAGATCGGGCGGCGCGTGCCTGTGCTTGGCGGCGACGATGGTCGAACCCATGATGAGGAGCGTCGTGAACATGCTCTCCCAGGCGCCCGGCATGTCGCTTCGTTCCGCCGCCGGAACGCCGAATACGTCGACGGCGATGACGAGATCGGCGCGTCCGAACAGCCGATCGAACGGCAGCGGATTGGTGGCGCCGCCATCGACCAGGATGCGGCCGTCCATCAGCACGGGCCGGAACAGGCCGGGAAATGCAATCGAGGCGGCAAGCGCCGGCCGCAGCGGTCCGGATGAAAACGTCGCTTCCTCCCTGCGGTGCAGATCGGTCGCCATCGTAATGAGCGGAATTGCTAGCGCGGCAAATTCGTCGGGAATCGCGTCCGGCAAAAACTGCGCGCAGAATTTCTCGGCGTCCATCTGCGTCGCCTGGCTGAATGCGCCGGATAGCAGGTCCGAAAGCTTCCCCGCGCGCGCCTGGACCAGGCGGCTCATGGTTTCGCGCCGATCGTGCGCGAATCTGATGACGTGGTGGCGGATGTCTTTGCCACGCATCCTGGCCGCGTAAGCGGCGCCGATCAACGCCCCAATCGAGGTGCCGGCAATGGCAACCGGCTTCACGCCCATCTCATCGAGCGCCTCGATTACCGCAATATGCGCTAAGCCACGCGCGCCGCCAGAGCCGAGCGCGAGTGCGAAGGTCTTCATGCGTTGGCCTGCATAGCAAACTCCCAGCCTGTGGCGGCGAGCGGCCGCACCAGCTCGGCCTTGGCCGCCGCGTATGCGCTCGTGGCGGTGCCGTCGCGCACGCGCCCGGCGATGCCTTGCATGATCGCGGCGAGGCGAAAAAAATTGTAGGCGAAATAAATCGGCAGATGCGGTCGCGGATCGAGCCCGGTGCGCGCCACGTAAGTCTCGACGTAGCCGGTAAGCGAGGGAATGCCGAGCGCGGCGAGGTCGAACCCGAGCAGCGAGCCGGTGCCGGCCTGCGAATGCGGCATGTGCCACGCCATCAAATGGTAGGAGAAATCGGCAAGCGGATCGCCCAGCGTGGAGAGTTCCCAATCGAGCACGGCCGAGATTTTTGGCGCGTCGGGCGCGACAATGATGTTGTCGAGACGGTAGTCGCCATGCACCAGGCGCGGCGGCAGGCCCGGCGGCAAATGCGCCGGCAGCCAGGCAATCAGGCGCTCCATCTCCTCGATCCGCTCGGTCTCGGACGCGCGGTACTGCTTCGACCAGCGCTCCACCTGGCGCGCCACATAGTTCTCGCCGCGTCCGTAGTCGCCAAGTCCGATTTTCGCCGGATCGAAGTTATGCAGCCGCGCCAGGGTCGCGTTCATAGCGTCATAAACTTGCGCGCGTTCGGCAACATCGGATCCCGGCATCTGCGGTTCCCAGAATACGCGGCCCTCGACATAGGCCATGACAAAAAACGCCGTGCCGATGATGGCCTCGTCGGCGCAGTAAAGCACCGGCTCGGCGACCGGAAATCCTTGCGTGTGGAGCGCGCTGATCACGCGGTATTCGCGATCGACGGCATGAGCGGAGGGCAGAAGCTTTCCCGGCGGCTTTCGGCGCAGCGCATAGCGTCGCAGCGGTGTTTCGACCAGATAAGTCGGGTTCGATTGGCCGCCCTTGAACTGACTGACCACGATCGGCCCGGCAAAGCCCGCGACATGCTCGCCCAAATAGGCTTCGAGCCGCCCGGTATCGAACCGCAGCCGCTCGGCGACGTCTCGGGTGCCGGAAAAGGCGTTCTGGCGGTCAGAATTGGTCATAGGCGGAGGTTAGCTCCTTCCTATGTGATGTCATTTACTTTTCTATGGCCGCCACGCCGGCACGATGTCGGTCTTGAAAAAATCATCGCCTTTAAAAAGCAAAGTATCGTCGCGAGCTTTCGCCAACGCATAAACAAAGCAGTCGCCGAAGTTCAACGCCGCAGGAGAGCGACCTCTACCATACTGCTCAAACGCTTTTCTCGCGAGCATTCCTTGCTTGTCATCGACACCCCGAACATCGATTCGAAGCTCAGTCAGTGTCTGGTCGAGTCGCGCTGCTTCAGGCTCTCGACGTTGGCTCATTAGAACGATCATAGTTTCGACCACGGAAACAACTGACATAACCACGGTCGGTGTGCGGAGGATGAGATCATCAAAAATAAAGCGCTCCTTTTCACGAAGGATCATTGCGACGAGTGCCGAGGTATCGACGACCATCAGTCAAAGTGCCCGAATTCGTTGTATCCGATAATTTCATCGTCGGTCAGATGCTCATTGATGACGGGCAAAGAGTCGAAATACGCATAGAGTTCAGCAAGCCTGCGTTTGCGCGCCGCGATTTCACTTTCCTTCAACGGCACATGTTCGAGGCGCTCACGGACCGCCTGCTTGACCGCGTCGGTAATGCTCTCGCCGGTGCGTTCCGCCAAGGTTCGGATCATCTGGTCGGCTTCCTGATCCTTGATCAGAATGGCCATCGTATACTCCGTATATATCCGTTCGTGAAAGTATATATCCGTGTGCTCCGCTTTTCTAGCCCTTTGATCCAACGTGTTTTTCCCGTTCCACCGCGCGCCAGCCGATGTCATGCCGATAGAATCCCTCAGGCCACCGGATGCGGGCAACGGCTTCGTAGGCGCGCCTTTGCGCCTCACTTACCGTCTTGCCGATCGCCGAAATATCGAGCACGCGGCCGCCGTTGGCGAGGATGCGTCCGCCCTCGGCCTTGGTGCCGGCATGGAAGATTTCCACCCCCTCAACGGCAGCCGCTTCGTCGAGGCCTTCGATCATTGTGCCGCGGGCATAGGTCCCGGGGTAGCCCTTGGCGGCCATCACCACGGTGAGCGCGGGGTCGGCGTACCAGCGCAGGTCGAAGTTTTTGAGCATGCCGTCGCGGCTTGCCAGCAGCGCCGGCACCAAGTCCGACATCAGGCGCAGCATCAGCACCTGCGTCTCCGGATCGCCGAAGCGGGCATTGTATTCGATGAGCTTCGGGCCTTCGCCCGTGATCATCAGCCCGGCATAAAGCACGCCCTTATAGGGCGCGCCCATCGCCTTCATCGCCTGCATCGTCGGGGCGACGATCTCCTTCATGATGCGCGCGCTCATGGCGGCATCGATATTCGGCGCCGGCGAATAGGCGCCCATGCCGCCGGTATTCGGTCCCTTATCGCCGTCATAGGCGCGCTTGTGATCCTGCGCCGTCGTGAGCGGGATCGCGGTCTCGCCGTCGCACAGCGCGAAAAAGGAGGCCTCTTCGCCGTCGAGGAATTCTTCCACCACGACCTCGCCGCCCGCTTCGCCCAAGCCGCCGCCGAACATCATGTCGATTGCCGTTTCGGCTTCGGCGGCGGTCTGCGCCACGACCACGCCCTTGCCGGCGGCAAGCCCATCGGCTTTGACGACGATCGGCGCGCCGCGCGAGCGCAGATAGGTTTTGGCCGGACCGGCGGCGCTGAAGCGTTCATAGGCCGCGGTCGGAATGCCGTTGGCGCGGCACAAATCCTTGGTGAACCCTTTGGAGCCTTCGAGCCGCGCCGCGGCTTTGGTCGGCCCGAAGGCTTTGATGCCTGCCGCATCGAGATCGTCGACGATGCCGGCGCAGAGCGGGGCTTCCGGCCCCACCACGACGAAATCGATGCCGGTCGTGCGGCAGAATGCGATGACGGCGGCGTGATCGGCGAGGTCGAGCGCAACGCATTCGGCGTCGCGCGCGATGCCGGCATTGCCCGGCGCACAGTACAGCCGGTCGGTGAGCGGACTTGCCGCCATTTTCCAGGCCAGCGCATGCTCGCGCCCGCCGGAGCCCAACAGCAGAATGTTCATAGATCAGAATGCCTTGGCGGACTTGTCGGCGGGACTTGACCCGCCCACGCAATGGACCGCACTAATCGCCATGGAGTTCGCCGACTCGTCAACCTGCCGTCTGTGCAGAACCGAATGAACGAACCGCGTCTCAATCTGCCGGAACTGACCGTCTCCGAACTGTCGACGGCGCTCAAGCGCACCGTCGAAGACAGCTACGGCTACGTGCGCGTGCGCGGTGAAGTGTCGGGCTATAAGGGCCCGCATTCTTCGGGACATGTTTATTTCGCGCTCAAGGACGAGAACGCCAAGATCGACGCGGTGATCTGGAAAGGTGCATTCGGCCGGATGCGGCTCAAGCCCGAGGAAGGCCTTGAGGTCATCGTCACCGGCAAGCTCACGACCTATCCCAGCCGCTCGAGCTACCAGATCATCGTCGAGACGCTGGAGCCGGCCGGACTCGGCGCGCTGATGGCGCTCCTTGAAGAGCGCAAGCAAAAACTCGCCGCCGAGGGATTGTTCGACGAGGCGCGAAAGCAGCTCTTGCCGTTTCTGCCCACGGTGATCGGCGTCGTCACGTCGCCGACCGGGGCCGTGATCCGCGACATCTTGCATCGGCTCGCCGACCGCTTCCCGCGCCACGTCCTCGTCTGGCCGGTCAAAGTGCAGGGCGACGGCTCGGCCGCCGAGGTCGCCGCTGCGATCGAGGGTTTCAACGCGCTGGAGGTGCACGCCGCTTCGCCTTTGCCGCCCCGACCGGATTTGATCATTGTCGCGCGCGGCGGCGGCTCGCTCGAGGACTTGTGGTCGTTCAACGAGGAAATCGTCGTGCGTGCGGCGGCGGCAAGCTTTATCCCGCTGATTTCCGCGGTCGGCCACGAAACCGACGTGACGCTGATCGATTTCGCCGCCGACCGGCGCGCGCCGACGCCGACCGCCGCCGCCGAAATGGCGGTGCCGGTACGCGCCGACCTTCTTGTCGACGTCGATGCGCTGGCGCGACGCGCGCTCGCCACGTGGCTGCGCAATCAGGAGGCGCGGCGGAGCGAGCTGCGCTCGGCGGTCCGTGCGCTGCCGGATGCCGACGAGGTGCTGGCATTGCCGCGACAGAGGCTCGATCACGCCGCGGCAAGATTGCCGCGGGCGTTGCGCGCCAACGCTCACAGCCATCATGTCGCATTCTCGCAGATCGGCGGCCGGCTGAATAAGCAAATGATGCTCGGCCAAGTCGAACGCCGGCGCGAGCGCTATGGCGCTATGGCGCTGCGGCTGCGCGCGGGCGTCGCCGCGAATATTGCGGTCCATCGCACGCGTCTTGCCCGCGACGGCGAAAGGGTGAGTGCGTTCGTCGATCGCGCACGCCGCGCAGTTCGCCAGTCTATCGCCGTACGGCGGGCACGCGCCGAGCGCGGCGGCCAACTCCTTGCGGCATTTTCCTATCGCGGCGTATTGGCGCGCGGCTTTGCGCTCGTCCGCGACGCGGCGGGCCGGCCGCTGCGCACGGCAGCCGCGGTCGGTGCCGGCATGCCGATCGAAATCGAATTCGCCGACGGCCGCGTCGGCGCCCGCGCCGATGATTCACCGTCTACGGCTAAGTCTGGCGGCGAGGCGGCCAAGCCGCGCCTGCGGCGTGGCGGCGGTGCCGGGCAGGGCGATTTGTTCTAGAACCGGAAGGAAGTCGTCATGCAGGGCAAGATCGCAGTCGAGGAACACTTCGCCATTGGCGCGACGGCGTCAAAGTCGGTGCGCTTTCCGAATGATCCTTATTGGTCGGGGATCGAAGGCAAACTCATCGATCTATTCGACCGACGCCTCGCCGAAATGGATGCATCCGGCATCGGCTGTGAAGTGCTGTCGCTCAATGCCAACGGCATCCAGGAAATTCCCGAGGCCGCCAAGGCGGTCGCGCTGGCCCGCGAGGCCAACGATGCCTTGGCGGTGGCCGTCGCCAAGCGGCCCGACCGCTTCGCCGCGCTCGCGGCACTGCCGATGCAGGATCCGCAAGCCGCCGCTGCCGAACTGCAACGCTGCGTGCGCGATCTCAAATTCAAAGGCGCGTTGGTCAACGGCTTTTCCCAAGTCGGCGCCGCCGACTCCGCGGTCTATTACGACCTGCCGCAATACCGGCCGTTCTGGGCCGAGGTCGAGCGCCTAGGCGTGCCGTTCTACCTGCATCCGCGCTATTCGCTGCCCAGCCGCCGGCAAAGGTATGAAGGCCATCCCTGGCTGATCGGTTCGCCGTGGGATTTTGCCGAAGAGACCGCGATCCATTCGTTGCGGCTGATGGGCTGCGGGCTGTTCGATGAATATCCAAAACTGCAAATCGTGATCGGTCATCTCGGCGAGCGCATCCCGTTCGATCTATGGCGGCTCGATCACCGGCTGAGTAAGCTGCCGGGCCGGCCGGCCAAGCGAACCATGGCCGAATATTTCCGGCAAAATTTTCACATCACGACGAGCGGCAATTTCTGCACGCAATCGCTGATCCAAGCCGTCCTCACTGTCGGCGCCGACCGCGTGCTGTTCGCCGTCGATTATCCGTTCGAGGATCATGCACAGGCGTCGTCGTGGTTCGATGCCGTCGAGATCGCCGAGCAGGATCGGATCAAGATCGGCCGCGACAATGACAACGC
>Ga0210394_10004081_pt1 | contig 17397 bp, 18 predicted proteins | sample IncBWC12MmetaG_FD_160121 | JGI IMG/M metagenome (GOLD analysis project Ga0210394, IMG submission 160121) | Forest soil microbial communities from Barre Woods Harvard Forest LTER site, Petersham, Massachusetts, United States - Inc-BW-C-12-M | ecosystem: Environmental > Terrestrial > Soil >... | reverse complement strand
ATAGCGGAAACGGCAAAGGTGAAGGCCAATAGCCCAAATCTCAGGGCCAGTGGCCGAGCCAAGCCCAAGCGTCCCATCATTCCCCCTGCCCATTTTCTATTCATAATGCAGATTTTTTAATCACCGCGCCCCAGGCACAGCCAAATCCTTCATGGAAAATGTATCCAGTCAACGTTCGTTTAACTGGCATAAATTTTGCGACTTCCCCTTCGCTCGCCTAGTCAACATTGGCGCTCAGGGCGGCGATTATTGGGGGAAAGGACAGGACATGGCAATCGTTCCATCACCGGCTTGGCTCAATGAAGGCGATAATGCCTGGCAGTTGGCGGCGGCAACATTCGTCGGCCTTCAAAGTATTCCAGGGCTGACCGTCCTCTATGGCGGCATCGTCAAAAAGAAGTGGGCGATCAACTCCGCCTTTATGTCGATATACGCGTTTGCATCGGTTTTGGTCGTCTGGGTTCTCTTCGACTACAATATGGCGTTCGGGCCGCAATGGTTTCCATTCCTCGGTAAACCCGGATTGGCGGTTTCGGCCGCCTTTACGTTAGGTCAAGCGACAGTTCCGGCCGCAGCAGCGGGCATGCCGCCCCTCGCCTTTCCAATGGCGACGCTGATGTTCTTCCAGTTCGTGTTCGCTGCGATCACGGTTATCATTCTTGGCGGATCCGTTCTCGGCCGTATGAACTTCACGGCCTGGATGATCTTCTGCCCGGTTTGGATGACGCTGGTTTACACCGTAGGGGCGTTCAGCCTCTGGGGTGGCGGCTGGCTGGCAACCTTGGGCGCGGCGGACTTCTCGGGTGGTTACGTCATCCATCTCGCCGCCGGTACGTCGGGCTTTGTTGCGGCTTGGGTTATCGGCCCGCGTCTTCAGGCCGACCGCGACCACTTCCCGCCGAATAGCTTGCTGATCACGCTGGTCGGCGCCGGAATCCTGTGGATCGGCTGGGACGGCTTCAACGGCGGCGACCCGTACTTTGCCAACGCCGACGCCGGCGCCGCAGTGCTCAACACCAACACCGCCACAGCAACGGCCCTTCTGGTCTGGACGCTGATGGACAAGATGGCCTATGGCAAGCCGTCAGTGCTCGGCGCCGTCAACGGCATGATCGCCGGTCTGGTCGGCATCACTCCTGCCGCCGGTTACGTCGACGGCTGGGGCGCGATCATCATCGGCGTTTGCGCCGGCATCATTCCGTGGCTGAGCATGAACAAGTTCCAGAAGCTCGGCTTCATGCAGAAAGTGGACGATACGCTTAGCGTGTTCTCCACCCACGGCGTGGCCGGTCTTATGGGCGGCTTGCTGACCGGCATCTTGGCGAACCCTGCGATGCTCGAATACATCGGCACCGACAAGGACGCGCCTGGCGTCAACATCACCGGCTGGCTTTACGGCAATCCCGGTCAATTCCTGCTTCAGGCGGAAGCTGCCGCGTTCATCATCGTGTACAACGCCATCGCCACCTTCATCATCCTCAAGGTGATCTCGATCTTCGTCAGTCTGCGCATGGACGAGGCCACCCTGAAAGTGGGCGACGATGCGGTGCACGGCGAGACCGCCTACGCGATCGGCGCCGAGGGCGACTAATAGTCCCCGCGTCACTTCCCTTGCGAGCATGATGGCCGCTCGCAAGTCAGGGTCCGCGCTTCTCTTGTAGTAGCGCGGACCCATGGCGGCCCTAAAAGGGGCCGCCTTTTTTTGTGAGCTGGCGGCCCTAAAAGGGGCCGCCTTTTTTGTGAGCTGGCGGCCCCAAACGGGGCCGCTCTTTTTGTCGAGGTATGACCCCGCCGGGTATCCCGGGCAGAACCGGGCCCTGTCACGTGCAGGTCATGTATCGCGGACTAGCTTCGCTCGAATGCCAGCGCCATTTTGAGGGATGCTATGAGCAACAAGCTGCTGTCGACCGTTGCGTTAGCCGTGATCGCGGGCCTAGTCCCGGTCTTGACCACCGGCACCATCGCCGCCGCCGCGGAGTCGACCGCGCCAGACGGCGCCTCCGGCCCCGGCCCGCAAGACGCTGCACCCACCGCGACGCCGATCAAGCACCTCGTCGTTATCTTCAACGAGAACGTCTCGTTCGACCATTACTTCGCGACCTACCCTAAAGCCACCAATCCGCCGGGCGAGCCGGCGTTCACGGCCAAACCCGGCACGCCGAAAGTCGACAACCTCGCCAATGCGAATCTTCTGACCAACAATCCGAATTTCACCAACACGGCGAATGGCAGCGATGCCGCCGAGCCGTTCCGGCTCGATCGCAGCCAGGCCTTCACCGCCGATCAAAATCACGCCTACACCGCCGAACAACAGGCCTATAACGGCGGTAAGGCCGACTTGTTTCCCAAATTTACCGGCAAGGCGACCAATGGCGGCGCCGGCGCCTTCGGCACCAAGGGCCAAGTCATGGGCTATTACGACGGCAACACGGTCGCCGCGATGTGGAACTACGCGCAGCATTTCGCGATGAGCGATAACGCCTTCGGCGACACCTACGGCCCGTCGACGCCGGGGATGCTCAACATCTCTTCCGGCCAGACCAACGGCATGACGATCGTGGCCACGACCAAAAAGCCCTCCACCGTGGCCGCCGTTTCCTATTACATCAATGACGGCGCGGGCGGCCTCACCGTGATCAACGACGTCGATCCCGGCTACGACATTTGCTCGAATCCGAACGACCAGGCGATGATGTCAGGCAAAACCATCGGCGATCTCCTCAACGGCGCCGGCATCACCTGGGGCTCGTTCATGGGCGGCTTCCGCCTCGACACGGCCAACGCCAACGGCTCGACCGGCTGCAAACGCTCAACGCATTCGACCGTGGTCGGCTCCGATGTCGTGGACTACATCCCGCATCACGCCTGGTTTCAGTATTACGCTTCGACCGCCAATCCGAAACACGAACGGCCGAGCTCGCTCGCGGCGATCGGCTACTGTCTCGAGCACGACGGCACGACGCGCGATCCCGCCAATCACAACTACGATTTGACGGATTTCTACGACGCGGTGAAGGCCGGAAATTTTCCGTCGGTGTCCTATATCAAGATGCCGGCCTACCAGGACGGTCATGCGGCTTATTCGGATCCGCTCGACGAGCAGGACGGCACGGTGATGCTTATGAATTTTCTCGAACAGCAGCCGGATTGGAAAAGCACTGCCGTGATCATGACCTGGGACGATTCCGACGGCTGGTACGATCACGTTTTCGCAAAAGTGACGAGTCCGTCCTTCGACGCCGAAGCGGACCAGCTCGATGGCCCGGGCAAGTGCGGCACGGGTGCGGCGCTGCCTGGCGCCGGCGGCAAGCCGGTGAACGGCCGCTGCGGTCCCGGCACGCGGATCCCTTTCCTTGTGATTTCGCCGTGGTCGAAGTCCAATTATGTCGGCCACGCGCAGATTTCGTTCGCCTCCGTGGTGCGCTTCATCGAGGATAACTGGTTGCGCGGGCAGCGGCTCGGCGACGGCTCGTTTGACGCGACGGCGGGATCGATTAATGGTCTGTTCGACTTCGCCGGCTCCGGCAAAACTGCGACGCTTTATCTCGATCCGGCGAAAGGCATGCCGCTCGATGCCCCGCCGGCCTCCGGAGGCGCTCACTGAAGCCAATCTCGCCGCTCCGCTGGCTTATCGGCGCGAGCCTGCTTTGCGCCGCCATGCCGTTGGGCGTGGCGGCAACTTTGCAATCGCTTCCCGCTTCCCATCCGGAATCGTCGTCGAGTTTGGCACCGTCCGCCGGCGGAAATCCGCATCCTATTGCGCTCGTGCGCCCGCCCGCCGGACCGTTGTCGGCGATGGCAGAGCTTGGCCGGCTGATTTTTTTCGATGCGAGCCTGTCATCGTCCGGCCGGCTGTCCTGCGCAGCATGCCATAGTCCGCAGCACGCCTATGGGCCGCCGGGCGATCTGCCGGTGATGCGCGGCGGTCCGCAATTGTCGCGCCCAGGCGTTCGCGCTGTCCCGTCGCTCACCTATCTGGAACGTCAGCCAAGTTTCGCGATCGGCCCCGACAACGAGGAAAATGAAAACGTCAGCCTGGCGCAACTTGTCGCGTTAAGCCAGGACGCGGTACGCGTGCAGAAAACCGCTCCGCAGGCGAGCCAAGCGGCGACCAATATGGTGCCGCAAGGAGGTCTGTTCTGGGATGGCCGCGCCGACACGCTGCAAGACCAGGCGCTTTCGCCCTTGCTCGACCCACGCGAAATGGACGGCGGCAGTATCGCCATCGTTGCGGGCAAATTGCAGCGCGCTCCTTACGCGGCGCGTTTTGTGGAACTGTTCGGAAGTTCGGTCTGGTCCAATCCGCGCCTTGCGGTCAGCGAGGCGCTATTCGCCGTCGCGCGCTATCAAATCGAAGACCCGAGCTTTCACTCTTATTCGAGCAAGTTTGATTTCTGGCTGGAAGGTAAAGCGCGCCTTGCCGCCAGCGAGCAGCGCGGCTATGCGCTGTTCAACGATCCGGCCAAAGCCAATTGCGCCGGCTGCCACGTCGACCAGCCAAGCCGCGACGGCCTGCCGCCGCTGTTCACCGATCACCAGTTCGAGGGCTTGGGCGCGCCGCGCAATGCCGCGCTTGCCGTCAACGGCGATCCCGGCTTCTTCGATCTCGGCATTTGCGGGCCCTATCGCCGGGACATGTCCGGCGACACGCAATATTGCGGACTGTTCATGACGCCGACGTTGCGCAATGCGGCGACGCGACACGCATTCTTTCACAACGGTGTCTATTCAAGCCTCAAGCAAGTTCTGGATTTCTACGACTTCCGCGACACCCAAGCGCAGAAAATCTATCCGCGGGGCGCCGATGGGGCCGTGCAAAAATTCAACGATGTGCCACCGCTCGATCAGGCCAACGTCGACGTCACCGATCCGCCGTTCAACCGCAAGTCAGGCGATACCCCGGCAATGATCGAGGCGGACGAGAACGACATCATCGCGTTCCTCAACACGCTGGTGGACGGCTACAGGGAAAAATAGTGCGTTCGCATCCCGCGCCAGCGGAGCCGATCGGTGAGGCTACAGCCGGACCAAGCTGCGTGCCACGCGCCGGCCCTCGGCGGCAATCCAGTCGAGGATGGCGACATCTACCTCGTCGAAGCCGGCGGGCAGGCGGCGGCGCGGCATTCGTTCCGCCACAACGATTTGCGAGCGCGCGATCACGGCGGCAAGCGTCTCCAAATCGGTATATTGCACTATCGGGATTGCCACTGCCGCCTCCGGCCAGCCTTCGGATGCAAACTCGCGCGATCCGTGGTTGTTCCAATGAGTCGCGCGGCTCGCGCCGCAGGTTCAAATTTCAATGCCAGGATGTCCCGCGAAGGGCAGCAGTGCGGCAAACTCACGGCACTCCCGCGCAAACTTTCGGCAATATTCGCCTAAGCGCGGCCGGTCAGCCGGTTGCCACACACTCTAAATGCCGCGCCGCGTCCCCAAAAAGGAACTTTCCGGATTAATGCGCCGCCCAGACGATTTTTTGCGATCCGACCGGGACGCCGAGCAAATAATACTTTGGCTCAAGGGAATATTACCCTTCGGAAGGCTGGCGTTAGTGCCGTCCCAACAGTACATAGAGGCGGGAAATACGCTTTCAAACTTCAGATCAGCCCAAATAACGATCAGCCTACGCGATGGAGGATTTGCATGGCTCTTCAAATTGGCGATACCGCCCCGGATTTCGAAGCCGAAACCACGGAAGGCAAAATCCGCTTCCACGACTGGATCGGCAACAACTGGGTGGTGCTGTTCTCGCACCCCAAGGATTTTACGCCGGTGTGCACCACCGAGCTCGGCACGATGGCGCGGCTGAAGCCGGAATTCGACAAGCGCGGCGTCAAAATCATCGGGCTGTCGGTCGATCCGGTCGACAACCACAAGAAGTGGGCGAGCGACATCAAGGACGTCGTCGGCTTCGCCCCGAACTATCCGATGATCGGCGACACCGATCTGAAGATTTCAAAAGCCTACGGCATGTTGCCGGCGAGCACGACCGGCACGTCGGAGGGCCGCACGCCCGCCGATAACCAAACGGTGCGCAACGTGTTCATCATCGGGCCCGACAAGAAGATCAAGCTCGTGCTCGTTTACCCGATGACGACGGGGCGTAATTTCGATGAAGTGCTGCGCGTGGTCGATTCATTGCAGCTCAACGCCAAGCATCGGGTGGCGACGCCGGCGAACTGGAAGCAAGGCGAAGACGTGATCCTCACCGGCGCGGTGAGCGACGAAGAAGCCAAGAAGCTTTACCCGGGCGGCTGGAAGACCCCCAAGCCCTACATCCGGGTGGTGCCGCAACCGCGGTAGCAACTCGCCCAAACCTCTGCTTTGATTGTGGGAGCGCGGCCGGAAGCGTGGCCGCGCTCTTTTCGTGTCAGGGAAACTGCAATGCTCGTGCTGTATCACACGTCGCACTCCACCTGCAGCCAGAAGGTTCGGCTGGTGCTGCACGAGAAAAACGCCAAATTCGACGAAGTCCGTATTGATCTCGCGAAGAAGGAGCAGCTCAAGCTGGACTATCTCGCGCTTAACCCGAACGGCGTGGTCCCGACCCTCCTCGACGATGGCGTGCCGATCGTCGAGTCGAGCGTCATCTGCGAATACCTCGACGAAAAATATCCGCAGAACCCGCTGGTTCCCTCCGACATCGTCGAGCGCGCGCGCATGCGCGCCTGGATGCATTACATCGAGGAAGTGGCGGTGGGCGCCATCCGCGTGCCGTCGTTCAATCGCGCATTCCTCTACCGCTTCAAGGGGCAAGATCAAAAGCGGTTCCAGGCCCAGGAGATCGACCCGCGTCCGGTGCGCAAGGAACTGTTCCAGCGCATGGGCTCGCCCAAGGGCTTCTCGAGGGAAAACGTCGATAAATCTCTCGGCGAGCTATCCGAAACCTGCCGGCGCATGGACGAGGCGATCGCGAAAAACGGGCCGTGGTTGATGGGTGAGCAATTCACGCTTGCCGACGTACTGGTGATGCCAAGCATCGACCGGATGGCGGATCTCGGCCTGTCGACGATTTGGGAAGGCAAATATCCCGGCGTCAGCGAGTGGTATGAGCGGCTAAAGGCGCGGCCCGCTTTCAAGGCGACTTATTATCCCGGCTCGCGTGTGACGGATTTCTTGCCGCTGCAACCTCTTTATGCCGCCGAACGCGAATGAAAAACACGAGCCGCACGATGAATCCCGACGCAGAATCCCAGCCGCCGTTCGCCGACTTCATGGGCATGAAAATTATGCACGTCTCAAAGGATAGGGTCGTGGCGGAAATGACCGTGCGTGAGGAACTCAATAACCGCTTCGGTGCGCTTCACGGCGGCGCGGTCATGGCGCTTGCCGACAATCTCGGCGGCACCGCCACGATGGCAAACCTGCCGCCGGGTGGACGCACCGCGACCATCGAAAGCAAGACAAATTTTTTCGCCGCGATTCCCGTCGGCGACACCGCGCATGCCGAATGCACGCCGCTGCATCGCGGCCGCAGCACCATGGTCTGGCAGACGCGCATCACGCGCAACGACGGCAGGCTATGCGCGCTCGTCATCCAGACGCAGATCGTCATCCTTCCGGAGAAGGGTCGAGGCGGCTCCGAATAAGAGTCGAGGCGGCTGCGGTCACGCCACTTTATAGAACTTCAGCACGACCGCGGCCGGCTCGCGCTCGCCGGTGCACACGATAATGTGCCTCGCCATCCAGGCATAGCGGTCCGCGCTGGTCTCGAAGAACGTCGCGCCGCGGAAGTAATAGCTGCCCGGATCGGCTCGGCGGCCGGCTGCGAGAGCCTCCATCACGTCGGCCGGACCGTGGCGCAGCGCGTGATTGTGCACAAAGATCGATGCGCCGTCGTCGGTGCGTAGCGTGTAGCGCGCCTCAAGCTCCGCAACGCCGTCGCTGCGAACAAGCTGCCAGTCGGCGCCCGGCAGCACGGTGCCGCGCAGGTCCGGTCCGGAAAAATCGCCGCCGGTGATCGGCACCACGCGACGGCGGCCCTTGTTAAAAACGCCGAGGTCTTGCGGTGGACCGACCGTGACATGCGCGCCGAATATGAAGTCGAGCCGAGGCGCGGCGGAATGCATGTTTGCCATTTCGAACTCCCGGTGTCATCGTCGGCCAACGATCCAACATTTACGGACATTTGCAATGGCCATGGATGTCCGCGCCGCTGTGGCCTACGCCCCCGGCAAACCGCTTGAGGTGACGACGGTCCAGCTCGATGGTCCGCGCACCGGCGAAGTCCTGGTTGAGATCAAGGCGACGGGAATCTGCCATACCGACGAATTCACGCTCTCGGGTGCCGATCCGGAAGGTTTATTTCCCACCATCCTGGGTCACGAGGGCGCGGGCATCGTCGTCGATGTCGGTCCCGGCGTGACGTCGGTCAAAAAGGGCGACCACGTCATTCCGCTCTACACGCCGGAATGCCGCACCTGCCCGTCGTGCTTGTCGCGCAAGACCAATCTATGCACCGCTATTCGCGCCACGCAGGGCCAGGGCGTCATGCCCGACGGCACATCGCGCTTCTCGATCGAGGGCAAGAAGATTCACCACTATATGGGCTGCTCGACCTTCGCCAATTTCACCGTGCTGCCGGAGATTGCGGTGGCAAGAATTCGCGACGACGCGCCATTCGACAAAGTCTGCTACATCGGCTGCGGCGTCACCACCGGCGTCGGCGCGGTGATCAACACCGCGAAAGTCGAACCGGGCGCGAAGTGCATCGTATTCGGTCTCGGCGGCATCGGGCTTAATGTCATTCAGGGGCTGCGCCTCGTCGGCGCCGACATGATCATCGGCGTCGACCTGAACCCCGAGAAGAAGGCCTGGGGCGAACGCTTCGGCATGACGCATTTCGTCAACCCGAAGGAAATCGGCGGCGATCTCGTCGCCCATCTCGTCAACCTGACCAAGAGCGGCGCCGATCAGATCGGCGGCGCCGATTACACGTTCGAATGCGTCGGCAATGTCGGTCTGATGCGCGCGGCGCTGGAAAGCTGCCATCGCGGCTGGGGCCAGAGCATCATCATCGGCGTTGCCGGCTCGGGTCAGGAGCTCGCGACGCGGCCGTTTCAGCTCGTGACCGGCCGGGTGTGGCGCGGCACCGCCTTCGGCGGCGCCCGTGGCCGCACCGACGTGCCCAAAATCGTCGATTGGTACATGGAGAGTAAGATCGAGATCGATCCGATGATCACCCACACCATGCCGCTCGCCGAGATCAACACGGCCTTCGCGTTGATGCGTGACGGCAAGTCGATCCGCAGCGTCGTGGTGTATTAGCCTCCTCGTCGCCTCGGCTCAGTCGACTTTGATATTTGCCGCCTTGATGATCGGCCACCATTTATCGGCTTCGGCCTTTTGAAAGGCGCCGAATGCGTCCGGCGACTGGAGATCGCGCGAGGCGATCTGCTGCCCCAGCGCGTTGAGCTTGTCTTTCACATTCGCGTCCGCCAATGCCGCGACGGTCGCGGCATTGAGCTTGGCGAGGACGCCCTGCGGCGTGCCCTTCGGCGCCCACATCCCGAACCAGATCGACGCATAAAAGCCCGGCAAGCCGGCCTCGTCGGTGGTCGGGACCTCAGGCAAACTGGCAAGGCGGGTCTTGGCCGGGACGGCTATGGCCCGGATGGTGCCGGCCTTCACCTGAGCCGTGAAATTCGACGACGGTTCGATCATCATGTCGATCTGCCCGGCCATCATGTCTTGCACCGCCGGCCCGTCGCCGCGATACGGCACGAACTGGAACGTGGTCCCGGTGGCGTTCTGGAATGAAATGCCGGCGAGGTTCCCGGTCGACCCGACGCCGGGAATGCCCACGCTTGCCTTGCCGGGATTGGCCTTGAGCCACGCAATGAGCTCTGTCAGGTTTTTCACCGGCAAACTGTTCTTGACGCAGATCAACAGCGGCTCGTAGGCCAATTCGGCGATCGGCACTAGATCCGTGAGCAGATTGAAATCCAATTTGTAGAGGCCGCCGATCAGGACATTCGTCGTCAAGGTCCCGACGCACAGCGTGTAACCGTCGGCCGCCGCGTGCACGACCTTGGCGACGCCGATGCCGCCGGCGGCGCCGGCGAGATCTTCGACAATGACCGTTTGACCGAGTGACGACCCCATGGGATTGGCGAGCATCCGCGCCAGCACGTCCGTTGCGCCGCCTGCGGCGAACGGGACGACAATCGTGATCGGCCGCGTCGGATAGTCGACCGCGAACGCGTAATTCGGATAGGCGCCGGCGGCGGTAGCGCCGGCGGCGAGATGAAGAAGATTTCGGCGTGACAGCGTCATGTTTTTCTTCCCCGTTATTATGCCGGTGACGATTTCGTTCATTCCGGCTTTAGATGCGCAAATTGCACCACCTTGCGCCATTTGTCGGTATCGGCGGCGATAAACTTCGCGAAATCCGCGGGCGAATTCGGCGGCATTACCAGACCGCCGAGGTCGGCGAGCCGTGCCCTAAGTCCAGGGTCGGCGATCGCCGCATTTATTTGCTTATTCAGCGCTTCGACGACCGCGTCCGGCGCACCCTTGGGCGCACCGAATCCGATCCAGCCGAACGCCTCATAGCCGGGCAGAAACTCAGCCATCGCCGGAACGCCAGGCAACAGATCAAGCCGCTCCGGCGTGGTGACTGCGAGCGCCCGGAATTTGCCCGCTCTGATCTGCGGCAGCGCGGTCGGCGTGACATCGAACATCACTTGCACTTGCCCGGCCAACAGATCGGTGATGGCCGGAGTCGAGCCGTGATAGGGCACATGCACGAGATCGACGCCGGCCATGTATTTGAACAATTCGCCGGCGACGTGCTGCGGCCCACCGACACCGGCCGAAGCCATGTTGATCTTGCCCGGATTGGCTTTGGCATAAGCGATGAATTCCGGCACCGTTTTGACGGGGAAGCTCGGCAGCACTTCCATGACGAGCGGGACCCGAAAGACGATCGCAATCGGCGCGATATCGCGCACGAAATCGAACGGAAGATTGGGAAAAAGCGCCTCGTTGATGGTATTTTGCGAGTTCACCAGAAGCAGCGTGTAGCCGTCGGGCGCCGCGTGCACGACTTGCTCGGTCGCGATATTTCCAGTAGCGCCGGGCCGCACTTGCACGACGAATTGCTGCCCGAGATGTTGCGAAAGGTATTGCGAAATCAAACGCGCGGTGATGTCGGAGGAGCTCGCGGCCGCCTGCCCGACGATCACTTGCACCGGCCGTGTCGGATAATCGAGCGCCGATGCGCGGCGTGAGATAACAGGCAATGCGGCGGCGGCCGCCCCTAGCTTTAGAATATCTCGGCGTTTCACGTTTTCTCCCCCGCGTTCCCGTCGCCTTATGCCGGCAATTGGGACGATGCCGAAGTTTATCGGCGGTGCTTACTATATCCGCATTCCGCTCATTGTCAGTAGATGCCGAACCGTCGCAGGAGCGGACCGCTCTACGCCAAGCGCCGCTGCAGCCGAGCCTCGCGCAAAAAGAGAAACAGCCCGGTCGCGACGACGATGGCGGAGCCGACCAGCAGGCTCACCGAAGGAACGTCGCCCCACACGGCGAATCCGATCACCAACGCCCAGACCAGCATGAGATAGTAAAACGGCGTCACCGCCGCGGCAGGCGCCAGGTGCAGCGCCCTGGTCCAGAACCACTGTCCGATCGCGTTGACGAGGCCGGTACCGAACAGCATCGCGGCGTCGAGCGCCGACGGCCAGCGCCAGCCGAACACCAGGAGAAAGCTGTGAAAGAAGGTAAGCACGGCCAACTGCCAGATGACCAGCGTATTGGCCGACTCGGTCCTGGTCATGCCGCGCACGGCGACGGTAACGGTGCCGTACATAATGGCGTTGATGAGCGCGAACAGCGCGCCGAGCGTCAGCGAATTCGCGCCGGGATTGGTCACGATCAGCACGCCCAGGAAGCCGATCACAAGCGCGCTGCCGCGCACATAACCGGCGCGCTCCTTTAGCCAGACGATCGAGACTACGGCCGCGAACAGCGGAGCGGAGAAATTGATGGCGACGGCGCCTGCCAGCGGCATCAAGCTGAAGGCGAGAAGCAATGCCGCCTGCGAAATCGATTGTGATAGGCCGCGCGCCAGGTGATCGCGCGGACGGTGCGTTGCGAACACGGACAATCCGGTGACCGGCAGCATCACGACGGCGCACGTAATGAACGAGGACAGTGAGCGCAGGAACAGCACCTCGCCGACCGGATAAATCGCAACGAGCCATTTGCTGGCTGCCGACGCGCCCGCGAACAACACGGTCGCGATGACCATCATGACGATGCCGCGAGGCACGTCCTCGGTCCGGCTGCTTATTTCTCTGAGATTAGCGCGCCCGGCAACCGATACGCTGGAAGCGTCCGCGTGCTTCTTGCCGGTTAGATCGTTCATCTCCCGACCGCGCCATCACCCTCGCGAGGCCCCATCGCCCGGCAGGAGCGGTCTATGACGCCGCCGATCGATTTGCAAACGAGCGTTTCGTAGGGCGCACCCTGCGGCAACGGCGCCATCTGCGCCCGAACCCCAGCCGTCAAATTGTGCTAAATAAAAGATCCGCGGCACCGAACTCGGGCCGCTGACGAAAAACATTTAATACAAGGTAGGGCCGCCGTGCTTGACCGATTTCGTACTATCACGCTCGCCGTCGCACTCCTAACGACCGGCTTGGCCGGTTCCGCCTGGGCACAGGATTTTCCGACGCGGCCGGTCACCATCATCGTGCCATCGACGGCCGGCGGAGGCACCGACATCATCTCCCGCATCGTCGGCGCTCAGCTTTCCACGCAGCTCGGTCAGCCCTTTGTCATCGAGAACGTTGCCGGCCCCGTAACCGGCACTCTCATGGCCGCGCACGCGACGCCGGATGGTTACACGCTGCTCGCTGGCCTCAATGCCAATATGGCGGTCAATCCGAGCCTGTTTAAGAGTCTCGCTTACGATCCGGTTAAAGATTTCGAACCCGTCGGGATGATGGCGAACTTTCCGTTCCTGGTGCTGGTGAGCAATAATCTTCCAGTCCAGTCGATCAAGGAGCTCATCGCGCTCGGCAAAGCGAAACCCGGCGAAATCAACTATGCGTCGGCGGGAAACGGCACCGGGCAAGAGCTGTCGATGGAATTGTTCAAGATGATGACCGACACAAATTTCACGATGGTGGCCTATCGCGGCGCGCAGCCGGCCTATCCCGATGTCATATCGGGCCGGGTGCCGGTGTTCTTCGACAATTTTGCCAGCGGATTGGGCGCGGCGAAGGCCGGCACGGTGCGGGCGCTCGCGGTTACCGGCACCGAGCGCTCGCCGCTTCTTCCCGACCTGCCGACGGTCGCCGAATCCGGCGTTCCCGGCTACCAATATTACGTGTGGTTCGGACTATGGGCGCCGCAAGCCACGCCGCAGCCGATTGTCGAAAAGCTCTACGCCGAAATCCAAAAGGCACTCGCCGATCCCGGCGTGATAGCGAGGATCGCCGCTTCGGCGGGCGTGCCCTCGCACATGCCGCTCGCCGACATCACGCCGTTCGTCAAAGCCGAGATCGCGAAATGGTCCGAGGTGGTCAAACGCGCCGGCGTGAGCGTGGAATAGATCGCGCGACGAAGCGATCGAAAAGGCTGGCGCGCTCGGAGAGATTCGAACTCCCGACCCTCAGATTCGAAGTCTGATGCTCTATCCAGCTGAGCTACGAGCGCGGCACGCGCAGAATAGTCGGTTCGCCGCAAAAGTCACTGCGCCCGTGGCACTTCGCATGCCGGCTTATTGAAGCGATCTATCGGTTCGCCGCGCTGCGCCGCGGAATAGCAATTCGCAATTCGGCACGAGGCAAAAAGCAATCTTGTGTCAGGGAACTTTCTCGGAACCTTCTCGGACTGCCATAGCCATGCCCGGACCGCTGAGGCGATATTTTGCCGATGCGAGGGAACGCGGCGGCGCCATATCCAGTTATCCGCCAGGTCCAACGATGGACGGAGACCCCATCATGTTCGACTATCGCAACTGGAATTACGATTACCGGAACCCGGAGGATCCATTCAGGAGCGATGCCAAGCTGGCTCCAAATGTGCGCGCGCCAAACGCCGCATGGGGCTGGATCGCCGCGGCGGTGTTTCTGGTGGTGATTTTGGCGGTCGCATTTGGCGTTGGACACAGTCCAGGGCAGCTTGGAACCAATACGGCGTCCAATGACGTAGCCCCGCCGGCGGCAACCCTTATGGCCCCGCGGGCAACCGTCCTGTCGCCGAGCACCATTGCCGGGCCTGGGACGCCGACGCCGCCGCCGACTATGGCGCCGAACGCCCCCGCGCAACCGGGCGCGACGCATTAGAGCATGAAAGGTTGAACCGCGGCGGGCTGCTCGCGCTATTCGAACGCCGGGTCGATCGGCACGCGATAGCCGTTGGCGAGGCGATTGGTCTCGTTGGCCATGCCGACGACCGCCATCAGTTCGCCGAACATCGCGTCGCTCATGCCCGCCTTGCGCGCCGCCGCGGTGTGACTGGCGATGCAATAGCCGCAGCCGTTGCTGACGCTCACCGCGACATAGATCAGCTCCTTGGTGAGCGCATCGAGCGCGCCGGGCGTCATGATCTCTTTGACGCTCGCCCAGGTGCGTTTGAGCGTCGCTGGATCGTGCGCCAGATATTTCCAAAAATTGTTGACATCATCGACCTGCCGCGTGCGCTTGATATCGTCGAAAACGGCACGAACTTCCGCCGAAGCACCGCGATCATCGATCGGCTTTATGGTGCTCATGAGCGTCTCCTCGCGGCGGACCAGCTATCATGACCCCGATTGTGGCTGACGGTGTAGCAGGGCACACTGTCCCCAACAAACGGGAGAAACGCGCCATGCCGAAGACACCGGATTATTTCGCCGGAAAAACCATCCTCATCACCGGCGCCGCAAGCGGCATCGGCCGCGCCACGGCGCTGATTTTCGCGCGCGAAGGTGCGAATGTGGTCTGCGCCGACATCAACGAAGCGGGTGCGCGCGAGACGGCGGCGGCAGTCAACGGCAAGGGCAGCCAGGCGCTCGCCGTGAAGACCGACGTCACCTCGCGCGTAGAGGTCAACGACATGGTGGCGCGCGCCATCGCCGCCTTCGGCAGCGTGCAGTTCCTGTTCAACTCGGCCGGCGCCGCATTCCGCCGCGCCAAATTCCTCGAAATCGACGATGCGCTGATGGAGAAGACCTTCGCGCTCAACGTCGACGGCACGTTTTATGCGATGCAGGCGGTGCTGCCGCAGATGCTGAAAAACAAGCTTGGCGTCATCGTCAATGTGGCGAGCATGGCGCATCGGCGCGGCGGCCCCGGCTCGTCGGTCCACTACGCCGCGGCGAAGGGCGCGGTGGTGTCGATGACCATGGGCGTGGCGCGCGAATTCGCCGGCCAAGGCATCCGCGCTTTATCGATCTCGCCCGGGCCGATCAAGACGCCGTTCCAGGATGCGGCGGGGTCTTCGCCGGAACTGGTGCAGCGTTTCCTCGACGACATCCCGATGAAGCGCTTCGGCGAGCCGGAGGAAATCGGCGAGCTGGTGCTCTTCATGTGCTCGGACGCCTGCCCGTTCATGACCGCGGACACGGTTTATGTGAACGGCGGCGGCGGCTGGCGGTGAAGGCGTAGACAGCCCAGCCCACAAGCCCGCCGGCGGCAATTGGACCAAACGACAGCGCCGCTTCCAGACACATGCGGTAGTTCACTGCGCCGTGAATTCCTTGCCGTAAGTTTGTCCGGGCTTACGACGTGGAATCTCGGGTCCGCGGCGTCACGCCGCCTTTTTTCTCGACTTTTTCTTCGCCGGCTTGCCTTTAGACCGCGCCGCGAGCGTCCTCGGATGCGAGACCTTGATACGTTTGACGATCGTGCCGTCGAACAAAATATCGACCTCTTTGTAACTGCTGCCCGACGATTTGCGCTGGTAGCTCAAATCCACCCACCTGACGATGTGGCTGTCGATGCCGCTTTTCCGGGTGACCTTCAGATCGAGTAGAAAAATAGCCGGATTGATCCCCTGCGGCGTGTGCGGCACGAGCTTCACCGTCGTGAGAACGCCGTGAATCGAGACTTCCCCGGTCACGGTGAGCCGGCCGTTGCGGCCGATGAGGTCCGTCATTTCCGTCGCTTTCCAGTTGCGGGTACTCGGTGCGCTGCCAGCCATGGCATCCTCCCTGAAGGTTGAGCCGACCTGAAGAGATTATAGAGGGCTATTGCCTACAACCGCCAGTGGGTGTCGGCGGAAATGATCGGCAGGCGAGTTACGATCCCGCCCGCTCCTCGGCCATCGTCAACAGATCGCGCGTGCGGGTAATGCCGGCCGGCCAGTTCTTGTCGAAGTCGGCGATCAGCGGCTGCAAAACTTCGTCCTGCATCGCCGCGTCGAGCTTGGCCTGATCGGCGAACCGATAGACGGCGTAGTGCACGCCGGCATCCACCGTGCTCCAGAACCGCCAAGCCTTCTCGGCCTTGAAATCTTTGAGTGCCCACGGCAGGTGGTCGGTCGAATACCAATGATCGAATTTTTGCCTTAAGCGTTGTTCGACCACGGCGCGGACGACGAAAAAAGCCTTGGGCATGGTTTCCTCCATTCACCTCTCCCCACTGCGCGGAGAAGGAGGTTATCACTCGCCCCTGATCCCCGCCGCTTTGATGATCGGCCACCACTTCTCGATCTCGGCCTTGTGGAACGCAGCGAACCCTTCCGGCGTCTGCTGCTCGCGGGAAGCAACATCGAGGCCGAAATTGGCGAATTTTGCGCGCAGCGCCGGGTCGGCCAGCGCCGCCACCATGGCGGCGTTGAGCTTGGCGATCGCGTCGGGCGGCGTGCCCTTGGGGGCGAAGAAGCCGAACCAGCCCAGCATATAGAAGCCGGGCACGCCGGCTTCGTCGGCGCTCGGGATATCCGGCATCGAGGGCGAGCGCTGCGGCGCCAGATTGACCAGCGCCTTGATGGTGCCGCCGCGCACCTGCGGCAACGCGACGGCGCCCTGCACCAGGAGCAGATCGACCTGCCCGGAGATCAGGTCGGTCATCGCCGGCCCGGCGCCGCGATAGGGAATGAACAGCATTTTCGTGTCGGTCAGTTTTTGCAGCAACAGCCCGCCGACTTGCGCGGTCGCATTCTGATTGACGAATTTCGCGTCGCCCGGATGCGCCTTCATCCACGACACCAGCGTTTTCATGTCGTCCGCCGGAAACGCTTTCGGCGCCAGCAAAAGCTGCGGGTTGATCGAGATCAGCCCGATCGGCGTGAAATCGGTCTGCAAATCGTAATCGATCTTGTAGATGATGGCCCCGACGTGGGTGTCCCACTGGCCGATGTCGATGGTGTAGCCGTCGGGCGTCGCGCGCGCGAGTTTTCCGACCGCGATCGAGCCGCCGGCGCCGCCCATGTTCTCGACGATGACCGGCTGGCCGAGGGCAG